>JACXTT010009516.1_pt1 | contig 13270 bp, 9 predicted proteins | sample 9270951 | NCBI WGS metagenome assembly JACXTT01 (sample SAMN15532306, study PRJNA645909) | rock metagenome | isolation source: weathered quartz diorite | place: Puerto Rico | collected 2017-06-21
CCGTCCCTGGAGGCTACACTATCCGTCTAGATGTGGTAGACAACGGCGGAGCCGTTGGGTCTGCAAGCCTCACGTTCCAGGTAGCGCCCAGTCCAGCTGATGTGCCGCCTGTTGCACTGTTTAGTTTCTCTCAGGGCGACGTTAGCACTGGCCAGAACGTATTCTTCGATGGCGGGAACAGTTTCGACCCGGACGGGTATGTCACGTCATGGTCCTGGAACTTCGGCGACGGCTTCTACCAATATGGCACGAACGTTTTTCATGCTTACGCTAACGGGGGCAACTTCACCGTAACACTGACCGTCACTGACAACGCGGGCCTATCGGGGAGCGCCTCGGCGACAATATCAGTGCGGGCTGACATACCACCGGTCGCGGTGTTTACGTTCACACCTTCAAACCCGAGGGCGGGCCAAGATGTCTTCTTCAATGGCACGGGCAGCTATGACCCTGACGGGTTCATCCAGACCTGGTCCTGGACATTCGGCGACAACTCAACAGGTTTCGGGCCAAGCCCAATCCACTTCTACCAATCCGCCGGAAACTTTACGGTGACGCTTACAGTGACCGACAACAACGGCAAGAACGGAATTGCCGTCATGACCGTTCCAGTGCAGCCGCGACTGTTACACGATGTCGCCGTCACTGACGTCTATGCCTATCCACAACGGGTCATATCCTCACAGCTTGTCGCTGTCCAAATCGAGCTGGTGAACGATGGGTCTAGCAACGAGACGGTCAGCGTCACTGCATACTATGACGCTAACGTCATCGGGACCATTAACGGGATCTTCCTCCCGTCGCGATGCGTGTTCTGCTATAACTACGTCTATGTCCAGATTATCTGGGACACTACCGGCGTGCCCGCCGGCAACTACACGATCTCGGCAACAGTCATCCTGCCCACCGACCAGTTCCCATCCGACAATTCCTATGTCGGGAACACGGTGCAGGTCCTTCCCCCACCGATCTTGCTAATAGATCCGACAAGCGGACCGATCGGCACCACAGTGACGATTCACGCGTCAGGCTTTCCCGCCATTCCACCCTACTACTACCCACAAACAAACTACGTCTACATCACGTTCGACGACCAGTTCATGGGATTCGCGACGCCAAAGAATGGAACATTCACGTTCACATTCAGCATCCCCCTGTCCCAGCCTAAGGCCCATCTGATCAAAGCTACAGATCAACTGTTCAGAGTGCGCGCTATTGCATCGTTCCAAGTAACCGCTTCACCGGCTCCTAGCACTTTCAACGTCGTGGTCCAGACCGGAACAATATACTTCCCCCAAGACACGGTCGTGATCTACTCACAGGTAACACTGAATGGCCAACCGACGACTCCGTCCAGCTTCCAGCTGCAACTATTCCTGCCCAACGGCTCAGTCCGAATCCTCGCCACACAATCAATCGGCCCCGGCATGTACAAGGCCACGTTCCTTGTTCCAAAATCCGGACCGATCCTCGGAACCTACCTCCTAGTTGGTAAAGCACACAACAATACACCGGCGGATGGAAGTGGGATTGCGAGCTTCGAGGTTAAACCGTCATGGCTCACTCAGGGAGGACCGCAAATAGCAGCAGGAGTAACAGGCATAGCACTGGTGGGGCTGGCGGTCGTGGCATGGCAGAAAGGCTACTTCAGAAAGAAAGAAGACCAGCCCACGAGTTTCTAGATTCAGAGTGCGCCCCTCAAGGACAGTATTACCAACAATCCAATTACGGCTACGTTTCACATAGGAGGCCTACGCCTCGCGGCTCCGGGGGGATAAAGCTAAGAGGTGTACACAGAACTTCACGTATGATTAGGGACGCAAGTAAGAGTTCCACTGCTAACCGCGTTTCTAGTTGCAACAACGATACTCGCGATACCACTAGCCTCCAACACAGCTTCCGGAATCCCCGGACTTCCGGTTGATAATCCAGCGAATACATGGGCTCCATACGGTCCTCGTGTAAGCAGTCTGATTCTCCAATACTACTCTAGCCCAAACGAGGAGTTCAACGCTTTCGTCGGCGGTCACTTGGACGTGACAGACTGGGCGCTCCCGAAGGCCGGCTATGGATTGTACGATTCTATTCCCGAATTTAGTCTCACACCTGTTCAAGGCGAGTTTGGACTTTTCGGCATTTACTTCAATGGTGCGTCTAGCACATGGGGCAACTGGGGGTGCAACTGGAGCGGAAGTCCGGGACATCTCTACGATTCTACCTGCGGCATAGAGATGAGACAGGCATTCGCGCACTTAGTGAACCGAGGGGACTTCGCACACAACAATGTCGTGGCCAGTCCAGCAGTAGGACTCGCTGATGACACTCCACCGGCCAAGGGCGGAGCAACAGCCACGCCATTCGCTACCCAGTGTAGCTGGGATCAGAGCGTAATGGTCGCATTCGGTACCGCTTGCTACAGCCACTGGAGTGGGAACGAGCCTGGAGCATATACCATAACAGGAAGCGGCACCTGTGTCTCAGGAACACCTGGAACGCTTAGCCAAGTCTGTAATGCGGGACAAGGCTTTCCAGTCATTGGAAGTCCCGACTTTTGCGCTGCAGCTATCCACATGATCAACGCTGGAATAGCATCAGGCAAGAACCCATCAACATGTGTTCTTACCGGTGTTAACGCTGGCGTTGCGAGCCATCCCTTCAGAATGATGACACGCGTCACTAACCCAAGACTCACACTAGGACAACAATTCGCTAGCGAGATCAATAACCTGTTCGGATCCACGGTTGTATTGATGACGATTGGTGCCATTCCCCAGCTAGGTCCAATCGTCTTCTTCGACGAATCAGGCCGAGTAGATGATTGGGACGCGTATACCTACGGGTATAGTGAAGGTGGACCCTTCGCTGGAGATGCGCTGTTCACCCTATACCACAGCCAATTCTCAGGCGGTGCCGGACCGTGCGCAGGCGCAACAGGCGCCGATGAGCCGAGCAACCCGACCTTCGTCTGCGATGCTCAAACAGATGCCCTTACAGCGTCTCAAGCATACAGTCCAGACATCGCCACTTACAATAATCGCACACTGGCAGTAATGAACCGGTTGGGACAAATCGCCAACGACCTCGTGACCTATTCTCCCGGCCTAAGAATAGCAGCGCTTACATCAGTTGCTGGACTCGTCAATGCTCGAGGGTCCATGTACAATGATCCATTCACGTTGTTGAATGCTCATCAAAACCTAGCCTATACTCCATCAAATCCACTTTACAGGTTCGGCGGTGGTGACCCAACGGTTTTGCGCTACGGACAAGCATCGGGGACGTATCTGTTGAACATATTTGACGCCCAGTACGTCTGGGAATTCCAAGCGATCGGGCAAATATACGATCCTCTATTCTCGGCCAACCCGGTCTCGCCGTCAGATATCATTTGTTGGATGTGTAACTCGTACAGCGTCTCTGTTGATTCGCAGGGGAATACTCACTTTCACGTGCAGCTTCGTCAGAATCTCCGGTGGCATGATGGCCTACCGGTTGACTCGAAGGATGTTGCTTTCAGCGTTCTAGCCTACAATGATCTCGCCCCAAGGGCAGGCGGTTCCCTAGGTTCAATCATTATGAGCGTCAAAGTTCTTAGCAATTCCCGCCTAGACATTGTAATGAACGGACAATCGATATTCTACCCGATTGAACTTGAGTCGCCAATCTTTCCGCGACATTTGTGGGAGTGCGACTTGGTCCCTGAGAACGATTGTGCGTCAGGTGACAGCCTAATCGTGGCGTCCGGAGGTTCTGTGCAAGCATATACGAGCAATGGCTTCAACGTTCCCTCAGCCGCTAGAGCTTCCCCTAGCTTCGATCCACTTGTTCATAATGCTCTGATTGGGTCGGGACCGTTCGAGTGCAGGTCTCTCTTCCAGCTTGGCATAATCGGTGGAGGTTGCGTCATCAATCCGGACGGTTCACAGGGTGGACAGGCGATACCTCCGGGTGGGAAAATGGTCTTGTCAGCGTTTGACAATACCGCAAGCTCTGCTGACCCCTTCAACCAGTATATGCGAAGCTTCAACCCTGCATGGGGAACAGGCTCAGGCGTAACAGCAGAGTCGGGCCAGTTTCAGGAGTTTAGTTATGCGGATCAAGACAAGTCTGGCTCGGTGACTCTCTTTGATCTGGCTAGCGTTGCGGCTTGCTTCGGAGCATCTGGTCCAACTGCCACATGCTCCGCGTCTAACTATTCTTATTGGCAGAGGAGCGCGTTTGAGACTACGCCGGGGACGATCAGCCGAGAGGCTGCGATTGTGGCAGCTCACTATGGGGACACGTATGTTTCGCCGTTCGCGTGGAATAGTGTGAGTCTAGAAAACATCGTTTCCTACCCATGAGTCGACAGTAGCGCTAGAGCTAGCCGACCGTGGCGGTAGCCACTGGAGAAAGAGTCAGCTGCGGGTTGTTCAGTATCTCACTGTTCTTGAACGCTAGGTCAAGCACAACGGTCGCGGGGAGTCCGCCCATTACTTGTAATCCTCCGCCTGTTATGGCGATCTTGAAACCAGTTTGGTTAGCGCTTGGAACATTGTATGCTACGTTGACGCCGTTGATCGTTATTATTGTCTGACTGATGAAGAAACGGATTTGAGTATACTTTCCGCCAGGGATACTCGTTGTGCCGAGAACCTGTGAGACGTTGAGAGCTGTTAGCAGGTCAACTGTTCCACTGTTCATCAGAGTATGCCAGCCGCTATCGTTACCAGCCCCGGCTGAGTGAATCTCGATCTTGCTGAATGTTACAGTGATGCTTGTGATGCTGTTGTCGTAAGGTTGTGGGGGTGGGTCCATCAGCTTCAGCGTCACCCTGGCTGGGGCATACAGCAGGTATCCGCCTGCTGCCGATATAGCGAGCACCGCTAGAATTACAGCTACTAACTTGCCGTTCATCGCTTCTCTGAATACAGCAGGGTCGTCCCGAATAGTTTAGGCCCAAGTTCTCACTGAAGCCTCACGCGGGTACTAATGAGCCGTCATGTGGAGTAGTTTGCCTTGCCTCTCCGGGTATGATGTTTATCACGCGGAGCCTTGGAGAATAATGGCCTTAACGTTGGTCGAGCGACACGAATAGCCAGGCTTTCACCCTCCTTTCACCTCCTCTCAAGACTCTCCTTGACGAGGCGGGTATTACCGCGCCCACTCCTCCTCAAGCTGAGGCTATTCCGCTGATAGCGAAGGGCGAGAACGTTCTCGTGATAGCTCCAACAGGCTCCGGCAAGACGGAGGCAGCCCTCCTCCCGCTCATTGACAAGATGGTCCAGAACGAGAACCGGCAAGGAATCTCGCTCATCTACATCACTCCATTGCGTGCTCTGAACCGGGACCTTTTCAAGAGGTTGACAGTCTGGTCAGGAAAACTAGGCTTCACTGTTGAAGTGAGACACGGCGATACGCCGCAGAAGGACAGGAGGCGAATGTCCACAAGGCCCCCTGATCTATTGATTACTACTCCAGAGACGCTGCAGGCGATCCTCCCAGGTAGCAGAATGCGAGGACACCTGTCGCATGTGAAGGCGGTTGTCGTTGATGAGATTCACGAGCTAGCAGGCGATAGAAGAGGAGCACAGCTCACGGTCGGCCTTGAAAGGCTGAGAGAAGTAACACGGACACCATTCCAACGGGTCGGACTCTCAGCAACAGTTGGGAACCCCGGTGAGATCGCACTGTTTCTCGGAGGGTATGAGACCGTCCAGGTCGTCCAGATTCCCCTCAGCAGGTCGACCCGGTACAAAGTAGAATATCCGACGCCTGGCGAGGCCGACAAAGAACTGGCGCGCAGGATCTACACTGCGCCTGAGGCTGCCGCGCGGCTGAACATGGTCGCGAGCCTCGTCGAGGCTCATGATTCGACACTGATCTTCTCGAACAGCCGGGTCAACGCGGAACTGCTCGGGTCGAAATTCCACATGATGGACGAGAAGATAATGGTCCATCACGGGTCCCTGCCGAAAGAGGAGCGGGTCCGCGCCGAGGAGGCTTTCAAGAACGGCGAGATCCGAGGACTGGTCTGCACAAGTACGCTTGAGCTCGGAATTGACATCGGCTCAGTCGACTTGGTCGTTCAATACATGTCACCGCGCCAGGTCAACAGTCTGGTCCAGCGGGTCGGACGTTCCGGCCATACATTGACTCGGACCTCGGAAGGAGTACTAGTTGCAGTCAACACGGAGGATATGCTGGAGTCGGTTGCAGTGATCGAGCTTGCCAGACAATCGGAGCTTGAACCGACTAAGATTCACATTGGCGCGCTGGACGTACTCGCGCATCAAATCGCAGGCTTACTGATGGACTCGGACGGAAGCATATCGCTAGCCGAGCTGAACAGGGTCCTACGACGGGCCTACCCGTATGCAAAGCTCGACGATGCAATGCTGGAGTCTGTCCTGGTCTTCATGCGGAAGATGGGTTTTCTCAAACGTGACAACGACGTGGTCTATCGAACTTCCCGGACCCGGACGTACTATTTCGAGAATCTGAGCATGATACCGGACGAGCGCCGGTACTTGGTGGTGGACTTGACGAACCAGCAGTCGGTAGGGATTCTCGGCGAGGAGTTCATGGTCGAACAGGCACGAATCGGGCTGAACTTCATCATCAAAGGCCGCGTCTGGCAGATGAAACAGATAACAGACGATGGCAAGGTCTACGTCCTACCGGTCAACGATCCGACTGCGGCCATTCCAGGATGGGACGGCACAATACTACCAGTGACAGAAAAGCTGGGACTGAAGGTCGGTGCATATCGCGGCGTTCTTGACGATATGATTCAACGGCATGAGCCAGAGGCGAAAATGGTCGAAGATCTCTCACAGAAATGGCCCAGCGACACGTACGGAATCAAAAGAGCTATCGAAGAAATAGAGACACATAGGGCAACAGGCGCACCGACGCCGACAAACAAGCTGGTGTTAGTCGAGTCGTTCGACCGGTACGTGATAATACACACACACTTCGGCGATATTGTCAACAACAGCTTGGGCGAGTCGATCGAAGAGCTTCTGCGACGGCAGGGCTATGTTAGAATGTGGTGGAACGACGCGTATCGGATATTGTTCGAGCTGACAGCCGACACGGCGGATCTTAATGTCCAATCTCTCTTTCGAGACGAAGTCTTCGGAGTAACTCCAGAAGTCCTCAACGGAGCCTGTCATGGAGTCCTCCACCGGCACTTCCCCTGGGGGATGTACGCAAAACACATCGCCGAACGCTTCGGAGCCTTGCAGCGAGGACGATTGTTGTACGGCGAGGCGTTGAAAGAGCTCGCCGTGAAGTTCAGGCTAACGCCGATCTACGATGAGACGATGAGGGAAGCCCTCACCGAACTCTCCGATTTCGACGGTGTCAAACGAGTCTTCTCCTCAATCAAGAACGGGACCCTGAAACTGGAATTCTTCACGTCCAAGGAAAAGCCGACGCCACTAGCGTATCACATACTCTACAGGCATGTCGATGTTCCCGAACTCATCGCTCCAGACAATATCGCGGCAGACAACATGGCCCGTCTCAGAATCTCGATAGAAGGACGGCTAATCGACCTGTTATGCTTCGACTGCGGGACCCTCACCACCGAGGCAATGGTCGGAGAGCTTCCAGAACATCCAGCCTGCAAGAGCTGCGGGTCACGTCTCCTTGCTCCACTGTTCTGGTCCACAGGATACGTTACTGGAGTTCTCGCCAAGAAGCGTAGAGGCGAGGGGCTCGATGAGAACGATCAGAAGGCCTTGGTCAAGGCTAGAAGATCGGCCGACTTGGTAATATCCTATGGGAAAAGGGGAGTCATCGCCCAGTCCGTGTACGGTATCGGGCCGCAGACCGCAAGTCGTGTCCTGGCAAAGATGCACGAGAAGGAAGATGAGTTCTACAAGGATCTACTGGAAGCGAAATTACAGTTTATCGCGACTAGACCTTACTGGAACAACTAGTTCGCCGGTTTCCATAATCTGCGTAGCTAGCATCGACTTCAACGTGGGACCCGACTCACTTCTCAACCACTGTCATCAGTCTTTTCCTTGTCTTTGGCCTTTACGGTTGGAGATTCTACTCGGGGAATATTCATGGGGCCGCCTCCGTAGCGATTGGGCCAAGCGCCGTAGCTCTTTCGATTCACTCGTTGTCGGGAAATGGTCCACCAGGTTCCTCCGTACTGAATGTACAATATCGTCAAAGGATACCCTACCAGTGCTGCAAACACTCCTAGAAATAGGAAGCCTATCCATGCCGTGCTTAGCACTAGGAGGGCTGGCCCTGCGACGAATCCTATTCCGCCGACAATGATCTTATTTTAAATCGATCGAACAGGATTGGTGAACGTTGCGGGGACGAGTTTTGGAAGCTCTGTGCCCCAGTTGCTGCAGTTAACTTGTGATATTCTCTCTAATCTGCCACAGTTAGAACAGCTGACAAAATCGGCCGAGTGAGACTCGGTTCCAGGTTGTGGAGCAGTGCTCAACCAAGTTCCTACCTATTGACTACTATCCTATGGGTACGACGTCGTAAGCATCTTTGAGCACTCCGAACTTTTCTTCAATGGTTTTCAATCGTCCTCTATGGGGACTACAATTACGCTTCCTATCATTCCATACCTTACAATGGGCCTACCCCCCTGTGACTGGGTAACTGGGATTACCCCGTAGAAAACGTAGAGTGCAGCAAGAGGGAACCCGACTAGGATTCCGAGCATGGCCAGAAACCAAAATCCAAACCAATACCCAGTCAACAACGTTGTCGCGGGACCGGCACTAAACCCTATGATGCCCGCAAGCATTCTCTTGACGAGACCGGCCCTGCGTACTTCGATTGCTTCGACTCTAGGACTATGGGATTGCATCGACACCATTCCCATTAATTACTAATGTCTCATTCGTGCTAATACGGATTTCTTTCTGGGGGTCGTCTAGAGAACTTAACCCGTCCATGTCCACGTCCAGAAGCCAGCTTCTTTCTGATAACCGATTCCAGCCCTCCATTGATCTCATAACCCCAACTATTACGCCCCAGATCCATCGCCACCTTGGCCGTAGTCCCAGATCCGAGAAAGGGATCGAGAACCGTCTCTCCATAATAGCTGTAGAGTTTGACTAGACGACGGGGGATTTCCTCGGGGAAGGCGGCAATCCCTTTTTCCAAGCGTTCTCCGAGTGGAAGGACATTGGTAATATTCCAGACGGTCAGATACCAGTCCTCCCCGTTGTACTTTTCCAAATCTATCCGTGACTTTTCTCTAGCATCCCTAGACAATTTCCTAGACAGCGAATAATCGTACCTGCCCTTCTGAAAAATCAGGATGCTCTCTTGAATATTGTCAGGATAGTAGTACATCGGATACGGGTGTTGGAGCAGAACACCGCTTCGCCTGCTGATTCTCACATATCCTTTCGGCTTAACCCAGCTAATCCGATCACGATACCGAAAACCTGCATCAATCATAGCCCTTGTAGTGTCAGCAACAACCGGGAACTTCTCCCCCTTCACCAACATGTCATCCGTTACAAAACATGCAACACGGCCAGGAGCGAGAACGCGATAGAGATCACGAGAGAACTCGCGTATCAGGTCCAGGTAGGCGTTGTAATCCTTGAACAGGTCAGGATAGTCAAACGGCGCATTGTAGTACGGAGGACTGGTAACCATGAGATGTATTGAATCGTCAGGGATTTCCTTCATGCTACGGCAGTCGCCGAAGATTATGTTGTGCTTTGTAGGCAGCTGACTGTTCCTCACTCAGCCCTCGTCCGGCGCAAGTTAAGCATTAACACTCTAGGGCATTGTGACAATACGTCTGCATTGGAACCTCGCGAGCCTGCGAATGAATAAGTTAACGAGAAAGAGGCTCAGGATGAAGGTCCCGCGCCTAAAGTCCTTGGTTCAGGCAGGATGATGTTCACATCTGTTTTCGAAGGTATCGCCTGAAAGCTTAATCCTATTCTCCTTTGCGAACCTCGCCTCATAGATGACACGAGTTCGACCGAGAAATTCATCTGCCTGTCCCGCGAAGAGTAGACTGTTCAAATTGAGAAGAGAGTTCGCGCTATGCTCGCTCATTCTACTTTTGCTACCAGTGTACTTGAGCCCGCGACTGGCTGCGGCTTCGGCTTACTCTCCCGGGGTTAGACCTGGAGATTACGTCAAATATGGATCAATCTCCGTATTCAACAACTCTACTGATCCAAACGAGCAAACCGTGCCTCAAAATGTCAAAGACATCGAAAACACGGAATTCTTTAGACTCGACGTTCAGAATGTTAGCGGAGTAAGCCTCTTCCTCCGCGCTACGGTGGCTTTCAAGAATGACACGACAAGAACAACAACTCTCGTTGAGAAGGTTACGACCAGTGTGTCAACCATTCTAGATGCGTTCGAAGGAGTTCCTCTCTTTGTGACAGCTGGTGGCCTAGGGCAGGGGGACAAACTCTGGGATTATGCTGGGTCCCCAACAATTAATCAGACCCTGCAAAGGACATATGCTGGAGCTTCTCGAGATGTTAACCTCTTTACCCAGAGTTCATTTTCGTCACCACTCCAGCTCACTTCGACTTCATCGGAGTACTACGACAGGTCTTCAGGGATGACCCTAGATTTCTTCGCCTCATCCTCCTACAGGACAGGGAATTCAAATCAATACATGGTCTCGGGCTCTTCCCGTGTCATAGCTACGGAAACTAATATTTGGGCTCCATGGACCCTCGGGATTTCGCCTATGATACTTTATGGAATCCTCGGAGTTGCTTCTATCGCAACTGCCATAGCAGTCATTGGCGTCTGGAAAATAAGTCAGCGCAAAGTTCGTCCGAATCTTTCCTGAGTGGAGTCCCAGGCCGAAAAAAGGCGCCCAGCCGAACTGTCGAGTCCCTCGACCTGGAGGCGGCATAGCCACTGGACACGAGTCTGAAGTGAAGATCCGTGGGAGACGTTATGCGAACGGGTGAACAATATCGATTAGTGTTAACGGTCGGCCATAAGACCACGCTAGAGTCTCGTTGAGACGGGAGCTATTCTCTTCTCATTAAGCTAGCAGGACTTTCCACGAACCGTCGGAAGTTCGGGACCATTCTATAGTTCAGTCGACAAATACTGTACGGGTAGAGTCGGTGACAAGGACCCAGGCCTATCTGTCGCTGTTTGTCTCTTTGATGTTTGTATCCTCCCTGCTCGCTAGTGTGCATGCGGCTCCACCCTGTCAATCGGGCTGCCCGCAGTTTATGCTCAGCCTCAATTTCAGCGATCCAACCGGCCAACCCGTATCCCCGCCTTCCTCCCTGACCCTGCACAGTGGAAGTAACACGACAACTGTTACCACCTACACGAACATGCTGCTCAATGCTGGTGTCTGGACTGTGACGAATGTCACGTGGCAGGGAAAATCTAACGCGCAGTCAGGCAACAACAGCTTCGACCTATCCGCAGGACCACTTACCGGAACTGTGGTGTTGAGGGCCTACAACGCGGTTGTGCTTGTTGTTGACAATTCGAATAATCCTGTAGTTGGAGCCGATGTGGTCGCTACCTTGTCCAACACGACCGTCAGGACCAATGCTACAGACGGCCAGGGAAGAGTCCACCTCGGCCACATTCCGATCGGGCCATTCATGGTCCAGGTGAATTATCACGGCCGCCAAATGGGAAGCTGGAACGCAGACGCATCCACAACACCAACACTGACTGCTAAACTGGACACTATCAGCACAGAGCCCACGCTGAGCGACCCAGTCTCAATGCTAAAGGAGCACTGGCAACTCGCGATCATAGGATTCTTCGCAGGATTCCTAGCTATGGGCATCGCCGTCCGACGACCACAAACAAGGCCAAGTGGACTGGCTAGAGACTAGAAGGTTTCACTGAGGACAGTCGGTGGGACGCTTTACTCAGGTGACAATTTCGAATGATTTTGATTCTTGTGCCTCAAAAGAACACTGGTGGGCCTGATCGTTATGTCGATGCATGCAGGCAGATGTCTATGTTGTCTTGTGAATCAGGAAAATTCCCTGTGCGCCTCCACTTTGGTCTTGGGCGTGTTCAATATGGTAATAGTTTCTCAACCACTCGAGGAATTTTTCGAAACTCAAGCTAAGTCTTCTCATGGCAATATCCGGTACCATGAAATCCCAAATCGCAACGATGAATTCTCCGACGCCGTCGATCGACCATATTTCTCTAAGAAATGCAAGCAGACTAGCGTTCCTTGATTCAGTCTTATTCCAGGGAGCTAACTCATTCTCGAAGACCGTCATTACGTCATAATCTAGTGGGTTCGAGGTAACAAGAAATGGAAGAGGGTTGTCCAGTTCCCTAAGAATGTCATCAACAAAGCTACTATTGCTTTTCAACACACACTTTACTTGAGACTCGCCTAAGATCAGTCCGATGTTGTGGTTTGCTGATGATCGTACCAAAGCTCGAGCGACTTCGACCCTGTTCGACCTTGCTATGGAGAATAACCCCAGAAAAAACGGTCCAGCCATTAGTCTTCAATCCACTGAAGCCAATGGACGATCTGCTTCTCGCCCTCGGTCAAACCATCGTATCTAAACTCGTAGTTGCCCCACGCGCCCCCAGGAGCTCGTATATCAGATCGCCAGTTGACATCACTAACATGAGGGGTCGGCGTAAAGTCGTGTTCGGGCCCGGTCACGTCGATTCGCTCGATTAATCGCCCTTCTGAATCATAAAAGCCAACACGACTTAGCCCTTGGTCGTCATAAGCTCGAAGTATAGTATTGGGTTCTCCATTGAAGGGAAACCTTTGACCTCTTCCAATAGTCTTTATCCCTAACTGATCAGCATCACTGGAGGCTGCCTGATTCTCACTCTGCGGGCCTGTTTTGGAATTTTGTGCTGCTTGTTCTGGTGTGATTGTGTTGGCTGGTTCACTGTGTTCCGTGTTTGTGGTTGGAAGACCGGTCTCTACGTCGGCCCTGGGCGGTGCATTGCTGGTTCCGCTGGGACCGCTGCCGCACAGGTTTCCGAGAAGGAACTGTCCGCAGTCCCCGCTCATTCCTGTTGGGTCTGTGAGGCTTGTGGGCCGGTTCAAGACGTAGCTGTACTGGTTGAGGCTCTGAGCGTTGCCTAGTTGGCCTGGTAACGGGTCTTGTGAGAGGAACCTGCCTGTGTTATTATCGTACCAGCGCTGGTACTCATAGTAGAGACCGGTCGAGGGGCTGTAAGGCTTACCGGTGAACTTGACAGGCTCACACGAGCCACTACACTGCGCGGAACCATTGTCCTGGCCAAACGGCTGATAACCATCCGAAAACAAGACATGAACATT
>JACXTT010009517.1_pt1 | contig 13269 bp, 11 predicted proteins | sample 9270951 | NCBI WGS metagenome assembly JACXTT01 (sample SAMN15532306, study PRJNA645909) | rock metagenome | isolation source: weathered quartz diorite | place: Puerto Rico | collected 2017-06-21
GTGTAGGTCGCAAGGTCGTCAGGGGTGCATGGGCGGGGGGCCTGAGAAAGCCGGCTTGGATCCCGTGGTCGGGTAACATCTCGAATTGCTCGGTCGGCCCAAGAAGCCGAAGTTCCAGCTCGACAGCCGGGTAACGTTTGCGGAAGGCGGGCAACAGCCGCGGGAAGACGTTCAATTCCGCGGACGCCATGTGCCCGATGATCAGTTGCCCGACGTGTCCGCCAGCCGCCCGGCTCGCCACCTCGGTCGCACGGTCGGCCTGGGCCAGTGTCAACCGCACTTCGATCAGGAAGGCACGGCCGACGTCCGTGAGCTCGACTCGACGGCTCGTGCGATGGAAGAGACTGACTCCAAGGTCGCGCTCCAGACGACGAATCTGCTGACTGAGCGGCGGCTGAGCGATATGAAGGCGCCTGGCCGCTCGACCGAAGTGCAGCGCTTCGGCGACCGCGACGAAATAGCGAAGCTGTCGAAGTTCCACGGGCGAAACGATATCGCAGTCGTCTCGATCGGTGCGCGCCCTAAGTATTGGACCGCACGCAGCCGTGTTGCTTACGATCCGGTCGAACAGGGAGGCTCTCGTGCGTGCGTCCCGCGTCCTTGTGGCGATGTTTCAGGGGGGTGGCAATGTTCCGCTCTTGCTACCGATCATGACGCGGCTGGCGGCGCTCGGACACCACGTGCGGTTCATCGTCGGCCCTGGCGTGAGACGGTCGCGGCTTCCCCTGGGCGAGCCGCTGTATCGCTCGCTGCGTGCCATCAGCACGGACGTCATCAGTTTGCGTGAGCCAGATGTCCATCCGCTCGATGACGCGCCGCGCGGTCGCGGTGTCGCCTTGGGCTGGGTTCCACGGGCCTTTCGTTCAGTCGCGGCAGAAGCTTGCGCCGCGCGATGGATTCCACATTGGGCCCAGGAAGTCGCCTGCGAGCTCGAGCGCAAGCCGGCGGACGTGCTCGTCACCGACTTCGTTCTGGTCGGAGCGTTGGTGGCCGCCGAGGCGGCCGGCGTGCCCAACGTCGCCCTCGTGCACACGGTGTACCCGCGCCCAGCGGCCCGCCGGCCTCCCTACGGCTCGGGCTGGAGGTCCGCGGTCGGCACCGCAGACCGCCTGCGTGACGCTGTCGGCACCTTTATCTCGAATCGGATCTATGCCCGAGAAGCGTTACCCGCCGTCAATTTCGCGCGCCGGGCGTGCCGTCTTCGGCCGATCCGCTCGTACTTCGAGCAATACGACCGCGCGAGCCGCGTCGTCGTGCTGACAAGCCCGATCTTCGACCCAGAGGCTGGATTCCCCGCGAATGTTCACCTAGTGGGGACACCCCTCGTGGAGGCAGCGTGTCCGCCGGGATGCCCTACCCTGCAGGCGGGGGATGAGCGGCCACTTGTGCTCGTGAGTCTCAGCACGCTTGAGCAGGGCCAGTCGATAGTGATGGAGCGGATTCTGGCGGCACTCGGCGGCCTTCCAGTGCGGGCGCTGGTCACCCTCGGCCCAGCGTTGGCGTCGTCGCGGTTCACGCCGCCGCCGAATGTCGTGGTGGAGACCTTTGTGCCGCACGGGGCCGTGCTGCCGCGTGCCGCCGCGATCGTCACGCAGTGCGGTCTGGGTACGGTGATGAAGGCCCTGGCTCATGGCGTTCCGCTGGTCTGTATCCCGCTGATCGGCGATCAGCCCGATAACGCGTCGCGCATCGAGAGGCTCGGGGCGGGCGTGCGGCTGCCTCCTGACGCCGACGTCGGCTGCATCCGCGCGGCGATCGAGCGCGTCCTCACCGATCCTGCATACCGCTTAGGCGCACACCGCGTCGCCAGCGCGATCGCCGGAGAAGAGCCGGTGCACGCGGCCGTCAATGAGATTGAATCGGCACTCCCGTCTACCATGAGGTCCACACGATGAATCGATGCCATGGTCGCGCGCTGCTCTCGTTCGGCTTCCTGACGCTCACCCTCCTGCTAGCAGGAACCGGGAGCGAGGCCGCCCCCGAAGGCCAGATCACCTGGGCGGCGCCGTTTTCGATCTCCCCAACGTTGTTTGATCCGGCGGAGTACCAGGGCAGCATCACCTCGATGATGACGTTCTACGCGCTGCATGACGCACTCCTCAAGCCGATGTCGGGAGTCACCATGGCGCCCGCCCTCGCGGAATCGTGGAGCGTCACGCGGGACGGTCTGACCTACGAGTTCCTCCTGCGCAAGAACGTCAGGTTTCACAACGGCGATGTGATGACAGCCGACGACGTGAAGTTCTCGGTGGAGCGTTATCGTGGGACCGCGGCGAAGCTGCTCAAGGACAAGGTCGCTGCCGTCGACGTGGTCGATCCGCATCGCGTGCGCATCCGCCTCCGGGAACCCTGGCCGGACTTCATGACGTTCTTCGGCACGCCGGCGACGGGCGCCGGGTGGATCGTGCCCAAGCGCTACGTGGAGCAGGTCGGTGAGGAGGGCTTCAAGCGGGCGCCCATCGGCGCCGGCCCCTACCGGTTCATCTCCTTCACGCCCGGCGTGGAACTTGTCCTCGAGGCGCACGACGGCTTTTGGCGCAAAAGGCCCACCGTCAAGCGCCTCGTCTTCCGCGGGGTGCCCGACGAGAGCACGCGCCTGGCGATGCTCAAGCGTGGTGAGGTCGATATCGCGTACAACATTCGTGGCCCACTCGCCGAGGAAGTGCAACGAACTCCGGGCCTGAACCTCACGCGCGCGCTGCTGGCGGCGACCTTTTGGGTTGACTTCACGAAGGGCCAGTGGGATCCCAGGTCGCCATGGCATGACCGGCGGGTGCGACTGGCCGTCGCGCTCGCGATCGACCGACAATCGATCAACCAGGCGGAGACGCTCGGCTTTTCCAGGGAGGCGTCCAGCATCATTCCCGTCGGCTTCGAGTTCACGTGGTCGGCGCCCCCCATATCCTACGATCCGGCGCAGGCGAAAAGGCTTCTTGGCGAAGCCGGCTATCCTAACGGGTTTGACGCGGGCGACTACGTATGCGAAATACCCTTCGCCAGCGTCGGTGAAGCCGTGATCACCTATCTCGGCGCGGTCGGGGTTCGGGCACGCCTGCGAGCGCTCGAACGGGCGGCGTTCGGGACTTACGCGCGCGAGAAGAAGGCGACGCACCTTCTCCAGGGCCAGAGCTCCAGCTTCGGGAACGCCGTCACGCGGATCGAGCGACACATGGTCTCCGGCGGAGATTTGGCCTTCGGCTCGTACCCGGACATCGACGAGTTGTTCACGCAGCAGGCCAAGGAGCCCGCCCGCGCGAAGCGAGAGGCGCTGCTCCACACCATCCAGCGGATCGCTTATGAGCGTGTGATGTTCGCGCCGATCTGGCAGGTTGCTCAGCTCAACGGCGTCCGCACGCGAATCGATCAGCCAGGCATCGGGTTGATCGACTACCTTCCCTATTCATCGCCGTACGAGGATCTCCGGATGAGGCCATAGCGCGGTCCGTTGCTGTTGGGCAGTCCTCTTCGCCACCCTTGGACTTGATTTCGCAGAAGGGCCGGTTCACGAAATCGTACGGTGCCGGATCGGGAAACGATGGCCGCGTTGGTCTTCGGCTGCCTGGGGACATGCCCTTGGCCGGCGCCGTCGCTCAGCGCCCTCTCGATCTTTCCGCATCCTGCAGCGCCGCCCTCAGTTCGGTCCCGAAAATCGATAGCGCGCGACGCCCACGGGCATTCGGTGTCGCCGAACTAGCGTAACGTTTTTACTTCTCATAAGAATCCCGTTGCCGCCTTCCATCGTCGCGCTGTTAGGATCTCCTGGGCTAAAATAGGGGTAATTTGGCGAGGTGCGGGCACGGTCCTGGGCAGTCGGTGTGGATGAGCGAACGAAGGACGGACGGTGGCAAGCCGTCGAGATTTTCACGAGCTGGCGCGCATGCATCTTCGAGCCGTTCCGCACACGGCCGAAGGAGACGCAGCACAGATTCTCGTCGCTCCTTCGGACCTGTGCGGCTGTCGTATTTCATTTCCTAGAGGCTTACCTGAATGGCTTAGCATTTGAGTACGGTCGAAGGTTTCATGAAGTTCTGACGACCGAAGACCATGATTTTCTAATCGAGTGGGACTCCCACACCAAGCGAGACCGATTTGTATCTTTCCAGCGTAAAGTCCAGGGCTACCCTGTCGTGATCGCACGCTACGCCAACCTGACGATTGATCTGAACAACGATTCGGACGTGGAGTATCTGATCGGTGACGGCAAACTATTTCGCGACGCCATGACCCATCCGTCGCCCCGGTTTCCGACCGGTGTCGATAGCATCAGTAAGATGGCAAGGGTAGTCGGTATTTCCTACAGCGATGTGAAGCGTCTAATCGATGCAGCGACGAACTACGTCGCGAAGGTCGAGAAGGCTTTCGGGCGAGACTGGCTAGATCTTACGAGTCCTACGCGGTCATAGTTTCCCGCTCGCGGGCTAGGCTAGGCGTCGGCTTTTCCGCGTTCGACCGCGATATCAATGGTCGGGCACCGGACCGAGGTGCGTCGTGGAGCTGGGCGGCCTGATCGATCCATTCGGCTGGCTCGGTCTGCATTTCGCATTTCGGCCCTTCTGCGAAATCGGACGTTCGGACACTGGGCCTTGCCACGGCACCTAAGCGGAGAACTTCCGAGAGAGGCCTTTGTTTCCTACGCGCTGCTCCGGATCGGCTCGGGCCGCGAGGCGCCTGAAGGTCCAAGGCCAACCGGCAGCTCGAGACCGCTTCACGCGCGCGGCTTCAGTCGCAGGAGATCGAAGGCCTGGACCGGGCGGGCGAAGCCCTTGAGCGTGAGCGCCCCAATCTCCTCGGTCTCAACGAGGTCCTCCACCCCCGAAGCGACGCGCGTCGAAAGAAGGATCTGCCCGGATCGGGCCTCGCCGCAGAGCCGAGCCGCCAGGTTGGTGACGTTGCCGATCGCGCCATAATCCCAACGGCCCTCGAAGCCGATGGCACCGATGGTCGCGTAGCCCTGCGCGATGCCGACCCCGAGCCCCAAGTCATAGCCGCGCTTGCGCCACCGGCCAGTCAATGCCGCCACCTGGTCGCGCATCGCCACCGCCATGCGAACCGCCCGCTCGGCCGGGTCGTCCACCGGCACTGGGTCATTGAAGAAGATCATCATGCCGTCGCCCGTGAAGCGCTCGAGTGTGCCCTCGTGCGCGAGGATGAGTTTGCCCATCGCCGCATGATACTCGCGGAGCACACCCATGACCTCCTCGGGGTCCGCGGTCTCCGCGAACGTTGTGAACCCGCGGAGATCGAGGAAGACGACCGTGACCTCGCGGCGGTGGGTCTTGAGCGGGTCGTCGGCACCGCCCGTTACGATCGCCTCGGCGAGCTGCGGCGAGAAGAATCGCTTGAGCCGGCTGAGGCTTTCCACCATCTGATAGGTCCGGGCGTTGTCGATCGCGGTCGCGGCCTGGTTGCCCACGATCCCGAGGAGGATCTCGTCCAGCTCGTCGAACGCGGTGGGTTTCGGACTTTCCACCACGAGAACGCCGACCAGGCGGTCCTTCACCAGGAGCGGCAGCGCGAGCTGGCTCTGCGCCTCCGGGAGGCCGGGGAGCACGGCAGTCTCCCCGCCGGGCGTGACCTCGCCCGACGCCTCGAGCCGTGCGCGGACGCTGCGAAGATAAGCGATGCTGGCGCCAATGTTGCCCACGCGCATCATCTTGCGACGGCTGGCGACAACTCCGATAACGCCCTCGCCGAAGGCGACCTCGGCCCCGACACCGCTCGGCTCGTAGCCGCGGCTGGCGGCCAGGCGCAGCCGGTCTGCGCTCAGGTCCTTGAGGAGGATCATCGAGTGCTCGAAGCCCAGCACGCGCTCCATTGCCCCCAAGACAATCCCGAGGACCTCGCCCAGGTCGAGCGTGGAGGTGATCTCCTGCGAGATCTGTTGGATGATCCGGACCTCGTTCGACGCCCGGGCGAGATCGCGGTTCAGCCGGTCGATCGTCTGCTGGTTCTGGGCGATCTGCTGGCGGAGCGGTTGCGGATCTTGGGGTTCGGCGGCCACGAGGCCCGTATCCCTCAGCGCCCGCCGGGCTCGACGATGTCCGGCAGGGGGATGCGCTCGTCGACGTTCTTCGTGACGGAGACCACGCGATAGATGTCGGCGGACCTGAGCTTGAAGACGCCCTTCAATCCGACGAGGGACGCGATGGCTTCGATCTGCATGTCTAGAGCATCGAAGACAGGCCCGCTCGTCTCCGCGTGATCGAACTCAATCTCCAGATCCCAGGCGTCGAGGGTCTTAGGGCTGATGACCCACGCGAGGGCCCGCGGGTTCGCCCGCACGTTCCGGACCGTCTTGTTGAAGAACTGGTGGGAGAGCGCGATGTGCTCCGGATCGACGTAGTAGACCTGCGAGATCGCGGTCGCGTTCGGCGTGCCGTCGCTGGCGCAGGTCACGACGTGCGAGGGAATCACTCCTTGCATCGCCGCCATGATCTCCTCGGGCAAGAGCGCCATCCGCGGCCCGCCTATACCATCTTGGTGCCGGCGCCGGGGCCGGGTGTTTGGAGATAGACCTCTTCCACGCAGAAGGTCACGGCGACGCCCGGCTTGTACGCGAACCCGAGCACGAGTGGGCGCGCGATTTCCTCCGGGTAACCCTGCCGGACTGCCGCGAGGAGCTTCCGCCGGTAGGCGTCCTGGCGGGCGACGTCCTCGTCGGTGGTCGGGCGAAAAGACAGGTACGTCCCCTTGAGCTGATACGCCTCGTGGCTGACCCAGCCGAAGTCGAACGCGACTCGGCCGTTGTCCTGAAGGTTGCTGAGGAGCCTCGCACAGCGGCTCTCAGGAACGAAGAACGTGACCGTCCGGTGGTCGTCGTGCACGACGGCGCCGACCGCAGCCGTATGTGCAGAGCGGAGCCCGGCGTCCCGCGTCCCGACAAACATGACGGCCGGGCCTTGCAGGACCTCGACGACTCTGTCCGGAATCATCGGTCCCACGGCCTCACTCGTCTGAACGCCCCCGCCTCGTCGAGGAAGTAGTGCAGACAGCAGTTGTAGCGCGGGGGCCGCGTCGTGGTCAAGCACTCGGTACGATAGCGGCCGGCGGCGATCGGCCGGGCCAAGGTCTTTGTCCGGAATTTCCGAAATGCAGCCCTTGCCTCCCCCCTCGGCTGCTGGCCGTAGAACCATTGCCGGCGGCGTGGAACCCGGCGCCGCGCAACCGACCGACGTGGCGACGCGCCTCGAGATCTCCCGCGTGCGGGTGGCCCTGGAGAAGAGGATGGTCTGTTGCATCGCGCGCCCCGGCCCCCCGGCGACGACGCTTGCGGTCATGGAGCGCCGGCGCCCGAGAGTCGGCCTCCTCAGCACCGAGGCCAACCCCGCCCTCACGCTCGTCGTCGCCGCCCACGTGCGCCTGCTGCGCACCGACGACAGCGTGCTCTTCGAGAGGGACCTCGAGGAATTCGGTCCGGTCCGACCCTTCAACAGCTGGGCGGACGAGGACGGTCAGCCGCTGACCGACGCGCTCACCGAGACCTGCCGCGCCCTCGGCGCTCGGATCGTGGACGACGTGCCCTGATGGCGCGCCTGGTGGTGGCACTGCTCGCGGCGGCGGCGCTCGGCGCATGCGCGACACCCTACGCGCCGCGCGACCTTTTTTGGGGACGTCAGGGCTATGAGGACGAGCGGCTGGGGGCGAGGACCTGGATCGTGCGCGTCGGCGCCGGATTCCAGTCGGAATCACGGCGGCTGTCGATGTTTGCCCTCTACCGGGCTGCCGAGATCGCCACGGCGCACGGCTTCACGTACTTCCTCGTCCAGGACGGCGACGCGACCGGCGACCTTGCGCTCTATGCTCCGGGCGCACCCCCGGCACCGCCCGTGGAAGGCGGGGACGCCTCGCCGTCCTTCGGCGAGCGGTTCAAGGCCCCAGGGCGAACCCGGGTGGCGCGGCTGCGTATCCGGCTCGTCGAGGAGGACGAGATTGCCGGCCGCGACAACGTGGTGGACGCACGCGCGGTGCTGGCGCGCTTGGCCCCCGTCGTCGGCCGCTAGCCGTGCTGTGGCAGCAGCCCCGTCGCCGTCCCCCGATGCCGTGGTCTCACCGCGCTGGTTCTCGACGCACACGCTGAGTTCGGTCGCCATCGCGTCTCGAGCGCGGCGCGTGCGCTGGCAGCCGCCCTGTGGACTGCCATTAGAGCCGAAACGGAGATTGACTACGCCCCGACGCCCTCGGTCGGGGCGTTCTGCTCACCTAGCACTGCCATGACTGACGATCGGTGCCCACAGGGACCTCGACCTCGATCCAGGCCAGGGAGGGGAATATGAGAAGCGCACGAGTGATCCAGACCGTTGGCATTGCCTTGATGGCCATCTCCGCCACCGGATGCGTGACGGCATTGCGCCAGCCGATGCCCGACATGAAGGGGCGGCTCAGCCTCAAGGTGGTACAGGATCAATCGTTGCACCCACAACCGTTGGGCCCGGGGTTCGGCGTCTTCGGCGTCTACCAGATCCCGGACACTTTGGTATTCGTCTCCGGTCACCAGGGTGCGGCGAGGAGCGTCGGAGGGGCCTTCGGCATCATCGGCTTTCTCGCGGCGCATACGAGCGCTCAGGCGACGGGCGAGAAGAAGACCCAGGATGTTCAGGCACAGCTCCGCGTGGACATGGCCGCGCTCGCGGAGCGAATCCTCGGGGAAGAGCTGCCGACGCGCGCCGCCGCCGGCCGGTTCGCCCCCGCCGGCAGTGCCGGCGACGGGTCGCTGGAGATCCTCCCGTCCCTCGTCGTGAACTTCATCGGCGACGACCAAGTCCGCCTCTGGATCGTGCTGAACACGGCGCTCAAGGACGGGCAGGGCGACCGGAAATGGAGGACGCAGTACATGGTGGACGTGGCGGAGAGCCGCCGGCTGGGCGGCGAGAGCGGCTGGGCTTCCAGCGATGGTGCGCCGCTGAGACAGGCCGTCGACCATGGCCTCCGCCGGGGCATCGGCGTGCTCCTCAAGGACGCATCGGGCGGCCTGCCGCGTGACACGGGCCGCACGGTCAAGGTGAAGGGGCACTGGGCTTGGCTGAAGGAGCCCCACGAGGTCACGGCCAAGGTTCTTGAGGAGACGGAGGACACCCTGATCGTCGTCCCGATGATATCGATCGCTTGGGACGATGATGACTTGTTAATGGCCGGCGTCAATATCTTCCGCAAGCAGTCGATCACGGTGACGCCCGAGTCTACGAAGTAGCAGAGGGACGTTAGAACAGCACCCGGACACGAAATTCGAGCGGGGCCGAGGCTGTTGCCGTCGGAACATTGCGCCCCCTCGATTTGAACCAGCGACTCCGGCGTGCTTTTGAAGGAACGTTTTCTTGCGTGTTTGAACCACCTTGAATTTCTTACCGGCAGTCTGTCCCAGAAGCGATTGGAAAGTATGGCGCAAACGCGACCGTGGTTTGAGTCGGGCAGCGCTGCTGCGGTCTCAGGCAGCGCATCTCACAACTCCCCGGACGGAGACGTTCAACAGCGAGCGGGTCCCCTTGGGGCCACCAACTCGAACTTGCAAGAATCACCCGCGAAAGCTTCGCGCCTGAGCGCGGAGGAGAGCCCCCGCCGCAGTTCCCACCCGGTCCCCTAAAACACCCCCCGCAGCCCCACGGTCCCCGCCGCCCGCGCGCCAAACCCGATCGCATTGTTTGTATTGCCCGTCACGAAGGTGTGACTGCCTTCGCCGCCGCCCCACGCGATCGACAATTCCACCACCGCTCGGCCGCCGAGTCGTAGCGAGAAGCCCACGCCGACGCTGTACTTCAGGTGGTCGAAACCGAGCTCACCGGGGCTCAGCCCCACCTTGCCCCATTCCCCGAATACGGAGAAACCGAATGGATCGATCAGTCGCCTTTCGTAGGTCAGGCCATACGCGATCGTGTTCGGGGCCGTGAAGCGGTAGCTCGTATAGCTCCGCAGCCAATTTTCGTTGTGGATGTCGCCGCCGCCCAGTGTCGGCTGCAGATAGAACGGCACCGCGTTGTGTGCCCGCGGCTCGCTGATGACCAGGTTCGCGTCGGCGGTGAAGCGGCTCGAGCCGAGCAGACTGCGCACGTATGGGAAGGTTCCCTGGGAGAAGGGCTGATCCTCGATGCCGTAATGCACGGCCATCCGCGCTTCGACTCGATCGAACGTGAACTTCCCGCCGTCCAGCGCCTCGTAGGCCTCGTAGCTCACGCGGGCCTCGCCGGACACGCCGTACAGCACGTCCGGAGAGCGATAGCTCGCGATCAGTCCGGGGACCAGGTACGTCGTCCGCGACCGGATGCCCGGCGCCGATGAGCCCGAGAACCGGGTGAGGAACAGCTGGGACGGATCCGACGTCGCATAGAGCGCGGTCGCCTGTGCGGACAACGTCAGTCCGTAGATCACGGGGAAATCCACCAGGATCGGCAGCTCGGTCTCGGTCACCTTGTAGAGCGCCTGGTCGTTCAGCGAGGTCTCGTTGCCCAGGCCGAAGAACGGCATGGTGGGAAGATCGAAATGTTTGACGGCGACGGTGATCTGGGGCATCCGGAACGAGCGGACGTCGTACGCGCGGTACCAGTCGAACTGCATGTGGGACAGCGCGCCGGCCGCCCAGAATCCGCTGTCCGAGCCGCGCGCCTCGACGCTGGTCGTGAACCGGATGTGCGGCGTCTCGGTGATGTGCCATTCGTCGTTCAGCGCGGCGCCGAACGCGATCCCGCCCTCGGGGACGATGAGGCCGATCGTCGGATGCAGACCGCGGCCGGTGAAGGTATCGACGATCAGGTCCTGGACCGTCCCGAATTGTCGTTCGAGCATGCCGCGGAAGCCGCCGTCGCCGTAGTCCTCTTTCACGCGACACACGTCGAAGTAGAGATCCCGGAACTCCGTCCGCAGATCGCGCGCGATCGGATTGCTGCTCTGGGCCACGGTCGGTTTCGAGCACAGCGAGAGCCCCGACGACTCGGGCGATGCCTCATTGGTCACTTGCGCCTGGGTCGCGTGCGGCGCGGCGAGGGCGGTCAGCGTCCAGACGACGAGCGCGCCCATCAGCCGCCGGCGGGCCGGCAGCCTAGGAATCGCCTTCCTCTAGCTCGGAGTGGAGGGCCGCCAGCGCCGTCCGCATGAAGTGGCCGACCTCCCGGTGTGTCGTGATGCGGCGCGGATCGAACGCGCGCGCGATCTTCGGCATCCGCGACGCCAGGAGCTGATGCACCTCGCGAACGTGCTCGATCAGCAGCGACGACGCCGGTCGCATCGGTCCGAACCTCGGGCGCTCCGGTGAACGAGACTCGAACAGCGACGCCAGGATCACGCGGTCGTCCGACGACTCACCCCGCCGTGGGGGTCTGGCGAAGTCGGGCCGCTCCATGCGTGGCGCCATGTCGATCAGGAGCTGCTGCAAGGTCGGCGCGCGCTGCTCGCGCCGGTAGGGCGCGCATGCGTCGGGCGGGCCGATGAACTGTTGCGTCACGGTGGCGGGGATCGACGCGTGCTCGAACAGCACGTGCGAGACGCCCGGCGTCACGTAGGGCGAGACCACGATCGCCCCGACGCGGACGCCGAGCCGGTCGAAGTCGAAGCCGGCCACCGGCGATCGGAACGTGTCGCCGTACGGCAACGTCGGGGGCGACACGTGATCGAAGATCCCGCCGTGCTCGTCCCAGACGATCAGCAACAGGGTCGAGCGCCACACCTCGTCGCGCGCGCGGATCGCGTCGTACACGCTCCGGATGAACTGATCGCCCGCGAGGACGAAGTTGTCGGGATGGTGGTCGGCGGCCAAGGTGCCGTCGTCCTGATCCACGTACGGCGGCTCGATGAACGAGTAGTCCGGCAGCCTGTTGTTCCGGCAGTCCTTCTCGAAGTCGCGATAGAGCCCGAAGTAGGACGACCCCAGGAATGTCATCCCGATCGTCCCGCTTTGCAGATTGTAGTAGTAGATCTTCGATGACCTGCCGCAATCGCGAAGTCGACCGTAGATGCCCTTTTCGTGACGCCGATCGACCATCGCGAACCACACGGGGCCGTTGTCGATGCGACCGAACGACGTGCCGAAGTGCGCGAAGGCGCGGTTGGGATTCGTCGGGCCCGGTACCGAGGAGAACCAGTTGTCGCACACGAGGTAGTTCCGGGCCAGCGCGCGGATGGTCGGCAGGCGGTCCGGGCTGAAGCATTTCATAACGTTGGCCGGGTTGCCGCCGGCTCGCGCATAGGTTGCCGCGAATCCCTGCATGTCCGGTCGTGGCTGCGGCGTCGGCTGTCCCGGGTGTGCGTAGATCTGTTGGTGCACGCTCCAGAAATCGTGCGGCGGGTCGACGCGGAACTGCCCCTGGTACGCCGCGTCGTCGGTGAGCGTGTGCACGGTGCCCTTGTCGTCGGCGTTGGTCCAGTTACCGCCTCGGACGCCGCGCAGGTCGGGGATCTCGTTCATCAACAGCCCGAGCATGTGATCGAACGAGCGGTTCTCCATCATCAGCACGACGATGTGCTTGATGGGCGGATGGCCACCGTTCTCGTCCGACCGCGCCGCGCGTGGTTGCCCCAGGGCGCCCATCGCGGCGCCGGTGGCTCCCCGCGCGACCATCGACAGCCACGCCCGTCGTCCTGTCGTCTTCGCCATGCTCAGTGGCTCCTGCGGGGTACTACGCCCCAGGGTTCGCGGCGATGCTAACCGACGTCGACCATTCGCGAGGTCACGCTGCGGGCGACGAGCGACACCGCAGCGATCTTCCGCCAACTGTCGATCCCGTGCAACTTGATCCAGCCGCTCCGGGGCATGGCTGCGCCGCGACGACGCTCATCTGTTGACATTGCCTGGCAGCCCGCTGTAACTGTCGCTCACGGAGAGTGGACCGGGTCAGCCGGCCTCCCGGGACCGATTTCGACGAGGTCGTCGTATCAGGAGGCCGCGATGAGCCCCACCAACTCTGTCGACATGTCCCTGACGCGCCGTGATCTGCTCAAGGCCGGAGGCGCTCTCGCCGTGGCCGCGCTGCCGGCGGTCGGGCCCGTCACCGCGAGCGCCCAGACGCCCAAGCGGGGCGGTACGCTGCGCCTGACGTTCCAGGCGGACCCGCTTCACTTCGACCCCCACCAGACGCTCTCGTTCGTGACGATGGTCCCGCTCTCCTTCGCGTACAGCCGCCTCGTGAAGGTGAAGGCGGGTCCGTCCGTGAAGCCGATGACCTATCCGGTCGAGCCCGATCTGGCCGAGTCGTGGACCCAGCCCAACGACACGACCTACATCTTCAAGCTGAGGAAAGGCGTCCGCTGGCACAACAAGCCGCCGGTGAACGGACGGGAGCTGACGGC
>JACXTT010009518.1_pt1 | contig 13269 bp, 12 predicted proteins | sample 9270951 | NCBI WGS metagenome assembly JACXTT01 (sample SAMN15532306, study PRJNA645909) | rock metagenome | isolation source: weathered quartz diorite | place: Puerto Rico | collected 2017-06-21
GTCGATGACCCTTATCGGGGATGTTACTGACCAGGACATCGTACTGATAGATGACATTTGCGATACAGCCGGTACACTGGCTAAAGCAGGCGCATTAATCATGGAACGGGGCGCGCGCAGCGTGAGGGCGGTTTGTACACACCCTGTATTATCCGGTAATGCATACGAAACAATCGAAAACTCGGTTTTAACCGAACTGATTGTAACTGATACTATACCGCTTAAGCAAAAGAGCAGCAAAATAAGGGTGCTAAGCACTGCCGACTTATTTGCCAAAGCGATAATGAATGTAAACGAACACGGCTCGATAAGCCAGTTGTTTAGAGTAGATTAAAGTAGTTCATGATTGATGGTTAATAGTTCATGGTTGAATTCCTGAACGAAAATCTCGAAATGGATAAATACATATAAAGACAATTTGATGGTTCGGCTATGAACAATGAACCATCAACTAAGAACAAATAAATAAAACAAACAAATGAAATCAATTGCTATTAGCGGTTCTCCAAGAGAGAACGTAGGGAAAAGAGACGCTAAAGAACTGCGTTACCAGGCATTAGTGCCGGCAGTACTTTACGGTGGGCCAACCCAAACCCACTTTTCAGTGTCCGCAGCTGATTTGAAAGCCGTAGTGTATACACCGGTTGTTCATTTCATCGACTTAACCATTGCTGGTGTAAAATCACAGGCTATCATTAAAGATATCCAGTTTCACCCATTAACTGAACAAATTATCCACGTTGACTTTTTGTTGCTTGACGAGAAAAAGCCGATCACCATCGAGATCCCTGTTAAATTAACCGGAACTTCGCCAGGTGTTAAAACAGGTGGTAAATTGGTACAGAAGTTAAGAAAACTGCGTATCAAAGCTTTACCAAAAGACCATTTAGATGCTATTGAAGTAAGCATCGAAACTTTAGAAGTTGGTAAATCAGTAAAGGTAGGCGACTTGAAACTCGACAAGCAAACCATTACCAATGCAAAAGAAGATACCATTGTTTCGGTAACTACTTCACGTGCATTACGCCAGGCTGAGCAGGAAGCTGCCGGTAAAAAATAATCAGGGATATTATCCCCATTTAATTTAACAGCGATAGGTTTATACTTATCGCTGTTTTTATTTGAAAGTAATATCTTCGCCATTGTTAAGTCTATAGTTCCAAGTCAAAACAAATTCGGCTATGAACTATGAACGATCAACCATGAACTGAATGAAATACCTTATAGTTGGCTTAGGAAACATCGGCCCCGAGTATGCTGATACCCGGCATAACATCGGCTTTATGATACTGGATGCGCTGGCAAAGCAGGAGGGCGAAAAATTCCATAGCATGCGGCTGGCTTATTATACCGAGGTGACCCACAAAGGCCGTACCCTTTGCCTGGTAAAGCCAACCACCTACATGAACCTCAGCGGCAAAGCAGTTAATCACTGGATGAATGAGCTGAAGATACCTGTCGAAAATGTATTAGTATTAGTTGATGATATCGCCCTCCCCTTCGGTACCCTCCGTTTAAAACCAAAAGGCAGTGCCGCTGGTCACAATGGCTTAAAAGACGTTGAAGCCCGGCTTGGCCATAACAATTATGCGCGGCTTCGTTTTGGCGTAGGCGACAATTTTCCAAAAGGCCGCCAGGTTGACTACGTATTAAGCGGGTTTGACGATGACGAATTACCCGCACTTCCCGAACTTATAGACCGGTCTATCGAAATGGTGAAAAGTTTTGCCACCACCGGCACCGAGCTTACCATGACACGGTTTAATAAGTAGTTATCGCACTTATACCGTTCAAAAGCATAAGCACTTATATCTCTATCCAAATAAATGTTTCAGACGCCTGCAACATTTATGTTCGTTCATTAGTCTATTGAATATAATTTTTAACATAGTTTAACATATACAATGACTTAATTACTAATAATTTAGTTATATCTTAGATCAACCTTGTTAACCTAATGAAGCTCACAGTTTTATTTTGCTTGTTTTTTCTCCTGTTTTCTGTTTTAGCATTTGCTCAAAGCAGTTCTTCCGTAAAGGGTGTCATAGGCGACAGCGTGGAACATGTGAAGCTGGGCACTGCATCAGTCGCTGTATTACAGGCAAAGGATTCGGTGCTGGTTAAATTCGTATACGCAGCCAGCGATGGTTCTTTCCTTATTCCAGGTATTCCGGCTGGAAAATTCATCCTCTTAGTATCCTATCCCGATTATGCGGATTATACGGAAGAATTCAGCTCCGACCCGGTAGCACCATTTCACAATTTTGGCATTATCAGCATGAGCCCGAAAGCACGCCTGTTAAAAGAAGTTTTGGTAAAAGGGACGGCATCGCAAATGAAAATAAAGGGCGACACGACCGAATTCAATGCCCGCGCATACGTGATACAACCCAACGCAAAAGTGGAAGACCTGCTTAAACAGCTGCCGGGTATCACGGTCGACAAAGACGGTAAAATTACCGCGCAGGGGCAAACAATCAGTAAAGTTTTGGTGGACGGTGAAGAGTTTTTTGGCGACGACCCAACACTGGTGACCCGGAATATTAGGGCCGATATGGTGGATAAGATCCAGTTATACGACAAAAAAAGCGACCAGGCGGCCTTTACCGGCGTAGACGACGGCAAAACCCAGAAAACCATAAACGTAAAGCTAAGGGAGGATAAAAAACAAGGAATTTTCGGCAAAGTGCAGGCAGGCGAAAGTCCGGACAATATTTACCAGGGTGAGCTGCTGTTCAATGCCTTTAAAAACAAAGAGAAGTTTTCGGTGTATGGCACCGCCGGTAATAATGGGAAGGTTGGCCTTAGCTGGGAAGATAACCAGAAATATGGTACCGGCGACCAGGTGGATATTAACGACAATGGCATCAGCGTAAACACACAAAGCCCCGATGACCTGGACGTTTTTAGCGGTCTTTATTTCGGCCAGGGGTTCCCGCTATCGCGCATGGCGGGGGTACATTACGACAGCAAATTTAATAACGACAAGGAATCGGCAAATATCAATTACAAGATCGAATCATTGCGGCTTACCGGCACAACCAATATACTTACCCAAAACAATTATCCCGGTAATATTCTAAACAGCGGTTTGGACCAAACCTACGATAATTCAATGCTCAGGCAAAAGCTGGGCTTGATATACCAGGCGAAACTGGATACCAGCTCAAACCTCAAAATATCAGTCGACGGAACGTTAAAAAACAGCAATACGCACAACATTTATGCATCGGCCGATACGCTCAATGGTGCATTGGTGAATAATCAAAACCGCCGTTTGGATAATACCGTCGATCAGCGGGCATTTAACGGCAGCGCATTTTACACCCGCAAATTTCATAAACCGGGGCGCACGTTTTCGGCGCTGGTTAGCGAAGCGTACAGTCAAAGCACAGCCAATGGGTTTTTAGTATCGCATATCAATTACTATAATGCCCAGCAGCAGGTCGACAGCACGAAGGATATTAACGAAAACAAAACCAACAACCTGCAAAGTTCCATCTTTAATACCAACCTCACCTGGTCCGAGCCATTTACCAGTACCCTGACGCTTGTGTTGAATTACGGCATAGGAATGAACCACGCGAGTGCCGACAGAAATACATTTAACCCTTCATCCGCCGGTGTTTACAACATGCGGGTCGACGGTTTAAGCAGCAACTACGTGTTTAACCAGTTTTTGGACCATGCAGGGGCTATTTTGAATTATAAAAAAGGAAAAGTGGTTGTCAACTTTGGCACACATATAACAGACGACCATTTTAACCAGGTGGACGAACTGACAGGCAATACGAGCAACAGGGAATTTATAGACTGGGCACCGCAGGCGCATTTTGAATATCGGTTTTCGCAGATGAAATCGGTACAGCTGGATTACAAAGGAACAACTACACAGCCCACCCTTGAGCAATTGCAGCCGGTTGCCAGCAATGTTAACCCCCTGAACGTTATCGTGGGAAACCCCAACCTTACACCATCGTTCACCAACGCGTTCAATTTCAACTATCGTTCATATAAGGTGATAAGCGACCAGTTTTTTGGTATGTACGGCAACTATACATTTATTACCAACCCCATCATAAATCACATCAATTACACGCCGGCCGGGCAAAGTGTAAGCCAGTATTTTAATCTTTCGGGGAAACAATCGACCAATTTTTTTGGCGGGTTCAATTTTGGCCGTAAAATTCCGGCCCTGGGCGGCCTCAACGCAGGCATCGGATTTAACATGAACGGGAACAACAGTTATAACTACTCCAACGACTCGCTCAATATGTCAAAAAATTACGTGTTTAACCCTATGCTCATTTTGCAGATGTTTAAACAGAAAAAGATAGAATTTGGCTTTAATGGCGGCCCTACCTATACGATCAGCGAAACGTCATTGCAGCCGAAGGTCAATAACAATGGCTGGGGCGCCCGCGGTGGCTTGAACGGCACCATTTATTTGCCCGGGAAGTTCCAGGTGGGCACTTACAGCGATTTTCAGTACAGCGCCGCCACGGCATCGTTCCACCAAAACTACAGCCGGGTGAACCTGAGCGCATTCATCATCAAAAATTTCCTGAAAAATGATAATTTAATGGTGGAATTATGGGGCAACGACCTGCTCAACCAAGCCTCCGGCTTCTCGAGGGTTGCACAAGCAAATGTTATCACCCAAACCGTTTCGAACACGCTGAAGCGATATTTCATGCTCACTATAAATTACGATTTTACAAAAATGGGCGCGGGCGTTAAACAATAATACGACGATGAAAAAGACGATAATTACCCTATTTGTTTTCCTGGGACTTGTCCGCTTGGCCAATGCACAGCATGCTCATTTTACCACGTCGGGCATTATTGAGTTTGAGCGTAAGACCAACGTATTTACCATGATTAAATCGATCACCGATAAGGACAAGGAGAATGACGCCGTTTGGGTTCCGGCGCTCGAAGCTTACAAAAAAAGCAACCCTCAATTCAGGGTACTAAAAAGCAAACTTTCATTCAGCGATAACAAAACGTTGTTTACACCCGCAGATGCCGATCCGGCTGTTGGCTTTATGTCCTTTGCGCCGCTGATGAACCAGAACAATACGATATATACCGACCTGAATGCGAAGTTGAGTATAGGTCAAAAGAAGATCTTCGAGGAGACTTTTCTTGTAAAAGACAGCACGCGAAAAATAAAATGGAAGATAACAGATGAAACCCGCGAGATTGCCGGGTACACCTGCCGGCGCGCAAACGGCATCATGCTCGATTCAATTTACGTAGTGGCCTTCTTTACAGGTAAAATACCGATACCCGGTGGCCCGGAGTCGTTCAATGGTTTGCCGGGAATGATCCTGGGCGTGGCGCTTCCGCATGAGAATGTCACCTGGTTTGCCACTAAAGTTACTGACACCCCGCTTCCGCCCAATGTTGTCATCCCCCCCAAAAAAGGCAAGCCGCTGGATAATAAGGGCTACCGCGACATGCTCACCGATGCATTAAAAGACCGCGGCCCGATAGCCAAAGATTTAATAAAAGGGTTTTTATTTTGACACGCGGGATAAACACATGGATGAGCAGGTAAGCCGAATCAATTAACCTCTTTCGGCTCGTCGTCGGTTATTGCTAAATTCCTTTTTCGTCCGGGATTCAACGGCGAATTTTCCGCTGGGTCACTAACTCTATATGCTAAACAAACTAACTATTTAGTTAAAAATTGTTAAATTTTTCTTTATCATGTCACGAGTTGATAACTTTCGGTGTCCTATCACCAAATCCCCGGCATGAAAAACCTATTTTTACTAATATTTTGCAGCGCGTTGGTCATTGTTACCCATGCTCAAACTACCATTCAAACACTAACTGTTAAAGGAGTTGTAATGGATACCGCTACTAATAAACCACTCGGTTATGTTACGGTAGCTTTACAGGATGCAAAAACTCAGCAGCCGGTTAAGAGTGCGCTAACTAAAGATGACGGCAGTTTTCAGCTGAAGAGCGTAATGGGCAAATCATACGAGCTGGTATTTGCGTCCGTTGGATATAAGATCAAAACAATTAGCGTCACCAGTACAAACACTGATGTAAATGTCGGAAATGTATTTTTATCAGTATCCAGCAGCCAACTGAAGGAGGTTTCAGTTACGGCGGTAAGGCCGCTGATGAAGCAGGAAGTGGACCGTATCAGCTATGATATACAAGCCGATCCGGACAGTAAGGCGCTTTCGGTTTTGGATATGATGCGAAAAGTACCCCTTTTAACGGTTGACGGCAATGACAATATACAGTTGAAAGGAAGCGGCAATTATAAGATTTTAATAAACGGAAAGGAATCGGCATTGGTGGCTAAGAACCCGTCGGATGTATTAAAGTCGATGCCGGCCACCAATATTCAGAAAATTGAAGTGATTACCACGCCGCCTGCTAAATACGATGCCGAAGGATTGGCAGGTATCATCAATATCATTACCAAACGAAACGCCGACCAGGGCTATAATGTAGGTTTCAACAGCCGCTTTAACTCGGTATTCGGTCCGGGATATAATCTAAACGGAACATTGAAACAGGGTAAGTTTGGTATGTCGCTATTCGTAGGCCTCGGCAGCAACGGCCACCAGACCACCACTTTCGGAAGTACAGAAAACATATTTGCGCCCAACACCAAGATCACCGAGACTGCCATCAATCAAACAGGAATAAATACGCAGCGCGGGCATTTTCATTATGTCGGAACGGAAATGAGCTATGAATTAGATACACTGAATCTAATAACTGCTTCGCTAAACCTTTTCGGCAACAACCAGGATCAGGTGAATACGCAATATTCAACTACCGATACTTTGGGGATTGAAAAACAAGCGTACACGTTACAAAATTCCGGCAACAGCAGCTTTACCGGGCTCGACGCAGCACTTAACTATCAACTCGGATTCAAAAAATCGAAAGACCGTCTTCTCACTTTTTCATATAAATATAGCTACTCGCCCAACAAGCAACTAAATGATAACCTGTTCAGCGGCAGGTTTAACTACCCCCTGATATATTATCCCGATTATCAGCAGTATAACGATGCAGGCAACAAGGATCACACTATCCAGGTGGATTACGCCAGCCCCTTAAGCAAACAGGTATCTATCGAAACCGGGGCAAAGGCCATTTTGCGCAATAACTACAGCAACTTTCATGTTGACGACCGCGACCCTGCAACGCAGCAATTCGTGACAAACGATGCGCAGACCAACGATTTTAATTATCACCAGGATATTTACAGCCTATACAACTCATACCAGCTAAAAATGGAAAAGTGGACAGGCAAGGCCGGTTTGCGGCTGGAGCACACTTCACTTAACGCTGATTTCATTTCCTCAGGCGTTACTACTGCGCCAAGCTATAATAACCTGATACCGTCGATATCTATCCAGCGGAGTTTTAAAACCAGCAGCATTAATTTTGGCTTCACACAGCGCATACAGCGGCCGGGCATATTCCAGCTCAACCCGTTTATCGACCGCTCAAACCCATCATTTGTAAATACCGGTAACCCCCAGTTGAAGCCGGAACTGGATAATACATTCGAACTTACCTACAGCAATTTCACTAAAAATTCGATTAACATTGGCTTGAACTATGCCTTTTCCAATAATTCTATTCAAAATGTATCCAATTTGCAGGTTGAGCAGTTAGGCACCAAAAAAGATACCGTTACCTATACCACATTCCAAAATCTGGGCACGCACAAAACATTGGGATTAAATGTAAACACCAATTTAAACCTCACTAAAAACTGGACGCTGGGGCTGAACGGACAGGTGAGCCATATCTGGCTGAGCGGCACATTTGGCGGCGCTATGTACCATAACGACGGGTTTACCGGCAACGCTTTTGGCAATACACGCTATCGGTTTAAAAATGGATTTGCCTTTTCGTTTAACGCAGGCTATTTCAGCGGAAACGTAAACCTGCAGGGCAAATCGAGCGATTTTATTTTTAACCAGTACTTGCTTTCAAAAGATTTTTTTAACAAAAAACTCACTATTGTTTTGGTTGCCAACAACCCTTATCAAAAATACAATACGTTCCGTTCAACCATAAATTCGGCTGAGTTTTATCAAACTACGTTCAACCAAAACTATTACCGCTCCCTGGCCTTCAGAATAAACTTCAGGTTCGGCAAGCTTAACAGCGATATCAAAAAGAATCAGCACGGTATCGAGAACGACGACACCAAGGGCGGTGGCAAAACCGCGGGAAACGGAAATTAAAGAGTAGAACGCAGATGCAAGAGTCAAGAACCAAGACAGAACGCTGTTGGGTATGATTTTCAAATATTTTGTTTCTTACATCTTGATTCCTGCATCTTGACTCTTGGCTCTCCCCTACCTATCTTAGCGCAATGAAAGTTTACGGGATTACCAATTGCAATACAGTTAAAAAAGCGCTCGACTGGCTGAAAGCCAATCATGTTGAATATGAGTTTCACGACTTTAAGAAGTTAGGCATAAGTGAAGAGAAGTTAAAAGAATGGGATCAAAAAGCAGGTTACGAAAAGTTTTTGAACAAGCAGGGCCTCACCTGGAAACAACTTGACCCACAGGTTAAAGAAACCATTAAAACCAGCGGCGACGCATTGAAACTGCTCCAGCAAAAAACCAGCATGATCAAACGGCCGGTAATTGAAGATGGAGGTTTCCTGTTTTTTGGTTTTGATGAAGGAGTTTATGGTTTAATTAAATAGGATTGAGCAGGTAGTTAAAGCCCTTTTAACTATTCACTCAATCTAATCCAATCGCCATTCGCCAACATCGCGTAACAAATTTTTTACGCGTAATCCTTTTGCTGATTTTATCCTATACTTGCCTTAAAATTACCAAATTATATAAAAATGAAATTAAACCTGATTGCCGGTTTCACACTGGCTTTTATGGCAGCAACAAGCTTTAGCCAGGCGCAGCAATCCGCCCCCGCTTCGCAGCCCGCTACCAATTACGATTATCACGAAACTTTCGGCCCCTTGTTTTATGCCAAAAACGGCTCGGAATACCGCGCGGCAAATGGCGAGCCAGGCCCAAAGTATTTTCAAAACCGCGCCGACTATCAATTGGCGGCACGGTTAAACGACCAAACCAATGAGATTACCGGTTCTGAGATATTAACCTATACCAACAACAGCCCGCAAAAACTCGGCTACCTATGGATGAACCTGGAGCAAAACCTTTTTAAGTCAGATTCAAGGGGTTCGGCCATCGTTCCTTTGGTGGGAAACCCTCCAATCCCTTCGAGCCGTAACTGGGGCCGCGGACAAGCTTTCGATGCTGGCTACAAAATCAAATCGGTAAAAATGCTTGGCGCGAAAGGTGCCATGACCGAGATAAAATTCCTGGTAACCGACACCCGCATGCAGGTTTTTTTACCGGCAGCTGTAACTGCAAATGGCGGACAGGTGAAATTAAAAATTGAGTACTCCTTCATCTCACCAAATTACGGATCCGACCGTATGGGCATACAGGATACCAAAAACGGAAAGATATTCCAGGTAGCACAATGGTACCCGCGTATGTGCGTATATGACGATATATACGGTTGGAACACCATTCCTTATACTGGCCCGGGTGAGTTTTATTTAGAATATGGCGACTTTGACCTGACCATTACCGCTCCTGCTAATCATATCGTGGTAGCTTCGGGCGAGTTACTGAACCCGCAGGATGTATATACCCCGGTACAATTAAAACGTTGGGCCGAAGCAGCCAACAGCGAAAAAACTGTAATTATACGCTCGGCCAGCGAGGTTACCGACGCCGCGTCACGCCCGGCCGGTAAAAAAGAACTGACCTGGCACTTCAAAATTAAAAATGCGCGTGATGCATCATGGGGATCTTCTGCAGCTTTCATAGTTGATGCGGCAAAAATGGATTTGCCCAGCGGAAAAAGATCGATCGCCATATCAGCTTACCCTGTTGAAAGCGATGGCAATGATGCCTGGGGACGTTCGACTGAATACATCAAAAAATCAATAGAATATAACTCTGCAAAATGGTTTGAGTTCCCCTACCCGGCTGCGACAGCTGTTGCAGGTATTGTAGGCGGTATGGAATACCCTGGAATCGTTTTCTGTGGATACCATGCTAAAAAAGGCGGCCTTTGGGGCGTTAACGATCACGAGTTTGGCCACACCTGGTTCCCGATGATCGTAGGCTCGAATGAGCGCATGTATGGCTGGATGGACGAAGGTTTTAATACCTTTATCAACACCCTGTCTACAGCCAACTTTAATAACGGCGAGTATAAAAACCCCCGTCCGATGGATATGCACCGGGCAGGCGCATTTTTTACTGCCCCGGGCCTGGAAACAATGATGAGCCAGCCGGCCAACCTGAAAGAAAGAAATACCGGTACCCTCCTCTACTCAAAGCCAAGCGCCGGCCTGGTATTGCTGCGCGAGCAGATTTTAGGCCCAGAGCGTTTTGATTTTGCATTCAGAACTTATATCGATAAGTGGGCGTTTAAGCATCCAACACCGGATGACTTTTTCCGCACCATTGAAAATGCTGCCGGCGAAAACCTGCAGTGGTTTTGGAGAGGCTGGTTTATGAACAACTGGCGCTTGGATGTTGCTGTACGCGACGTTAAATATGTAAGCGAGGATCCATCAAAAGGTGCAATAATCACCATTGACAACCTCGAAAAAATGGCAATGCCGGTTATACTGGAAATTAAAACGGTAAGCGGCAAAACCGACCGGGTTAAATTACCGGTTGAGATATGGGAGCGCAATAGTAGCTGGTCGTTCAAATATCCATCGACTGAAGAGATACAGTCGGTTACTTACGACCCTGACAATGCATTGCCTGATTTTAACCCGGCCAACAATGTATGGACAAAAAAGTAATTAATTTATTCAGCATTACTTATTGCAAATTGGATATAAACAAAGAACCCGGAAAATCCGGGTTCTTGTTTATATAGCAATACCTTTAATAATGTAAAAATGTTAACATCAAAACTATAACACCTAAAATAAGTTTTAACTTCACATTCTGATTTATTTGCCATGTATGTAAAACATTTTTTAATTGGCTTTATATTGCTTATTGCACATTCAGCAATGGCGCAAAGGCTATTAAAAGGCACTGTATATGAAAGCGGGAAAAATAGCCGCATGCCGAATGTTTTCATCAGGGATGCCAATAATAAGCAGTTAACCATTACCGATAACTCAGGGAATTTCAGCATAAGAACCGAAACCGGGCATGTGCTCATTTTTGATTCGCCGGGCTTTGTTTCAGATACTTTATACGTTGCCGACCTAGCACCCAAGAAAATTGTAATGGTTACTAAGACCATCGCCTTGCGCGAGGTGACGATATCGTCAACGCGTCAGGCATTCGACCCGCACAAAGAATATCCCGAAATTTACACCAAAAGCAAGGTGTATATTATGTCGCCCACCACCTGGTTTAGTAAGGAAGGCAGGGATGCGCGGAGGCTTAAGCGTTATTTTGTGTCTGAAGAACAGGAGCGCCACGTTGATGCCGTATTTACGAGGGCTTACGTCGGAAGCATTGTGCCGCTTAAGGGCCAGGACCTCGAAGATTTTATGACTCTTTACCGCCCCTCATACGCATTTATAAAAGACAACAACAGCGGATCGCTCGCGGTTTATATAAATGACAGCTATAAAAAATACCAGGCCCTCCCACCCGAAAAACGGCATTTACCCCGGCTGATTAGCAACGACGTGAAAAGTCAAAATTAAAAAATCATTAAATTTTCCTTCAGGTTAATCCTTTTCGTTTTTATTTAATCCAACTGGTGTAGCTTCCTTTCGGGGAGGTGAATATCAGAAAGGTTAAATATGAAAAAGAAATTTGTCGGGTTCGCCCTTATAATCGCAGCTTTTGTATCGGTCACTTCGGGATGTTATGTGGGATATGAGTATGGCCATCCCTACCGGAATCGTTACGAAAACAATTATCACGACAGGGACCACCGCGGGTACCAGGATCGCGACCATTATGAGCGTGATTACCGCGATCACGATAACCGCTGATACGGATAAGAAATTGTGTGGAGAGAGGTGTGTTGAATAAAAGGGCCCTGATTTATCAGGGCCTTTTTTGTTTATAATATTGCGATAATCATCTTTAAAGTTAAATTTGTAATATGACCATTCGTGTTTATCCATATAACGAGCAGGAGGAAAAGGCACTTATAGACTTTCTTCAAAGCCGGCATTATAATTATAATGCGACTGACGATCAAGATGCGGCAGATTCCGGCTTTTTAAACCAGTACAATAACGATCTTGATAAAGCTGAAGCTCAAATAGATTCAGGCGATTACTTGACCCATAACGAAGTGAAAAAAATCCTGGCCGACAAAAAAAAGCGTGCTGGTGGAAATTAGGTGGTCGAAACTTGCGCTTGAACAGCTAGATGAAGCGTTAGATTTTATAATAGAACAGGGCTTTGCTTCTTATGCCTCTGAACTTGAAGACAATATCATTTCAAGAATTGAAACCTTGACTGACAATCCCTCATTGTATCCGGCTGACAAGTATAAAAAGGATAATGATGGAAGTTACCACGCTTTCGAAATTGATGAATATCGTGTGTCATACCGGGTCACTAAAGTCATTATAAAAATAATCAGAATAAGGCATACGAGCAGGAAGACGCGCAAATACTAACCAATACCACAGATGCAGGCGCAACCTTCATAAACCTGATTGAAGCGGATACCGGCCGGTGGTTAAGGCCATGTGCAGTATGAGCGAAAAGCAGGGCTGCCTTTAATAGCAGCACAGGCATTGATTTTTAAAGTAAACTTACTTTCGCAACATACACAATGCATTTCGCCTCTGCGGCGGTCAAAATTACTCACCCAATTACACTTGTGCTATCAGGCTTTACAACCTCTAAACAAGCCCCTGCCACTACCCTTAAAACTTTTTCACCCAACTGCTTGAATATAAACAAATAAGTAATACCTTTGCAGTCCTTAAAATAAGTCCGCCGTGTTGGCGGGCGAGGGATAAAAAGTAAATACAAAAAAGGAAAAATGCCTACTATTCAACAATTAGTTAGAAAAGGTAGAGTAGCTCTGGTTGACAAGAGTAAGTCGCCAGCGTTGGACAGCTGTCCACAGCGAAGAGGAGTATGTACACGTGTATATACCACTACCCCTAAGAAACCAAACTCAGCAATGCGTAAAGTGGCCCGTGTGCGCCTAACCAACGGTAAAGAGGTGAATGCCTATATCCCTGGTGAAGGTCACAACTTACAGGAACAC
>JACXTT010009519.1_pt1 | contig 13269 bp, 9 predicted proteins | sample 9270951 | NCBI WGS metagenome assembly JACXTT01 (sample SAMN15532306, study PRJNA645909) | rock metagenome | isolation source: weathered quartz diorite | place: Puerto Rico | collected 2017-06-21
GGTGAGCCATGGATGCCGAAGCGCACCACCGACGAGTCGATCGTACATTTTCAGGAAGGACTCAAATCGGTCATTGAACCACACGTTGAACCGCTCGCCGATTCGCCATCGGTTCTTATGGCTCTTGAGCTCCACTTCCACGGGTTCTTCAGAAGCGGGAGTACCGTGATGCGCCGCGGCTTTCAGAAAGCGCGCACAGAACAGCGGTACTACCGTCATGGCGACGACGTAAGAAGCGACAAGCGCCAGCACGACAGCAAGCGCAAGCGCTGAGAACAAGAACTGGCTGACACCGTAAAGGAAGGTGACGGGGAAAAACACAACCGCGGTTGTAAGCGTCGCCGCCAACACGGGCAGAGCGACTTCGCGCCCACCGTTCTCGGCCGCAGCGGTGGGTTCTTCACCCATTTCAAGATGCCGATAGATATTTTCAAGGACTACGACGGAGTTATCAATGAGCCGCGACATTGCGAGAGCAAGTCCGCCCAGCACCATGCTGTTGACGGTACGTCCGCCGAACGATAGCGCCATGAACGTCGCCAGCGCGGATAAGGGAATCGAGAAAAAGACGGCGACGGTTGCGCGCAAGCTTCCCAGGAAGATCAGAATCATGACGGACGTCAGAAGCAGCCCGATACCGCCTTCATGCAGCAATGTCTGGATCGCCGTTTTAACGAACCGCGATTGATCGAAGAGGACGTTTGTATTCAGGTTCCTGGGTACATCGACCAAATGTTGGACGACACTACGGACGCCGTCTACAACGGCAATCGTGTTCGTGTCGCCACCTTGTTTTAAAACGGGCGTGTAGACGGACCGCTTTCCATCTACCCGTACAACGCTGGTCTGGATCTGGTGTGCATCCCTCGCGTACCCCACGTCATTGACGCGCACAATGGATCCGCCCACGACCTTGAGCGGCAACTGATCGATTTCAGCAATCGTGGGAAGCTGGCTATTCGTGTAGATGTTGTAATCAATCGGACCGATGGGAACATCGCCCGCCGGCAGAATCAGGTTTGAACGGTTCACAGTCCGAACCACGTCCATCAGACTCAGCTGATGCGCTTCCAGTTTGAATGGATCGGCGTACACCATGATTTGGCGGTAGCCACCACCGAAAGGCTGCGGCACACTCGCGCCGGGAACACTTGCCATTTGATTCCGCACGGTAAATTGGGCGAGATCCCTCAACTGGGTTTCGTTGAATCCCTCTCCTCCGACCGTTACCAGACAGACCGGCAAGCTTGATACATCGAATTTCAGAACAACCGGCGGCAGCGTTCCTGGTGGTAGACGTCGCAGTTGCGCCATTGCCAAGTTCGAGACGGTCGCAACCGCAGAATCCGAATTTGTTCCGGGTTGGAAATACACACGAATAACGCTTGCCCCCGGCAGCGAGCGCGACTCAATGTGTTCAATGCCGCTTGCCAGCGTGAACTGCCGCTCGAAACGGCTCGTAATATCCGTTTCGATTTGTTCCGGCGGCATGCCGTTATAGAAAGTCGCTACGACGACCATCGGTATATTGATGTTCGGAAACATATCGACCGGCATGCGTACGAGCGCTGTTCCGCCCAGGACGGCCACGATTAGCGCGACGACAACAATGAAGTACGGCGTTTGAATGGCGAAACGAGACATGGCTCTAAGTTCTAAGAAGTGGCAAGCATGGAGATGTCCGACAGTCGCGGACGGACTTCCTGTCCTGCTTTTAGATTGGAACGGTTTCCCGTGACGACGAGATCGCCTTCACGCAAACCGGATCGAACTTCGACTCTTGTTTCATTTAGTAGGCCGAGTTGAATTTTTCGAATTTCCACATGGTTCTCCGGCGTCACAACCAGAACTTGCCCCGACGATTCGTTGGCTCCCAAATCCACAGCCAGAATTGGGATCGTCAAGACGGCATTGCGGCGATCAAGCGTGAGATTCGCCTCGGCGTACAGCCCCGGAATGAGCACCAGATCTGGATTCGGAACATCCACTTCCGTATCCATAGTGCGGGTTGAGGAAGTTACCTTTCCGGAAAAACGCGCGACGTGTCCCGCAAATGAATGGCCGAGGGTCGGGACACGAACCTCCACCTGCTGGCCGACATGGACGGTTGGTACTGCGGATTCCGGGACAGGAAGAATCAAACGTAACAGACGATTCTCCGATAGTTTGACTAGAGGCATAGCCTGTGTACTCGAGGAGATACCCGCCTGAATCATCGCGCCCGTATCCGCATATCTTTTGGTAACGATTCCGGCAAAGGGTGCGGTAACGCGTGTGTAATCGAGCATTGTTTTCACTTTCTGAACCTCGGCCAAACTCACTTGCACCTGTTGCTCCGCTGCGGCAACGCTGGACTTTGCAGCGCTTATCTGGGCTTCGGAAACAAGATCCTTGCTCCGCGCATCGTCAATCTCCTGCTGTGCGATCAGGCCTTGCCGCTGCGTCGCCACCTGCGACAAGCGTGTGTATGAGAGGTGCGCGATCTCATGCGAGGATTCGGCTCTCTGTAACTCATCCTTGGTTCGAGCCAACTCCGCTTGACTTCGGTTCAGCATGGACTGTGCTCGCGACTGATCGTCAGCCATTTCGGGAACCTCGATCAGCGCAAGGACCTGTCCTTCCTGCACTCGATCGCCGACATCCACATTGATCTTTCGGACATAACCGGCAACTTTCGCCATGACATCGATTTCTTGAAACGGCTTGAATTCCGCCGTCAAGACAATGTCCCGCAACATGTCTTCCCTCGTCGCTTTTGCGACGGCGACGGTCATTGCATCCGAGGCCTTTGCATCTTGTGCCTGCGCGTCTGTTTTTGAGCATGAGCTGCTTGGTAGCGCGATGGCCGCCGTCAAGAAGAGAGCGAAACCTTTAAGCATGAAGGAGACGGTAAACGGGGAAGGAGCCAGTGCCATATACCAGATGGTTGGTATTTTTGCGACAATGGATCGGTAGGCTCGCTGCTCTGTCGTCTTCTTGAGTTAGCCTTTTCGAGAATGCAAGTAACAAGCTTGAATCCCAAGTTCGACCGCCTGGTACTCAGTACCAAGTTCGCCTTGATAGCTGGTTTCGGCGGACTTCTTGTCATCATCGCCTTGGCCGGCATCGATACACTTCGCGTCCTGCGGCAGATCCGGTCGAACGGCAACCAGATCCGGCAAGAGTTTCTCTTCCGTAATCACGTATTGAACAACATCCGATCCGATCTGTACCTTTCCGGTACGTATGTTCGGGATTACTTACTCGAACCCGATTACGAGCGGGCCGAGTCCTATCGCTTCACGCTCGAAAAGGTCAGGACAGAGATGGATTCGGCATTGGAATCGTATGGGAGCAAGTTAGATCCCGAAGAGAGCCGGGATTATGCGGCTCTCAAGATCGAATTGGCCCGATATTGGGACATTCTCGGCCCTGTCCTTAAACTGACTGATCATGAACGCCAGCAGAAGGGCTATGCATTCTTGAGAGATGAAGTGTTTCCGCGGCGCATGGCAATGCTGGATATCGCAAATCGTATTGCGACGATTAACGAGCAGCAACTGAATGCTGGAAACGAGCGAGACGCGGCTTTGTTATCCAGCTTTCAAAACCATTTGTCCTTGACCCTGATCGTTACGATTATCTTAGGCGTCGGAATGGCCGTATTCAGCGCAAAGAAAATCCTCAATCTGGAAGCACACGCGCACGCGCAATTCGAAGACGTCGCCGAAGCGCGAAGACAGCTCGAGAATCTTTCGGCTCGCCTCGTTCAGGCTCAAGAAACCGAGCGGCGGGCGCTCGCTCGTGAGTTGCACGACGAGGTCGGGCAGTCGCTTTCAGCGGTTCTGGTGGAGTTGCGAAACTTGTCGTCGGGCATTCTTGTGAAATCGGAAGACCAGTTGTCCAAGCACCTCGAGACCATCAAAGGATTGGTGGAAGAAACGCTTCGAACCGTCCGCAACATGTCTCTCCTGTTACGGCCTTCGATGTTGGATGATCTCGGACTGATCCCGGCTCTGAAGTGGCAGGCGCGTGAGGTCTCGAGGCAAACCTGCATGGACGTTACCGTATCGACGGACCTGGTTTCCGACGATCTTCCGGACGAACACAAGACGTGCATCTATCGTGTGGTGCAAGAAGCGCTTCATAATTGCGCGAGACATTCAAACGCCACGGCTGTGCGCATCAATGTGCTGCAAGAGCCCCAACGATTGACTCTGTCCATACGCGATAACGGCAAAGGTTTCGACGTCAAACACTCAAAGGGTCTGGGTCTCCTCGGCGTAGAAGAAAGAGCGGCTCGCTTGGGAGGCAAGTACGAAATTCATTCGGAGCCCGGCAGTGGTACGGTGCTGGCCATAGAACTTCCGTTTACCGAACGAGAAAGTGCAGAGGCTGTTCAAAGAGATTCGCATCCTGTTAGCGGATGATCACAATGTTATGCGCGCCGGGCTGAAACTGCTGTTGGAAAGCCAGCCTGGTTTCAAAGTGATCAGTGAAGCCGCGGATGGCTATCAAACCGTCGACAAGGCCCTCGCGACTCGACCGGATGTCGTTGTTCTTGATATCGCGATGCCTAAATTAAGCGGCATCGAAGCAGCCCAGCGGATCAGTGCTCAGCTTCCCCAAACGGCAATCATTATTCTCAGCATGCACTCGGATGAAGGCTATGTCCTGCGCGCGCTCAAATCCGGAGCGCGAGGATATCTGCTGAAGGATTCCGGGGAGAACGATCTTATCGAAGCCATCAAAGTCGTCAGCGAAGGAAAAGCATTCTTCAGCCCAGAAATCAGCAAGGTTCTTGTTGAGGATTACGTCCGGGAAATCAAAGCCCGCGGTGTCGAAGATAGTTATGAGTTGTTGACTCCACGAGAACGCGAAGTCTTGCAACTTTTGGTCGAAGGCAAATCCAACAAGGATATTGCGAGCCTGCTGAACTTGAGCCTGTATACGGTCGAGACCCACCGCAGAAATCTTCAAAGCAAACTCAATCTCCACAGCTTTCCGGAATTGATTCTTTACGCGGTCCGGAAAGGCATCATTCCCTGAACTCAAAAACTGAACGCGAGCTGGCCAAGGTATCTGTAGGTGGTGTTTGCGCCCCGTTGCACCGGTACGAAAAATGCTTGCGCAGGATCGTTCGCTCGCCGCGCATTTTGAATGAAAAACAAGTTTTGCCATTGGAGCGCGCGCGTGAGGCCGAGATCGAAGCGAAGCGCGTGAACGGCGATATTCGTTGTCGAACCGGTGCCGAGATCATCATCAGTAAATTGCGCGATGATGGAATTCGCATCCTTGATCGCGAATTGATAGAGGAACCGGACATCGCCAAACTGCCGAACGGATCCAAGGTTCGCGCTTGCCATTACCGCATCTCTCAATTGATGTGTGCCGACGTTGCGCGACGTCTGGAGGTCGACGTAGAACGGCATCTCGCGCTTGCCCACTTTGAACCCCCTATTCGTGATCCGATATGCCACCCGTGCGATGTGATAATGCGGCGCGGTGTATATTGCACCGCCCGGCGTGGTTGTTCCGTTGCCGACTGCAGAAATCGGACCCGACAAAGAAAGTCCGATCGTATTGTTAATGACGACCGGAAAACCAGCAGCAGTGGACGAAAGCTGAATTTGGTTGGGGTTTCGATAGATCTGGATATCCGCCGTTGTTTGGTGCGTCCAACGCGTGCCGAGATCGCCGGACAGGATTAAGCCTGGATGAAATAGATTTGCGTCACGGACTTTTTGACCCGGCTGATATCCGGCTGTCACGTAAGGCGACGTCGCTGCAAGAATAGGCACGTTGGGATTGCTCAAGAAGTACTCGCCGGATTTCACTTCAAGTGTTTTGAATGCCTTTGTTCCGAGCGGAATATTTGCAGTCTGTTGAAAACCATTGAATCGCACGTCGTCGTCCCACAGGAAACGCATGTTGTCTGCAAACACTTCTTCCATGCGCCCGCCACGCAGCGAAACTCGCGGTGTCGGATGGAAATCCAAAAACGCTTCTGCTATGGAAAACGGATGTTTTACACCCATCGCGCCGAAATCCTGATCGTTTGTCGTCTGTACGCTATAGGGCCCTGTTGACAATTGGATGTGAAAGCGGAATTTCGGATCGATGTCCTTATCGGCATTCAGCCGGACACGATATCGGCTGCGGATATTTTGGAGAGGGCCCGCGATGGCGTTACCGGCACGCGATTGCACGTCCGCACGAAAGCGGAAGTCACCGCTGAACTTGAAGCCGGCCAGATTGTTCGAAACCGTGTCCACTCTCTTCGTGAGGTCCTCCTGCAGTGGAGCCGCCACGACGACCGGCTTCGCGGGTTCGAGGGCTGCCCGCAATTCTTCAATTTGTTGTTGCTGCGTTTCGACCAGGCTCCGCAGTGCTGCCAGTTCTTCCATGATCGCTTCCATCGAGATTGATTTTTCTTCCCGCGCTTCGATCACGCGCGGCCATGAGAGTGTCAGTAGTGTGAACGCCAACAATGCGCCATTTCCGGTCTTCAGGTTCATGTGTGCCCTCCGCGGTTAACATTACTGGTTTTTATTGGTGCGAAAAGAGGACCAGGGCCGAATTCACAAGAAATTCACGGAAGGTTGAAGCTGGTGTAACGATTTTGGACAGATCAGGTCCCGGAATTTGAAATTCGGAACCTCGGTGTCAAAAACTACAACAAGGTTGACAGCGTCTTGTCATGTTGATGGACTGCCGCACCAGGGTGCCGCCCTAACTTATTGAATTTGCGGGAATCGCATTTTGGCAAGCCCGTTGCTCTAGTAAAGGCACATCGTTTAGCTCGATTTCCCTTTCAATAACCCCACAGGAGCCCCGTAAAGGGGCTCCTATCCTCCCGTTTGAAAGCATCTGCACGCTATACTTCGTTTTTATGCTTGCCTTCATCTTGCGGCGTCTCTTGCTGACGGTGCCTGTTATTTGGATCGTGGTGACCCTTGTTTTCGGGTTGATCCATATGGTTCCCGGGGATCCCATTGCCCAGATGCTGGGCGAAGGCGCAGCGGTTTCCGAGGTCGAGCGGCTGCGGCACGAGCTTGGATTAGACCAACCGGTGCTGCAACAGTATCGCGTCTACATGACCGGGGTTCTGCACGGCGATCTCGGCAATTCATTTCGAAACCAAGAACCCGTCGCGCGATCCATCCTCAACCGTTATCCGGCGACCATTGAACTCGCAGCGGCGTCGGCCATTTTCTCGATTTTGATCGCTGTGCCCTTTGGAATCGTCGGGGCAATAAAACGGGGCCGAGCGCCGGATAGCGTCGTTGGACTTGCCACCTTGCTTGGGGTGTCTCTTCCGAATTTTGTCTTGGGTCCGCTCCTGATTTTGCTGTTGTCTATCATGCTCGGAGTGTTGCCGGTATCCGGCCGGGGAGGTTTTTCTCATTTGATCTTACCCGCCATCACTCTGGGAGGTGGTCTGGCGGCCACCACTACACGCATGGTTCGTGGCTCGATGCTTGAAGAGATCCGGCAAGACTACGTCCGAACGGCGCGAGCGAAGGGTCTCAATGAGCGAGCGGTTTTATTCGCTCATGCTTTGCGAAATGGATTGATTCCCGTGATCACCGTGCTGGGCCTTCAAGCCGGTATGTTGCTTGCCGGCGCGATTGTCACGGAAACGATTTTTTCATGGCCCGGTTTGGGGCGGCTCACCATTCAGGCCATCAATGCGCGTGATTATCCTTTGATCCAAGGATGCATTTTGACGATTGCTTTGACGTACATCCTGATCAACCTGATTACAGACGTTCTTTATTCCGTTGTAGATCCGCGCATCCGATATGACTGAGTTCTTCAGAAAAAACAAGCTGGCCTTCGCGGGCTTTCTGATCGTCATGGGATTGACGGTCGCGGCAATATTCGCACCGTGGCTGGCGCCATACGATCCAGCTGCGCAGCGATTACCGGATCGCCTGGAAGGCCCCTCTTGGCAGCATCCATTTGGAAACGACGAGTTGGGACGTGATATTCTTTCTCGCATCCTCATGGGTACTCGCGTGAGTATGCGAGTCGGGGCTACCGTTGTTTTGCTTTCCGTATTAGCCGGCGTTTTGATCGGGGGCTTTGCCGGTTACGTCGGCGGTAAGTTCGATACCTTTGTCACGGTGTTGGTCATCAATTCGTTGATGGCTTTTCCCGGAATTTTGTTGGCGATCGCCTTAGTGGCCTTCCTCGGCCCCGGGCTCGATCGTCTGATTTTTGCTTTGACCGCCTTTACTTGGGTCGGTTACGCGCGGCTGGCGAGAGGACAAGTTCTAAAAGTTAAAACGCTCGAGTTTGTGGAAGGAGCTCGTGCGCTGGGCGCACAGAGCCCGCGAATTTTCATTAATCACATTTTGCCAAACATCATTCAGCCAATTTTGATTCAGGCCAGCATCGGAATGGCCGTGGCGATCTTATCGGAAGCGTCTTTGAGTTTTCTTGGCTTGGGCATCTCGCCACCGACGCCCAGTTGGGGATCGATGCTCAATGACGCGCGCAATCATTTGTTTGATGCGCCGCACATGGTGATCTTTCCATCGATTGCGCTGGTGATGACGGTTTTATCTTTCAATTTCCTGGGTGACGCGCTTCGTGACTGGCTGGATCCAAGGAATTTGGGTTAATTCTGGGACGGTTGCGTCGTTTCCCTAATTCCGCACTTCGAATTAAGGAAACGACGCAACCGTCCCAGAATTCGGGAGGAATTTTGATGATGCCTTCATTCAGGCGTGCCCCTGTCTTGTCGTGCCTGACACTTCTTTTATTGATTGCGGCAACGCTTCCAGTATTTGCTCAGGGCCCCGAACCTGCGCAGCACCAGGGTGAAGTAAATGTCGTGGTTCCGCCTTTGACGGGCCCCACGTTTTTGAACGGCATTGGTGGTCGAACACTGTTAGCGGGCGGGTTGATTGTCTCGCTTCTCGGAATGGTTTTCGGGCTGGTGATTTATCAGAAGCTGAAGAACCTTCCCGTTCATTCCTCGATGAGAGAAATTTCGGAACTGATTTACGAGACATGCAAGACGTATCTGCAAACGCAAGGCCGGTTCCTGATGATCCTCGAAATCTTCATCGGTGCCGCCATCATCTTTTATTTTGGGTTCCTTCTGCACGAGGGACTCATTCGCGTCATCATCATTCTGGTCTTCAGTATCATCGGGATTTTGGGAAGCTACTCGGTTGCGTGGTTCGGTATTCGCGTGAATACTTTTGCCAATTCGCGCACCGCCTTCGCCAGCCTGCAAGGTAAGCCGTATCCGTGTTACGCCATTCCGATGGAATCCGGCATGAGCATCGGCATGCTTCTGATCAGCGTTGAGCTGTTCATGATGCTGTGCATTTTGCTGTTCGTTCCCGGTGATCTCGCCGGACCCTGCTTCATAGGATTTGCGATTGGCGAGTCGCTTGGAGCCGCGGCTCTGCGTGTTGCCGGCGGCATCTTCACGAAGATTGCGGATATCGGGTCGGACCTCATGAAGATCGCCTTCAAAATCAAAGAAGATGACGCGCGGAATCCGGGCGTCATCGCCGACTGCACAGGAGACAACGCAGGCGACTCGGTTGGACCGACGGCGGATGGTTTCGAAACGTACGGTGTTACCGGCGTTGCCCTCATCACATTCATCGTCGGCGCTGTGCAGGCCGGTGATAACGTCAAGGTGCAGCTCCTCATTTGGATCTTCAGTATGCGAGTGCTGATGATCATTGCATCCGCACTGAGTTATTTCGTCAACGGCGCGATCGCAAAGGCCAAATATCAGAACGCGACCAAGATGAATTTCGAAGCCCCGCTCACTTCGCTCGTGTGGCTCACTTCCGGTGTTTCGATAGTCCTCACGTATGCGCTGTCGAGATTGCTTATTCCCGACATTGCTGGCGACACCACACTGTGGTGGAAGCTTTCAACGATCATCACCTGCGGAACGCTTGCGGGCGCGATCATTCCTGAGTTCGTGAAAGTTTTCACATCCACCGAATCACGACACGTGCGCGAAGTCGTTATTTCATCGCGCGAGGGCGGGGCATCACTCAATATTCTTTCCGGTTTCATTGCCGGCAATTTCAGTGGTTATTGGCTGGGCCTCGCCATCCTTAGTCTCATGGGCATTGGGTTTCTGGTGAGCACCTCTTTTCCAACGGGACTGATGTTGGCGCCTGCCGTGTTCGCGTTCGGTCTGGTTGCTTTTGGATTTTTGGGCATGGGTCCCGTAACGATAGCCGTCGACTCCTACGGCCCCGTCACCGACAACGCGCAATCGGTCTTCGAGCTTTCGACCATCGAACAACTGCCCGGAATCGATCGGGACATCCAAAGCAACTTTGGGTTCATGCCAAAATTCGAGCAGGCCAAAGAATTCCTGGAAGAGAACGACGGCGCAGGCAACACATTCAAGGCAACGGCCAAGCCAGTATTGATCGGAACTGCAGTCGTCGGCGCTACGACCATGATTTTCTCGATCATGCTGGCGCTGACGAACGGACTGCAAAACACGGGAAGCCTGAGCATCCTCTATCCACCGTTTTTGTTGGGATTGATAGCCGGTGGCGCGGTGATCTATTGGTTCACAGGGGCGGCAACTCAAGCCGTTAGCACAGGTGCGTATCGTGCAGTGGAATTCATCAAGGCCAATATCAAACTAGAAGGCGCGACGAAAGCGTCCGTGAGTGATTCCAAGAAAGTTGTCGAGATCTGCACGCAATACGCGCAGAAAGGAATGTTCAACATTTTTTTGACGGTGTTCTTCGCGACGTTAGGTTTCGCCTTCCTGGAACCGTATTTCTTTATCGGCTATCTGATCTCGATCGCTCTTTTCGGCCTCTATCAAGCAATATTCATGGCCAACGCGGGCGGCGCTTGGGACAACGCGAAGAAGATCGTTGAAACCGAATTGAAAGCGAAGGGAACGGACCTCCACGCGGCGACCGTTGTCGGCGACACTGTAGGGGATCCATTTAAGGACACGAGTTCCGTTGCGCTAAACCCCATTATCAAATTTACGACACTGTTCGGATTGCTGGCCGTCGATCTTGCGGTTTCAGTCGCAAGGAATCAGGGGAGCGGGCTTACGACAGCAATCGCAGTGGTGTTCCTCATCGTGTCGATGTGCTTTGTGTATCGGTCGTTCTACGGGATGCGAATTCAGTGACGTAGCTCCGACAGCCGCTTCTTCAAAGGCTCCAAGCCCTCATACTTCGGATCAATCAATTCTATTTGCTTGAGCACCTGCTCTGCAGCGGCAAAGTCGCGTTCTTCGAGGTGAACGATGACCATGTTGTGCAGTGTCGGAATATTCTTCGGATCACGCTTGAGGATCTGCTGGTATTGCACCAAGGCCTTATCTTTTTGTCCGCTATTCCAGAGTGCTGTCGCCAAATCCGTATGCACATTTAGATTGTCAGGGTCGACGGTTAGCGCCTTTTCGAACCACTCTACGGCCTCTGTGAACTTTCCCTGGTTAAAGAGAAAATTCGCGTAGAGCGTCATGATTTCCGTGTTCTTCGGATTCTTGGCGAGCTCCTCGTCGACCTTCCGGCGTACGTCTTCGGGATTTAGGCTGGGGTGACCCTGCGGCACGCTCGAAGACCGCGCCGATGGCGGCAGTGTTGGGGGCGTGGCACTTTCGACCTGATAGAAGGCGAAGATGTATCCGGTGGTAGCTCCGAGGATAATTCCGAGGATGGCGAAGTGAATATTGCGTGACGTGAACATTCTTTGGCCACGAAAACGCACAAGAGTCACAAAAAGTCTTTTGTGGCTCTTGTGCCTTTTTGTGGCTTCCTATCTGCCCTTCTTGGCCTTTGCTGCGTCGGCCTTAGCTTTCGCCTCAGCGGCAGCTTTTTCTTCCGCGATAGCTTTATCGCTCTTGTAGCCGGTCGGAGCAGCGGCCTTTGCAGCTTCAATCAACTGCTTGGCCGCTTCCGCATCGGGCCCGGTTGGCTGCATCGTCAAGAACTTTTCGAGAACAGGAATCGCTTCGGGAATGGTCGTCGGGCTTCCGAAGTAAGAAATTCCCAACTGGTAATACGCCGAAGCCATTTGCGGATTGAATTCGATGGCTTTCTTGAACGCGTCCGCTGCTTCTTTCGTCCGGCCTTTATTCGTCAGCACAGCGCCGAGGTTGTAATAGCTCTGGCCCGCGCCGGGCGGATTCAGCTCAGCGGCCTTCTGCAGATTCTGCGTCGCTTCCTCGATCTTTCCACCGTTTCCATATGCGATACCGAGGTTGTTGTAGTACGCAGCCTCGTCCGGCTTCAATTCGATCGCTTTCTTGTACGCGGCGGCAGCGTCGTCATACTTCTTTGCCTGGGAGTACGCATCCGCCAGATTCGCGAAGATCACGTGCTGTGTCGGATCTTTCTCCGAGGCTTCCTTGAACAGACGAATGGCTTCGTCGTAATTCTTGGCAGCCAACGCGGCGCGAGCACCGTCGAAGGACGCTTTAGTCGCCTCGACCTTGGCTTTTTCTTCGGCAATCTTCTTCTTCTCTTCGTCACTAACAGCGCCGGCCGCAGCTCGAGCGTTCTTTAGATCGAAGTCCGTCTTCGCATCGCCACCGAAACTGACGCGGGCATCCAAAGTCATAAGGGGCTTGCCATCCTTGATGACGCTGACTTTGTATTGACCGGTTGGCAGACCGGCATGCAGATACTGGCCTTTGTTGTCGGTCTTGACTTCAAAATGTTGAGTGATCTGTTGGCGATCGATAGAGATGGTGACGCCCGTCATCGGCTTTCCATCCGTATCCACCACTTTTCCTGAGATGTTTCCGGTTTGTGAAAACGCCGGAATGGCAAATAACATTGCCAGCAACAGGAACGGCAGGGTTTTACTGACTAACTTCATAGAGGCCTCCGTCAGGAAATGGAACGAAATTCTAAAATTCAATTCGTGCATACTCCGGTTTGTTTGCGTAAGCAATGGGATCTTCGATACCTGCTTCTTGAAATGCTCTGAGGCGCAGCGCGCAGCTATCGCAGACGCCGCATGCAGCGTCCGAGTCTCGATAACAGGACCACGTCAGATGGAACGGAGCATGAAGCTCGGCTCCTTTTTGAACAATGTTTCGCTTAGAAAGATGGATCAGCGGTGTCTCGATAGTGATCTCAGTCGAAGGACGAGTACCAGCGCGGATCACACGATTGAATGCTTCATAGTATTCCGGCCGGCAATCGGAATATCCCGAACTGTCTTCGCAGACCGAACCGATGAAGCTTTTCAGAGCTCCCGGCACGCGGGCAGAGCTTTTCGCTATCGCCAAAAAATCCCAGTTTAGAGCGTGGACGG
>JACXTT010009520.1_pt1 | contig 13269 bp, 8 predicted proteins | sample 9270951 | NCBI WGS metagenome assembly JACXTT01 (sample SAMN15532306, study PRJNA645909) | rock metagenome | isolation source: weathered quartz diorite | place: Puerto Rico | collected 2017-06-21
GGAAATCCTGGGGCTGACCTTCACCGACAAGGCCGCCGCGGAAATGAAGCACCGGGTGATCGCTGCGGCGCGCGATCGCGGTGAATCGGAGACGAAGCGCGCACAGGCCGTCACGCTTGGCACGTTCCACTCCTTTTGTTGCGAGCTGTTGAAGGAGCTTGATCCCGACCTGAAGGCCATCGAACCGGTGGACCACTGGATCCTCCTGCGCCGTAACCTGCCTTTGCTGCAGCTCGAGCGATACCGGCGCCTCGCTGAGCCCGGGCAATTCCTCGGCGACTTCGTGGAGTTTTTCTCGCGTTGCCAGGATGAACTCGTTAGTCCGGATGAATATCAGCGCTACGCGGCGAGGCAAGCGGACGAGTTCGGGCGCGTCCGTGACGCGATGCCTGAAGACGAACGGACGATTCGCGACGAGGAAATTGCCAAGTTGCAGGAAATCGCGCGGGCCTACCGGGTAAGTGACCAACTCCTTCGCGACCGTAAGCTGGTCACCTTCGGAACCCAGATCTTCGATGCCGTCTCGCGCTTGCGGAACGACAAAGCCGTGTGTGAGACGTTGCGCGCGCGCTACCGGTACATCCTCGTCGACGAATTTCAGGACACTAACATCGCGCAACTGGAGCTTCTCTGGCTGCTCGGCGGCGAGCGGCCGAATGTGCTCGTGGTGGGCGATCATCGGCAGGCCATCTACCGCTTTCGTGGCGCATCGTTTGGCAGCTTCACGTTGTTCCTGGATCGCTTTGCGAAGGGCTCGACAGGCACGCATAGCGAACTGCTGCGGCCTCTTACTTTGAACTACCGCTCCGCCGGCAGAATCCTGCGCGTTGCCGGCCAGGTCATCCGCCACAACGAAAAGCCGGTCCATCTACCGGAATTCCCCCTGACGCCGGCGCGGGATGACGGAGAGAAAGTGCGGATCGTCACGCATCCGTCGAGTGAAGCCGAGGCACGGTGGGTTGCAGGAGAAATAGAGAGGCTGCACCATGCTGGCGCAAGATTGCGCGCGTTTGCGGTGCTCTATCGCAGCCACGCGCATCGCGACAAGCTGGTCGAGGCACTGAAGACAAGAAAAATTCCGTTCGTGATCAAGAATTTGTCGATCCTGTCGCACCGGCTCGTGCGTGACCTCGTGGCCTATCTTCGGCTGATCAACCAGCCCTCAGACGATGTCGCCTGCGCGCGTGTGCTGGCGATGCCCGCGTGGGGCCTCGAGCCAGCAGACCTTGTGCGCCTGATGGAACGAGCTGCAAAGGGCAAAGGTGTATCTCTGTGGGAGACGGCGCATGCTGCTCAAAGCGAGCTTCCCTTCTCCGGGGGAAAACCAAGCCTTGAAGAGCTGGAGAAGCTCATCGGCGATCTTCGAAAGAAAGCCCACGAATTGACGGCAATGGAGTTGTTCGATGAGCTTGCCGAGGCGCTGCAGATCGGCTCCGCGGCCAGCGCAGAAGACCGCAAATATTTTGATCGCTTTGCGCAATTCGTGCGCGAGTGGCAGCCGAAGAGTGAGACGCTGCGCCTTCATGAATTCGTCCAATACCTGAAATATTTCGAACAGGCTGGCGGATCAATCAATCTCGAGCAGGAATCAGGCGACGCGGTGCAGCTCATGACCGTGCATGCTGCCAAAGGCCTCGAATTCGACCAAGTGTACGTGTTGCGCCTCGTGCAGGGTGGATTTCCGGTTGGAGACAGACCTCACGTGCTCGAATTCCCGACGGAGTTGATGCGAGAAGAGCTTCCGAAGGGCAGCTTCCACATTCAGGAGGAGCGCCGCCTGTTTTATGTGGCCGTGACTCGGGCACGGAATCGGCTGACGTTGAGCACGGTCGAGAGCAAGCGTTCGAAACCTTCGGTATTTTTGGACGACATCCTGATGGACGCGCAAATCAAGCGCCGCGATGTCGAGCAGCTTGCGCCGACGCCCGCGAACGAGGCTGTCCCTCCCGGGGAAACGGATCGTACGCTATTCGAGTTGCCGCTGAGGCGCGATCGCATTGGCTCCAGCATCGGTGAGTGGGCGGCGACCTATCGTCCGCCCGTGCTGGAGCCCCTGAAAATCAGCGCTACCGCGATCGACGCGCTCGAAGTGTGTCCGCAAAAATACCTCCTTAGATCGGTCTGGAAGCTTCGCGGTGGACCAGCGGCCGCAATGAGTTTTGGCAGCGTGATGCACAACACCATCAAACATTTTGTCGGCGAACTGCGAAAAGGACGCAAGCTGCCTTTCGACGAAGTGGCTCGGAAATTCGAGCTGGAATGGACGTCCGCGGGATTTGAGGACGATTATCAGGAGCAGGAGTACAAGAAGGACGGCCTGGCCCAGTTGAGCGCGTTTCATGCCAGCACGCTCGCCGCGCCTCCCGATGTGATCGCGCAGGAAAAAGTCTTTGACCTGCCCATGGAGAATAATGTTGTCCTGACCGGCCGCATCGACCAGGTGAATCGCCTCGGTACGGGCCTGGAAGAAATCGTGGACTACAAGACCGGCAAGCCGTGCACCGAGGACAAGGCGAGGAAAGATGTGCAGCTCAGCGTGTACGCACTCGCGTCCCGCGAGGTGTTCGACTGGAACCCGGCAAGGCTCACGTTGCACTTCTTGCAGACCAACCATCCGGTGAGCTCGACGCGCGGCGACAAGCAGCTAAAGAAATTGCGCTCGGAGATTCAAGAAGCAGCAGCCGATATTCGTGCCGGTGATTTCCCGGCCAAACCGGGATTTGCGTGCCGCTACTGCGACTACGAATCTATCTGTCCAGCACGAGAGCAAGGCACTGCGGCGAGCGTTTCCGGGGAAGAGTGAACGGGGCCCGGGCGGTCTTGCGCTGTTTATTCTTGCAGAATTTGAAACCCTGTCCTTCCTGCGCGATTCTTGCGGGTAAATCTATTTTCGCGTGAGGTTTTTGAAGTGACCTTGGAAACCGAACGACTCCTTCTGAGGAATTGGCAGCTATCCGATCTGCATTACTACATCGCGCTGAGCAAGGACGTAGGCTACAACTGCTTCACCGAACCAGGCCGCTTTCTGGTTCGCACCACCGAAGAGGCAATGGGAAAAATTCAAGAACGAATCACTCTCTTCGATGTGCGCGGGCTCGGGAAATTCCCTATTTTTCTGAAAGACACGGGAGAATTCGTCGGCACCTGCGGCATGGAACCGTATGAACTGGACGGGCGGCCCGAAGTCGAGCTGGGCTATCGGCTCTGCCTGAAGCACTGGGGGCGGGGCTATGCGACGGAGTCCGCTGCGGCGATTCTGCGATACGGCTTCGGCGATCTGAACCTGGAACGAATCATAGCCTTTGCTCTGCCGCAGAACAGCGCATCGCTAAGAGTCCTGGAAAAGCTCGGCGCTCTATATCTGCGCACGTTCGATCATCACTCTTTGCCGCATCGGCTGTACGAAATGCCTCGCAAGAATTTTGTTAGCTGACAAAAAAGAAGGGCGGCTGGTTTTACAGCCGCCCGGCCTGGACACGTTTTCGTCAGACCACTTTCGGTGTGTTGCGTTTCCTCCTGTGGCCCTCGCGCAATCGCTCCGTGAACTTTTCTCCCCTCGGAGCCGCGAATCGTTCCTTCACAGACTCGCTATCGCTCTTTTACGAGTCTACGCGCCGGAAGTCAAGCACAAATTCCAGGACGTGCAAGCCGCAAAAGATTGCGCATTCCTGAAAATAATTTTTCCGGTGAACTTTGCAACAGTATCCGTCTGTAAATGCTGCTGGCGAAGAACCGAGTTGCCGGCCGGCGCGGAAAAAACTGCGCGACTACGGCGTGGTGTTCAAGTAGTAGCCGTCGCGCGCGAGCAGCACCAGGCCGGGCCGCTTCACGCGCACTTCGATACTGTGGTAGGGCTTCGTGCGGTCCGTATGCGCGCCCGAATATCCCAGCGTGTACTGGTTGCGCGCCTGTTCGGATACCCGTGCGTAGAGCTCTTCGAGGTTTTCGCGGCTCACGCCACCGTAGAAAATGTCACCGCCCGTTGAGTGCGCGTACTTCGTCAAGATATTGTTTCCGAGAAATGTAATGCCGCGGTTCAGGTTGGCCTCGCCGACGCCGACGCAATACACGGAAATGTCGGCGGAGAGCAGCAACTTCAAAGTGTCCTCATAGCTGTGCGTGTTGTTCTTGGCGTTTTGCCCGTCTGAGATCAGGAAAATGATCTTGCGCCGTTCGCGCGCGCGGTCCTGCAACTGCTGCGCGGCGGCGTAGATTGCGTCGTTGATGTGTTTGTTGTTGGGATGACCGATGGACGTGGCCGGGACCTCATACGGCCCCGGCATGGACTGCGTATTGACGTGCGGGCCATTCGTCATCGGCGCGGAGCCAAATCCGGGGAACGAGGAACTGAGGTCGATCTTCTTGAGCTGTGTCAGAAGAGCGTCGTTGTCGACAATAAAGTCGGAGACCGGCTCGGGAACCTCGTCAAATCGCCACAGCGACACTTCGTCGGAAGCGCTGAATCCTCCCGCCAGGGTCTCGAGCGTTTTCTGAACTTTCTCAGCCGTGCTGCGCTTTAGGTCATCGTCAACTAAGACGGCGGCCGAAAGCGGAAATGCCTCCGCGGAAAACAAAGCGATTGGCTGCTCGATGCCGTCTTCGAAAACCCGAAAATCATTTTGGCCCAGATCGGTCACCAACTCGCCGGAGCTGCCTTTCACCGTCACGGGCACCACCACGAGCGAGACCGTCGTGCGAATCCGGGCTCGCGGGTCTTGCTCTTGCGACGGAGTTTGGCTGGCAACCTGGCTCGGCAGTTGCTGCGCCGGCAGTACACTCAAGCCACCCAAGCCGGAGCTAACCACGAGGCATACGGCAACGAAAATTCGTAGACATTTCATCGGCGTACCGTCACTATTTCCCGGAGAGTCGCAGCGGCCTTCGCGCATCCTAATGTGAACGCGTCGCATCCTACACCGTGTCGCCGCCGTGGGAGATTATACAATGCGGATTCGAGCCGTCCTGTCTTGTCTGTGCGTCGCGTCGCTTGCCGCGGGGCTGGTCTACGCGGCGCCTCCGGGCCAAATCCGCGTGCAAGTCACGCTAGTGAACCTCTTTGCGACCGTGCGCGACAAGCACAGGGCAATTGTGCCCGGCTTAAAGCAAGATGATTTTCAAGTCTACGAGGATGGCCAGCTCCAGGAAATTAACAATTTTTCCGCGGAGACGAACCTTCCCATTACACTCGCCCTGCTGATCGACACCAGCGGCAGCGAGCAATTTATGCTTTCGGCAGAGAAAGATGCAGGTTCGCGATTCCTCGCGCGAGTATTGCGCAAGGGTGATCTGGCGTTGGTGATGACCTTTGACACTGACGTTGACCTTCTCGCAGACTTTACCGACGACCGGGGAACGCTGGATCGCGCCATCAACCGCGCGCAGATCAATGCTCCGAGCAGCGGGATCCTTACCCCGGGCCCTCTCCCCTCCAGCGGTGGCGGTGGCACGAATTTCTATGATGCCGTGTACCTCGCGGCGCACGAAAAGCTTGCCAGCGAAGCCGGCAGAAAAGCCATTCTAGTCTTGACCGACGCGGAAGACACGGGCAGCAAACTAAAGCTCCAGGACGCCATCGAAGCCGCACAGCGTACGGACGCTGTCGTACACCTTCTTTTGGTTGCCGCTGATGGCGGCGATCAGGGCGTCGCCAAGAAGCTCACCGACGAGACCGGCGGCCGCACGATCGTCGTACGAAGCGAGAAGAACCTCGAGAAAGCGTTCGACGAGATTTCCGAGGAACTGCGCAGCCAGTACACCCTCAGCTACACTTCATCCAACAAAGCCCGCGACGGAAGCTATCGTAGAATCAGAGTAGAAACCAAGAACAGAGACTATTCCGTCCTCACGCGCCGAGGATATTACGCGCCCGGCGGCTAGGTACGCGCCTAGCGTGACGTCGGAGGTGCGCTAAGCGCGGGGGATGTGGGGATTGGGACGGAGTAGTAGCCCTTGCGAGCGCGAACGATCAAATCCTTGCGATCCACCTGAATCTTGATGGTGTGGTATTTCCCGTCTGGAGCGCGGCCGATGGGACTGTAGGCCAGCGCGTATTGGTGGCGCAGCTCGTCGCCGATATCGAGAAACGACTGGCCCAGGTCGTCGACGCGATACGGAAAGAAAGAGCGACCGCCGGTTTCCTGAGCAAGTTGTTCGAGGACCCGGTCACCTTCATCTTTCAGGTACTTGCGATTGACGCGCTTCGCGGGATCCTTCTCGTCCTCCGCTGAAATCCAGTCCGTGCTGGTGCTGATCGAGAAAATGACCACGCCCGCGCGCTGCGCCATGTCCACGGCCTCGCCGCGGGAGCGGCTGCTGCTGTTGTCATCCCCGTCGGAAATCACCACCAGGACGCGCCGCACATCCGGATTCGGCCCTGGCGGCAGCGGTGACTTGTTCAGCAAATGCTCACTGGATGAATACACGGCATCATACAGAGCCGTGCCGCCGCCGGCTCGCTGCTTGAGGATTGTGTCGCGCAGGTCGCCGGTGTCGCCCGTAAAGTCCTTGATGATTTCGGGGCCGTCATCAAACGTCGTCAGAAACGCCTGGTCCTTCCCGCGGCGTATGGCGTTGAACAGAAAATCGATGGCCGCGTCTTGTTCGAATTTTAGGCGCTCGCGAATGCTGTTCGAGGTGTCCAGCACCATGCCGATTCGCAAAGGAAGATCTGTGGGTTGGCTGAAATCGGTGATGTCTTGCGGCACGCCGTCGTCGAACACCTTGAAATTTTCCTTGGTCAGATCAGTAATTAGCTTTTCGCGCTTCGTCACCACGCTGAAGAGCACGTCCACCAGGTTGACGTTGCGGATGATCGCGGCTTGCCGGTTGTCCTGCGGCGGAATCGATGGCGGCGCCGCCTGCTGCGGGGGAGGCGGTGGAGGCTGCGACTGCTGCGCGCTCACCGCGGCCACAGCCACGAGCAAGCCCAGGATCACGATCCAATGAGCGCGATTTTTCATGATTGTTCGACGTACGGCGCAAGGGCTGCGCGACTGTCCGCTGCGCGCCAGCCCATCGCTGTTGCTACATGCTCGAAGTATACTCGCAAATCCTCCGGCAGCGGAGCGCGAACTTCCACCCAAACCCCGCTTGTAGGATGCGAAAACCCGATCCGGGCAGCATGCAGGAAATTTCGTTCCTCGAGCGGAAGATTGCGTCTTCCCGCGCGCAGGGCCTTCGGCGCGCCGTAGAGAGTGTCGCCCACGATTGGGCGCCCGATCGCTGCAAAGTGAGCGCGAATCTGGTGCGTTCGCCCGGTGTGTAGAACAGCTTCGACGAGCGTGCAATGCTCGAGTCGAGCAACGACGCGCCAGTCGGTCCGCGCATGGCGGCCCTTGCCGGCGCGCGCGGTCATGCGCGTCCGCCGGCGTGGGTCGCGCGAAATCGGCAGGGCGATCGTGCCGGAATCGCGCGGCATTTTTCCGTGCACCAACGCCAAATAGATCTTCTGCACATTCCTTGAGCGGAATTGTTCGGCGAGATGCTCATGCGCCTTATCATTTCGCGCTACGACCATCGCGCCCGAGGTCTCGCGGTCCAAGCGGTGCACGATCCCCGGGCGGAGTGCGCCGCCCGACGCGGAAAGATTTCCGAGGCGATGCAACAGCGCGTTCACCAGCGTCCCGCGCGAGTGGCCCGCGCCCGCATGAACAACCATGCCCGCCGGCTTGTTCACGATCACGAAATCGTCGTCCACGTAAAGCAATTCGAGCGGCAGATCCTCAGGCTGCGCGACTGGCACCGGTCGAGGCAACACATCCATCTCGATCACTTCGCCCGCCGCGACCGGATAGGACACTTTGGCAGTGCGGCCGTCTACGTAAACGTTCCCTTCGCGGATTAATTCTTGGATCCGCGTGCGGCTCAGCTCCGGCACGCGCTCGGCAAGAAACAAATCGAGCCGTCGCCCCGCATCCTCCGGCGCGGCGGCAAGCTTTTGGTGTGCAGTAGGACAGGCTTCAGCCTGTCGTTTTTTCTCATGCGTATTCAAAGCTGTAAAAAACCAGGGCCTCGGTTGCAATGGGAGGCTGAAAACCCAACAGGCTGAAGCCTGTCCTACTGGCCCGCGGATGCATTGCGGCGTTGCCGTCGCGCGCCGAAAAACAGTTCGAAGAGCACAAGTAGCGCTCCAATCGTGATCGCCGAATCGGCGGCGTTGAACGCGGGCCAGCGATACGTCCCGAGGCGAACTTCCAGAAAATCCGTCACGCCGCCGTGAATCACGCGATCGAGCGCGTTGCCGGCTGCTCCGCCCAAAATCAGGGCCAAGCCGCCGTGCGCCAGCGTGCCGCCCGCGCGGCCCTTCACCAGCATCCACACGAGCAGAATCATCACCGCGATGGAACTGGCAACCAGAAAAGCCGTCAGCCACGGCGAACCGGAATCTGAGAACACTCCAAACGCAATTCCTGGATTCTGGTTATGAACGAGAACGACGATATCCGAAATGATCGGCCGGCGAAAGAACGGGCTCGTGTAGCGCTCGATCGCAAATTTCGTAGCGCGATCGGCGACAATCACGGCCAGCGAAAGCCACAGCCAGCGCGCGCTGCGAGTCTCGCTCATCAGGACGTAGCCCCTTGGCCTCCCGCATGGCCCGTGGTCTCGATTTCCTTGAGAGCTTTCACGCATCGCTCGCACACGGTCGGATATTCGGTGTTCTCGCCAACGTGCGTCGAATAGTTCCAGCACCTCTCGCACTTCGCGCCGTCAGCGCGCTGGACCGCCACGCTGAGTCCCGGAAGCGTTTCGGAATTTTGCGCGCTTTCAGGGGCAACTGCCGCGAGATCCACTTGCGAAACAATGAAGAGCGCAGGGAGCCAATTCTTGTATTGTTCCAATAACGGAGCCAAGTCCTTTCCCGCGCTTAAGACAACCTTCGCTTCGAGCGCGCCCGAAATCGCCTTCGCGTTGCGCGCGGACTCGAGCGCGCGGAGAACTTCTGTCCGAACGGCCAGCAGTTTTTCCCAGTTCGCCGACTTCGTTGAATCAAAGTGAGATTCCAGCGCCTCGGGCTTTGGAAACAGAGCAAGGTGCGCACTCTCGGGATCGCCCGCGACACGGGGAAAAAACTTCCAGATTTCTTCCGCAGTGAAAACAGTGATTGGCGTCGCCAACGCCAGCAACGCTTTCGAGATGCGACAGACCGCGGTCTGCGCCGAGCGGCGCGCGCGATTGCGCGGCGCAAACGTGTAGAAGCGATCTTTCAGCACGTCAAAATAGAACGCACTGAGATCCACGACCGCGAAATCATGCAGCGCATGAAAAACACGGTGAAATTCAAATGACTCGTACCACTTGCGGCACTGCCGGACGAGCTCGGCCGCGCGCGAAAGCATCCAGCGATCGAGCTCTTCCATTTCGGAGTCGGCGACGGCGTCGCGCACCGGATCGAAGTCGGCAAGGTTTCCCAGCGCGAAGCGAAACGTGTTGCGCAGCTTGCGGTAGGCTTCCGAGAGCTGCGTCATCACATTGTCGGACATGCGCACGTCCGCTGTGTAGTCCTGCGACGCAACCCACAGACGCAGCAGGTCCGCTCCCCACTTGTCGCACACCTCCGTCGGCAGCACGACATTGCCGAGCGACTTCGACATCGGCTGGCCCTTGGCGTCAAGCGTCCAGCCGTGCGTCAGGACGTGGCGGTACGGCGCGCCGTTACGCACAGCGACGCCCACCAGCAGCGAACTGTGAAACCATCCGCGATACTGGTCCGGCCCCTCGAGATACATATCCGCAGGCCACGGAAGCTGCTGGCGAGAAGAATCGAGGCGGTTGAGCACCGCGAGATGCGACGAGCCCGAATCGAACCAAACGTCCAAAATGTCGGTCTCTTTGCGCCACTCAGACGCGCCACAGGAACAGCGCGTACCCGCCGGCAACAGCTCCTCGGCGGAATGCGTAAACCAAGCGTCGGCGCCTTCGCGCATGAACCACTTCTCGACCAGCGCATGCAGAGCCGCGTAATCGTCAAACTGCTTGCCGCACTTTGTGCAATACAGAATCACGAGCGGAACGCCCCAGAATCGCTGCCGCGAGACGCACCAGTCAGGCCGCTCCGCAATCATCGAGTGAATGCGCTCGGCACCCCACTCCGGTGTCCATTTCACTTTTGCAATTTCCGCCAGGGCACGCGGCCGGATCGCGCCTGCATCGCTCCCTGCGCGATCGAGCCCGCCGTGGTCAAGATCGATGAACCACTGCTCCGTGGCGCGGAAGATCACAGGATTGTGGCAGCGCCAGCAGTGCGGGTAGCTGTGAGTCAGCTTCTTCTCGCCCAGTAGCGCGCCGCGCTCGCGCAGCAATTCAACCACGATCGGGTTCGCTTGGAATACGGTCTTTCCTTTGTATTCCGGCAAGCCTTCGAGGTAGCGGCCATGTGCGTCGATCGGCGCGTAAGCCTCCAGGCCGTACTTCTGGCCGGTCAGGAAGTCCTCGGCGCCGTGGCCTGGTGCGGTGTGGACGATGCCGGTGCCCTGATCGAGCGTGACGTAGTCGGCCAGCACTGCCGGCACGGTCAAATCCAGGAACGGATGGCGGAATTTCAGGTCCGCGAGTTCTTTGCCTTTCCACGGGCCGCGAACATTCGTGGCCACCAGTTTGACGGCATCGAGCGCTGGGCCCACGAGGTCCTCGGCCAGCAGGAGCGGGCCCGCCGCGGTTTCCGCGACAACGTATTCGTATCCGGGATGAAACGCGAGCGCGCGATTGTGCGGCAGCGTCCACGGCGTGGTCGTCCAGATAACGGCGCTCACGCCAGCGCCCAGCTTCTGCGCAGCAGCGTCTGCCTCGACAGGAAATTTCACCCAGATCGACGGGCTGGTGTGGTCCTCGTATTCGACTTCCGCCTCCGCGAGCGCCGTGGTATCGACGATGCACCAATACACGGGCTTCAGCCCGCGGTAGACGTAACCCTTCTCGAGAAACGTGACGAACGCGTCGGCAATCGTGGCCTCATATTGCGGGCTCATCGTCAAATACGGGTCTTCCCACTGCCCGAACACGCCCAGGCGTTTGAAATCGCGCCGGTGCTGATCGACGTAGCGTGACGCGAATTCGCGGCACATCCGGCGAAATTCACCCGGGGACACACTTCCCTTTTTCCCGCCCAATTCCTTTTCGACCTGAGTTTCGATGGGAAGGCCGTGGCAATCCCAGCCGGGAACGTACGGAGCGCGGAAGCCCGCCATCGTTTTCGACTTCACGACCATGTCTTTCAGGATTTTGTTCAGGCCAGTGCCGAGGTGAATCGTCCCCGTGGGGTAAGGAGGCCCGTCATGCAAGACGTAGGTGGGGGCGCCAGCACGGGCCTGCTGGATGCGATGGTAGAGTTTCTTCTCTTCCCACTCCGCCAGTTGTTTCGGCTCGTTCTGCGGCAGGCTCGCCTTCATTGGAAAGGCCGTGCGCGGCAGGTTCAGCGTGCTTTTCAAGTCAATCGTTTTGGGCATAAGTTGGCCACGGGTGCAGGTTCTGCGAGCAGCCCGCTGATGTTGGGTTCGGGCTGTGCGCGCCGTCGCCAACGCGCTTTGGCGCGTCCGCGACTTACAGCCCACGTGAAGGATCTGGCAAGGACAGTGTCCGCCTGTACCGCCGTGCCTGTACCTACTGTCCTGGAAACCTTCTTCCTCGTGATAACGTCACAATGTTACAATGGATTCGGCGATGTGTCAGCCGCCTGCCGTCGGGCATCCATTCGCTCCGCGCGAGAATCGTACAGCGAGGGAGATATCACGGCAGAGTGAGGCAAGAATCGTTTGAGTACCCTCGCGCCAAAATGGAGTGGTCCGGGAACACCGCCACCGAAGGTGACACTACCCTCGGGCGGCGGAGCGCCAAGGCTTGGCGGAGTTCAAAGACCTCTTTCCCGCGGCTTCCTTTCTAACCTGAGAGACTTCTTCATGGAGCGCCCGGTGAAGCTGCCCCGGGCTATGCGGGGTGACGTGTTCACCCTGGAAGAATTTGGCGGCGGCGTCGGCGAAAATCTCAAGGAATGGTTCAAGCCGACGCCGAAAGCCGTCCGTTCTCGGATGTCCGTCGAATGGCAACCGCACTATAAGGTGCTTTGGCAAAACCTGCGCGACCTCATCTCGCCCCCAAAGCTGCCGCCCCTCAAAGTTACCAGCCAGCCGGTCAAGGTCAGGGAGATATGGTCCAAGGACAAGGCGTTCGGACCGTCCCAGGCCGTCGCGCTTGGCGTCCATATCGGTCTCACACTCTTGATTTTTTCTCCGCTGCTTTACCAGGTCGCAACCAAGGTGGCCGCGAGTCCGGTGAACAATTCCTTGGTTACGCCAATCGATATTTCGGATTACGCCATGAAGCTGCCCCCGGGCAAGGACAGGGCAGGAGGTGGCGGTGGCGGCGGTGAGCGAAACCCTGAGCCCGCGACCAAGGGCAAACTGCCGAAGTGGAACCTGAACCAGATCGCCCCGCCGATGGTTCACACCAAACCCGACTCTAATATTCAAGCGACTTTGCTCGGGCCACCGGATTTGAAAATTCCGAGCCCAAATCTGGATAACTATGGTGATCCGCTGGCCAAAATGTTGAGCAACTCAGGCGGCCCCGGCGGAGGCAGTGGCATTGGTAGCGGCACGGGCACCGGCATTGGCAGCGGCGAAGGCGGCGGCCTCGGCCCAGGTTCCGGCGGGGGCACGGGCGGCGGGGCGTATCATCCGGGAACTGGTGGAGTCGGTTATCCAACGTGTGTCTATTGCCCTGACCCGAAATACTCCGAAGAGGCTCGCAAAGCCAAGTATCAAGGCACCGTCGTTCTCCAGGTAGTGATCACTCCGGACGGGCGCGCAACCGACATTCAAGTTGTAAAGGGTCCCGGGCTTGGACTGGAAGAGAAGGCCGTGGAGGCCGTGAAGCTGTGGCGCTTCAAGCCGGCCATGGGGCCCGCCGGAAAACCGGTCCCCGTGATCACCCCAATCGAAGTGACCTTCCGATTGCTCTGATCTCTCCGCATCTCAATCCAGATTGAAGTGACTTTCCAATTGCGCTGATCGTGTGTTCCAGTTCTCAGGCTCCATTCCGAACCGCGTGTCAATTCCCAGTTCCAAATTTAAAATTTCAAATAATTTCAAATTTCAAATTTGAGGTGAATTGTTTAGCATTTGGGACGTGAGGTGTGACCCCTTGAAGCGAAAACCGAGTGGTGCCGCAGGCCTGTTTCTGGCGGATGCACGACACCTGCTGGAGAACGAACATCTTCCCCACATCGTGAAATGCCTTCGACAGCTCTCCGAAGAACAGACTTGGTGGCGGCCA
>JACXTT010009521.1_pt1 | contig 13268 bp, 10 predicted proteins | sample 9270951 | NCBI WGS metagenome assembly JACXTT01 (sample SAMN15532306, study PRJNA645909) | rock metagenome | isolation source: weathered quartz diorite | place: Puerto Rico | collected 2017-06-21
GGCGACGAGAGGGGAGGAACGCGCAGCGTTCCGGACCCGTGCCCCGCGGGCGCAGGGCGCCGCGCCTCACGCGGATGCGGCCTCCGAAGGACGTCGTGATACTCTGGCGGAACCCGGGGGGTAAGACGAAAGGAGGAGAGGTTCCATGGCGACGCGACGACCGATCTTCGGAGCGTTCAACCAGGGCGGCATCCCCACCATCGCCTGCTTCAACAAGGCGACCGTGCCTCTCGGGGTCGGCTTCGATCCTTTGATCGCGGCGATGCAGGTCTTCGTCGACAACTACGTGGCACCGGTCTGGGGTACTCCGGCAAAGCTGGTCAAGTCGCGGGGCTTCGTGAAGGGGGCCTGGGCGATGGTCTTTCTCGACAACGCCGATCAGCCCGGCGCGCTGGCGTACCACGATCTCACGCCGGACGGGCTGCCGCAGGCGAAGGTCTTCGTGAAGACGACGCTCGAAAACCACGATCTGGTGAGCGTGTCGGCGTCCCACGAGCTGGTCGAGATGCTGGTCGACCCGGCGATCAATCTGATGACCACCGGACCGGATCCCAAGGTCATCTACGCTTACGAGAGCGCCGATCCGGTCGAGGCGCTCAGCTTCAAGGTCAACGGCATCCCGATGACCGACTTCGTCTACCCGGCCTACTTCGAGGCGTTCCACAAGGCGGGGTCGGTGCCGTTCGATCGCCTCAAGAAGGTCCGGAGGCCGTTCCAGATCCTCGCCGGCGGGTATCAGATCATCTTCAAGAACGGCCGGTGGAGCCAGGTGTTCGGCTCCGCCGCCAAGAAGCGGCGCTTCGCGCGCGAGGACCGCCGCGGCCACCGGAGCGCGCAGCGCGCCGCGAGGCGGCTGAGACGCGCCTCGCCCGCGGAGATCGCCCGCGAGGAGCGCATGGCCTGACGCGATGGCGGACATCGGATTCTGGTTCGATTTCGCGAGCACCTATTCTTATCTCGCGGCGATGAGGATCGGGGATCTGGCGCGCGACCGGGGCGTCGCGGTCGAGTGGAAACCGTTCCTGCTCGGTCCGATCTTCAAGCGCCAGGGCTGGAACGACTCTCCGTTCAACCTGTATCCCGCGAGAGGTCGCTACATGTGGAGAGACGTCGAGCGGCGCTGCCGGAAGTACGGTCTCCCGTTCCGCAAGCCGACCCAGTTCCCGCGCAACTCGCTGCTCGCGGCGCGCGTGGCCTGCGCCGCCGCCGGTCAGGCGTGGCTTCCGGATCTGGTCCAGGCGGTCTACCGCGCCAACTTCGCGGACGACCGCGACATCGCCGACCCGGCGGTGATGGAGGAGATCCTCGGCGCCCTCGGCCGGGACGGACGCGCGCTCGTGGCGCGGGCGCAGGAGCAGGACAACAAGGACCGGCTCCGCGGCCAGACCGAGGAGGCGTGGGGCCTCGGAATCTTCGGCGCCCCGACCTGCGTGGTGAGCGGCGAGCTGTTCTGGGGCGACGACCGGCTCGAGGACGCCCTGGCGTGGCCCGCGGGCGGCGGCAGATGACCGGGAAAGAAGCGCCGGCGAAGCGGGACCGGCTCGGTGACATGCCGGTGGCCGAGTTCCGGGACGACGGTCATCGTCTGGTCGACTGGCTCGCCGAGTACTTCCGCTGGTCGCTCGAGAATCCCGTCCTGTCGCGCGTCCGGCCGGGCGCGATCCGCTCGGCGCTGCCGGCCGCCGCCCCCGAGGAGGGCGAGCCGTTCGAGCGCATCCTCGCCGACTTCGAGCGGGTCCTGGTGCCGGGCCTCACGCAGTGGAACCACCCGGGATATTTCGCCTACTTTCCGTGCGGCTATTCGACGCCGGGGGCGCTGGCCGATTTCCTGTCCACGGCGGTGAGCCAGCAGGCGATGCTCTGGCGCACCTCCCCCGCCTCGACCGAGCTGGAGGAGGTGGTGCTCGCCTGGCTGCGTCAGGCGCTCGGGCTGCCGGAGGCGTTCGAGGGCGTGATCTACGACACCGCGTCGACGGCGGTGGTGCACGCGCTCGCCACGGCGCGCCACGCGAAGGCGCCCGAGGTCCGGGCGCGTGGTCTCGCGGGGCGGGACGGAGCGTTCCGGGTGTACTGCTCGGAGCACGCCCACTCGTCGGTCGACAAAGCGGTCATCACGCTGGGCCTCGGTCACGACCACCTGCGCCAGCTGCCGGCCGACGGCGAATACCGGATGCGGCCCGACCTGCTCGCGGCGGCGGTCGAGGAGGACCGGCGGGCCGGGCACGTGCCGCTGGCGGTGGTGGCGACCGTCGGCACGACCTCGGTCACCAGCGTCGACCCGGTCCCGGCGATCGCCGACGTCTGCGCCCGCGAAGGTCTCTGGCTGCACGTGGACGCGGCCTACGCGGGCAGCGCGGCGATCCTGCCGGAATGCCGCTGGGCGATCGAGGGCATGGACCGGGCCGACTCGTTCGTGGTCAATCCGCACAAATGGATGTTCACGCCGTTCGACCTGAGCGCCTTCTACTGCCGCAGGATGGACCTGCTGCGCGCCGCCTTCGGGCTCACCCCGGAATACTTGAAGACGGCGGAGGCTTCGGAGGTGCGCAACCTGATGGACACCGGCTTCCAGCTCGGCCGGCGGTTCCGCGCCCTCAAGCTGTGGGTGGTGATGCGCTACTTCGGTCTCGAGGGGATCCGCGCCCGTCTGCGCGAGCATCTGCGGCTGGCCCGTCTGTTCGCCGACTGGGTCGACCGCGACCCCCGCTTCGAGCGCGTCACCCCCGTCCCGTTCAGCGTCGTCTGCTTCCGGGCCCGCGGGAGCGCCGCCGGCCCCGAGGCGGTGAACGCGCTCAACGAGCGACTCCTGAACGGCCTGAACGACGGCGGCGAGGTCTTCCTGTCGCACACCAGCCTGGGCGGACGCTACGTGCTCCGCCTCGCCATCGGGAACATCCGCACGACGGAGGAAGACGTCCGTCGCGTCTGGGACCGGCTGCGCGGGCTCGCGGGCGCGCCGGACGGTCCCTGACGGACCGGCGTCGGTCCGATCGGTTCCTAGCGCTCCGGCCGCCCCGCCGCGTGCCAGTCGATCCGGCGGGTCAGATACATGACGGCCGCCAGCATCAGGAAGAGACCGACCGAGCCGATCAGGAGCGCGTAGTCCTCGTTCTTCAGCAGCACATAGAGGTAGGCGTAGAGCGACGCCACCAGACCGCCGACGATTCCGGCCCGGCCCGGGCTGCGCAGCGCCGCCAGGCTGTACGACGCGATCAGAGCGATCACCGCGACGCTGGCGACGGCGTAAGCGAGCGCGAACCCGAGGTGCTCCGAGAGCGCCAGCTCGAGCAGGAAGAACAGGCACATCGCCGCCCCCACCAGCAGGTACTGGATCGAGTGGACGCGCAGCCGGCCGAGGACCTCGATCAGCCAGATGGTCGCGAAGGTCAGCAGGATGAACAGGCCGGCGTACTTGGTGCTGCGCTCGGCCATCCGGTATTCGTCGACCGGCGTGATCAGGTCGAGACCGAACTTCGAGGCGTCGACCGTGTCGGCCATGCTCGTCCCGTCGTTCCAGGCCTGCGGGTAGTTGCGCCCCAGGAACGGGATGCTCCAGGAGGCCTCGAAGCCGTGGTCGGTCACGCTGCGCTTCGTCGGCAGCCAGTTTCCCTGGAAGGACGGGTCGGACCAGTTCGAGCGGAGGCTCACGCTGGTCTCCCGGCCGAACGGCGTGAAGTAGACGCCGACGCTGCCGTTGAGGACGAGCGGGAACTTGAATTCGAACGCCGCGGCCGGCGGAGCGCCCGCCAGCGGCGCGTGGATGCCGGTGGTCTTCAGTTCGAACGCGCCGGTGCCCGGCAGGAAGGAGATCGTCCGGCCGTTCCAGGTCAGGTCGGCCTGCTCCTGGATCGCCCGGGCGTCGCTGATGCCGACGCCGATCTCCGCCCGGTCCCAGCGCACGTCCCCCGGCGGCACGCCCCACTCCGGGAAATCGGGCCGCGCGAACCGGCCCGAGACCTCCAGCTTGAGACGGTAGACCGGCACATCGAAGATGCCGCGATGCCGCACCTCGGTCTCGATCTCGCCGCGGACCGAGAGGGTCTCGGGGAGCACCGTCAGGTGGCGGGTCTGCTCGCGCACCACCTTGTCCCCCTTCTTGTCCAGCTCGACGCGCCGCTGCACGTACGGGATCACCAGGGCCGGTCCGGTCACGACCTGGAGCCTGCCCCACTTGGCGGTGACCTCCTCGACGGCGCCGTCGCGCGTCGAGCGCCGCTCGGACACCAGCCCGCCGATCATCGCCGCCGGGATCAGGAGGAGCAGGACCAGAAAGCCGATCACCAGCAGCCGGAGCATCTGCGAGCCCCGGATCGCCGTCATCAACCCTTGGATTTCGCCTGGCATCGTCGTGCCTCCGTGACCAACATACGCGCCTGCGCAGATTTGACAAGGCCCGCGCGGCGATGGCGGGAGACCGGGCCGGCCCTCCGTCTATACTCCCCCCATGCAGTTCCCCGTTCTCTTGCTCGTCTTCTTCCTGTCGGGCATGGCCGGACTGCTCTACCAGGTCGTGTGGGTGCGCGAGTTCGGCCTGATCTTCGGGAACACGATCTACTCCGCGGCTCTCGTGACCGGCCTCTTCATGGTCGGGCTGGGCGCCGGGGGCCTGCTGGCGGGGCTCTTCGCGGACCGCGTCTATCGTCGGGATCGGCTGGCGCCGCTGCGACTGTACGTCGGGTCGGAGGCGGGAATCGGTCTGCTCGGAGCGGCGATCGCGGCGATCCTGCCCTTTCTGGAGGCGCTCTCCGCGCGCTTCTCGTCCTATACGGTCGGCGCCCACGGCTGGCACCACCTGAGCGCCGGGTCGTACCTGCTGCGCTACGCCGCGGCCGTTCTCCTGATCGTCCCGATCACCCTGCTGATGGGCGGCACGCTGACGCTCCTGATCCGTTTCGCCGTCCGGTCCGACCTGTCGCACGCCGGCTGGCGCTCCGGTCTCCTGTACGGCCTGAACACCGCGGGAGCCGCCGCCGGCTGCCTGCTGGTCGACGTCGTGTGGATTCCACGTCTGGGGATCTGGAGCACGCAGCTCCTGGCCGCGTCGCTCAACTTCGCCGCGGCGGCGGGAGCGTTCGCGGTGCTCAAGCGAGGCATCGCCGTCGACGCGTCCGGGCGGACCGACGCGACGCCCGCCGCGGCGCCACCGGTCGCGCCTGATCGATCCCCCCTCCGCCTGGCGGCGGTGGCGATCTTTCTTTCCGGTCTGGCGGCGATGGGGATGGAGATCGTCTGGTTTCGTTTCCTGACGAGCGCGCTCGGCCAGTACCGCCTGGTGTTCTCGCTGCTGCTGTTCGAGATCCTCGTCGGACTTTGGCTCGGCGCCACCGCCGGCGGGTACGTCTCGCGGCGGTTCGCCCGGCCGGCGCGCCTGTGGATCGGCTCGCAGCTCGCCTTCGCGATCGGCACTCTCGGATCGCTCTACCTCTTTGATCTGAAGGCGGTCCAGCAGCAGATCCAGGGTCTCCTGTCGCAGTCCGTCGAGGGCCTGGGGCTCTTCGAGGAGACGGCGATCCATCTGATCGCCATCGCCCATCTGGTCGCCCTGCCCGCTTTCTTCATGGGGTTCGCCTTTCCGCTCGCGAACGCCGTGGCGCAGCGACGGGAGGCGTCGGTCGGAGGCGCCGCCGGGGCTCTCTATCTGGCCAACTGCCTCGGCGCCGTCGCCGGGTCGACCGCGACCGGGTTCGTCCTGCTGCCGGCGCTGGGGCTGAAGTGGTGCACTCTGGTCCTGGCCGCCTGCGCCGTCGCGGTCGCGGCCCCTCTCGTCCTGTGCCGCGACCGGCCGCTCGGCTCGCCCTCGGCGGGCCGTGCCCTGGCGGTGGGCCTGGCGGCGGCGCTGGCCTGTCTTCTCGCCTGGAGCCGGATCCCGGACGACGACCTGATCGTCCGGAGCTTCCGCGCCGCCGGCGACAGGTCCCTCGGCGACGTCCTCCGCAAGCCGTACCTGCTGGACGCCAGCGAGGGGCTGCTCGAGACGATCCTCGTCCTCGACCTTCCGGACCGCGGACGCGTGCTGTTCACCAACGGGCACCGCATGTCGTCGACCGAGATCGCCGCGCAGCGCTACATGCGCGCCATGACCCACGTTCCGCTGCTGCATCTGGACCGGCCGGAGAGCGTGCTGGTGATCTGCTTCGGCGTCGGCAACACCGCCCACGCCGCCTCGCTGCACGCCTCGGTGAAGCGGATCGAGGTGGTCGACATCTCCGAGCACGTCCTCGAGAAGGCCGGTTTCTTCGCCTCGGCCAACGGCCGCATTCTCGAGGACCCGCGCGTCCAGGTGTTCGTCAACGACGGCCGGCAGCACCTGCGCATGCAGCCGCCCGCGACCTACGACCTGGTGACGCTGGAGCCGCCGCCGATCAACTTCGCCGGCGTGGCCTCGCTCTATTCGAGAGAGTTCTATCTCCTGGTCCGCGAGCGTCTGAAGCCGGGCGGCTTCGTCAGCCAGTGGCTGCCGATGGGTCAGGTGCCGGCCGGCACCGTGCGGTCGATGGCGCGCGCGCTTCTCGACGTCTTCCCGGAGACGATCCTGATCGACGGTGACACCAGCAACTTCATCCTGATCGGGCGGAAGGATCGCCCCATCACCCTGGAGCCGGCGGCGCTCGCCCGTCGTCTCGATGCGAATCCGCTCGTCCGCGCCGATCTGCAGCGGATCGAGATCGACCCTCCCACCGAGCTGTACGGGATGTTCGCGGCGGACGCCCGGGTGCTCGCCGACGGAACGCGTCAAAGCGCCCCCGCGACCGACGACTGGCCGATCCTGGAGTACGCCCGGATCTACCGCAAGCGGGTCGACAACCCGATCGACCTTCTCGATGTCGCGGGTGCGCCGGCCTGGTGCCCGGAGTGCTTCCGGGACGCGACGTCGATCGAGCCCGTCGGCGACCTGACCACTTATCTGACGATCATGAGCGACGTCTACGCCGGCGCGCCGACGTCCGCCGACGCGGCCCGCGCCCGGGGCCCGCTGCCTTGGGCTCGTCCGACCGACCGGGCGGCCATCGAGGCCACGGTGCGGGGCAGCCCGTACCTGCGCCGCATTCTCCTCGGTCAGGGAGGCCGATAGGTCGGCGACGCCCACCCGGCGATATAGAATCGAGCCGGTTCGCAGAACTTTTGCCGCAGGAGGGGCCACCGACATGGCAGCCTATGTCATTACCGATATCGAGATCACCGAGCCGGTCCAGTATGCCGCGTACATCCGGATCGTTCCTCCCACCATCGCCCACTACGGCGGCCGATTCCTCGTGCGCGGCGGCCATGTCGAGACGCTGGAGGGAGACTGGAAGCCGCGGCGCGTGGTCGTGCTGGAGTTTCCGACCTTCGAGCACGCGAAGCAGTGGTGGAACTCCGAGGAGTACAAAGCCCCCAAGGCCCTGCGCCAGAGCGCCTCGGTCGGCAATCTGATCCTGGTCGAAGGCGTCTGAGCGCGCCTGCGCGGAGCAAAGATCGCCGGGGTAGTTGACACGCGGTTTCGTTCCTCTATACTGCCGTCCATCGATCGTCGTTTGCGCTCCGTGATTTTTTTACATTATGAAAAACGACGAGAGTCCTCCCAAGAACTCTGATTCCCTTCGCCAGGAGCTTGTCCGCGGCATCCTGTACATCCACAGCCGCCTCAACGCCAACACCAGCGAGACGCTGGAGGCACTGTCCCTGCTGGCCGCGCTCGTCGGGCTCATGCAACAGAAAGGCCTCATCACGGACGAAGAGCTGGAGTCGGCCAGACAGGCCGCCGGCGCGAGGCTATCGGAGCAGTTTGAGCAAAAAGGTCTCGGAATCCTGCTGCAGGACAAGGAGGAGGACAAATACACCTACGAATCGTCGGTCACGATCGACTGCTCCAGCCGCGTTCACCTCTGCCGGGCCGCCTGCTGCCGTCTGGCGTTCGCGCTGTCGAAACAGGATGTGCAGGAGGGCGTGGTGAAGTGGGAGCTGGAGAAGCCGTACCTGATCGCTCAAGAGAAGGACGGTTACTGCAGCCATCTGCAGCGAGGAGCGATGACCTGCTCGATCTGGGAGAAACGTCCGGTGCCCTGCCGCGCTTTCGACTGCCGCCGCGACGCCCGTATCTGGATCGACTTCGAGAAGAGGATCCCTAACGCGGAGGTTGGCCGCGCCGACTGGCCGCACTGCCTGGAGAACGAGCAAGCGCCCGGCGCGGCTGCGCGGCCCGCCGGAGACGAAGTCCGAAAGGTGATATCCACCAAACTCGGAGAGGAGGTGATTCCACTATGAAGCGCAGTCTCTGGGTGATCTCGTCCGTCGCCGTGCTCGCCCTGCCGGTTGGGGCCACGGTGGCGCGCGGTCTGGCCGGCAACCCGGGCAATCTGTCGGGTCTGCAGCAGGTGATCAGCTCGAAGAGCGTGATCGACCTGACCGCGAGCAGGGACCCGTGCCACATCTGCGTCAAGTGCCCGGGCACCCCGTGCAACCACATCGGCAGTTCGACCCAGTGCCACCCCTGCGCCTAGCGGGACGGCTGAAACTGGAGCGATTGACCGAACGTTTGACGTGAGTTCGAGTTGTGAGGGGCGCGGCGGTGGGATGACAGCCGCGCTCCTCTCTTTTTTTGTTCGCGCGCGATTTCGGGAGCGAGCGATCATGCCGGCTTGGTCCAGATCGTGGCGGACGGTTCTGCCCTGGCTCTGTCTTCTATCGATCGATTGCGGCCGCCGGCCCGGGTTGAAATGTGATCTCGACTTTTCGGCGGCCGATCGAGGTCTCGTGAGCGTCACGTGCCGGGCCAGCAGCGCGCCCGAGGGCGATGTCTCCATCAAGCAGATGATCCCGGACGACATCGCGCGCGTCCGTCAGTTCGAGTTCAGGACCCCGGGGGGCGCGCAGATGACTGTGATCGAGCAGCGCGACGCAGCGGTCGCCTCCGCGCCGCACCGGTTCACGGAGAGGGTGGTTCGCGGCCCCGGCGGTGATGAGGTCATCTATCACTACGTCGTCGAACCGGGAGCGTGGATGGACGACGCAGTGCACGACAGCCTGGGCCGGCGGTTCGGCCGGATCGATGGCCGCGGAGGGGTGCTGTCGGGTCGCAGCCTGTTCCTTCTGCCGTCGTGGTACCAATCCCTGGAGACGATCGTGTTGACCTTTCACCTTCCGGCCGGCTGGCAGGCGGTGGGGACGCTGCCTGGCTCCGCCACAGAGGTCGTGGCCACGGGCGCCGGCCGGGCGGCCGCCGCGGTCGTCGATAGTGTCGTGGGCGTGGGTCCGTTCGTCGCCACGAAGTCCGAGCACGGGAAGAGCATCCTCCACGTCTATGCGAGCGAGGATCTACCCGACGACGTGCGGCAGAAGGCCTTTCGTCTCGTCCGTGAGGGGTTCGCCTATCTGGACGACCGGCTGGGCCCCCTCGGTCACGACTACAGCGTGGTCCTCGTCGCGCCGCCGGCCGACGGCTCGATGATCCTGGTGCCACCGACCGCCGCCGGACAGGGGAGCGAGATCGTCTCGGTCTCCCCCGTTCAGGTCTCGGACCTCTTCTTCGCCATGGCGCGGTCCTACACCGATTTCCCCGGAGCGCCCTTCATCCTGGCGAACCAGGACGCCTGGCTGAGACAGGCTCTCCCCCTCTACTTCGCCATCCGGACGGAGGACGCGTTGGGCGTTCGACCTGCTCGACAGGCCTGGAGGCTGCGCGCCCCGAGCACTCGGGCGTTCACATCCCTGGCCGACACGACGGCTCTGGACGAGGAGCAAAGAGTGGATACCCTGGCAAAGGGATCCTGGATTCTCGCGGTCGCCGAGGCCCAGCTGAAAGCCGGAGGCAGGCCACCGGACGATCTGGACGCTTTCGTGAGACGCCTCCATGAGGCGGGCGGCCGGCGCGGTCTGTTCGATCTCATCGAGGATCTATCTCTTCCTGTGAATCGGCAGGAGATTCAGGAGATCGCGATGTCGGACAGACCGATCTCCAGGGAGTCGGTCGCAAAAGTGAGCGGCATCGAGCCACTCGCCCTGACCGGCGAACCCCAATCCAGGACCCCAACGGGAAGGGCTCGCCGACTGCGGCTCCTGGCGACCTCCAATACCCGCGGCATGCTCGAAGTCTGCGGCTGCAAGGCACGCCAGCTGGGAGGCATCGCGCGGCGCGAGACGGTTCGGGTCGAGGTCTCGAAGCAGCCGGAGCCGACGGTCCTGGTCGATCTGGGAAACGCCTACGCGCTCTCCGCGAACGATCCGATGCTCAGCCGCGTGGAGCGCGACGAGCTGTCCCTCGCGCTGGATCTGATGCATCGCCAGAATTACGCGGTCAGCGCCATCGGTCATTCGGAGATGCTGCGGGGGCCGCATTTCTTCGAGGAGATGTCGACGCACCGCCCTCTCCCTTACATCAACGCGAATCTCAAGGTCGGAGGCCGCCCGCTCGCTCCGCCATGGAAAATCACCCGTGCCGGGCCGGTCCGAATCGGCTGGATCAGCGCCCTCGATCCCCACGATTACGGATCGGATCATTCCCGCTACTACGAGGAGAACCTGGACGGTCTGGAGGTCCGCGACCCGTTCACCGCCCTGAGCGACGCCGCACGCGCCGTCCGCAGGCGCTCCGACCTGGTCGTCGCCATCGGCAGCCTCTCTCCCGATCTGGTCAGACGGCTGGTCGAAAGGGTCCCGGAGATCGACGCCATCCTCAGCACCGAGGCTCCGCGCGCCGTTTTCGACCGCACGCTGGCCTTCCCCGGCGACCCGGAAAACCAGGTCCTCGGATTTCACGGCCGGACGCTCGTCTTCTTTGGCGCCGGCGAGGGCAAGTATCTGGAAGAGATCGCTCTGACGCTCGCTCCCGAGGGGATGATCGCCGGCGCGACGGTCGTGAGCCATCCGCTGGGCGAGGATGTGCCGGACAATCCTCTCTTCAGGGAACGTCTCACTTCGTTCTACGGCGCCATGGAGAAAAGTCCGGAGCTTGCGGGCGAAGCCGGGCCGGTCGCCCGCGTCCTGCCGGCACAGCTGCAAGGGTCCACATACGTTGGCGCCGTCGTCTGCTCTCCCTGTCACGCCGAGGAGTCGGCCGAGTGGCAAAGGAGTCCGCACGGATTCGCCTTCTCGACCCTGCTGCTCCGGCACAGAAACTATGCTCCGGGCTGCGTCCGCTGTCACGTCACAGGCTACGGCCTCCCCTCCGGGTACCACAATGGCGACCCGCTCGAGCGGCTCCGCCACGTGCAGTGCGAGATGTGCCATGGACCGGGCAGCGCGCACGCCTCGGCGCCGACCCTGTTCAATATCATCCGTCACCCTCCACGCGAGGCCTGCTTCGAGTGCCACGATCCCGCTCACTCCGAGATGACAGCCGAGAACTTCAGCGGCTACTACGAGCGCGCTTCCCACAAGCACAGCGACCTCGCGCCCCACCATCAGACCCCGTGAACGGCGCCGGAAGGGTCGATTTCGATCGTTTCGAGCTCCGCCCGGCGCCACACTGCCGACCTCGGTCCGGCCGACCTCGAGGTCCCCGATCTGTAGCGCCTGGGGATTTTCTTTTCCCTTAGGGAAGTGACTGATGGTAGGCTCTTACCGCCGCGACCGGCGCCGGAGAGCGTCCGCTACACGAACGGATCCGGCGCTTCCACCATCACGAGGGAGCCCAATGGCCAATCCGCTCTTCGCGACCAAATCGTACGAAACCCTCATGAAGGAGATGGCCGGCGAGCACCGGCTGCGCCGGGTGCTCGGGCCGGTCGCGCTGACCAGCCTCGGGGTCGGCGCCATCATCGGCACCGGTATCTTCGTCCTGACCGGCGTGGCGGCGCACGACAAGACCGGCCCGGCCTTGATGATGTCGTTCGTGGTCTCCGGGATCGCGTGCATCTTCGCGGCGCTGTGCTACGCCGAGTTCGCCTCGATGGTCCCCGTCGCCGGCTCCGCCTACACCTATGCCTACGCCACGATGGGCGAGCTGTTCGCCTGGATCATCGGCTGGGATCTCATCCTCGAATACGCCGTGGCCTCCTCGACGGTGGCGCACGGGTGGTCGCATTACTTCCAGGCGCTGATCGACCAGCTCGGCATCCATCTGCCGACGGTCCTGACCAACGCGCCGTTCGACTTCGATCCCACCACGGGCCGACTGGCCGCGACCGGAACATGGTTCGACCTGCCGGCCATCGTCATCGCCGGGATCATCACGGTCATCCTGGTGAAGGGCATCAAGGAGAGCGCCGGTTTCAACGCCTTCATGGTCATCGTCAAGCTGGCGATCGTCCTGTTCGTCATCGCCGTCGGATCCTTCTACGTCAACCCCGCCAACTGGCACCCGTTCGCCCCCTTCGGCCTCGCCGGCATCGCATTCTTCGGCAAGACGCTGATCGGACAGACCGGCAAGGGCGGTGAGCCGCTCGGCATGCTGGCCGGCGCCGCGGTCATCTTCTTCGCCTACATCGGCTTCGACTCGATCTCGACCCACGCTGAGGAGGCCCGCAACCCGAAGCGCGACGTGCCGATCGGCATCATCACCTCGCTGATCCTCTGCACCCTGCTGTACATCGCGGTCGCGGCGGTCATCACCGGCATGGTGCCCTACAACCAGATCAACATCGACGCGCCGGTCTCGGACGCGTTCCGCCAGGCAGGGCTGCCATGGGCGCGGCTACTGATCTCGATCGGGGCGCTGACCGGCATCACCTCGGTGCTGCTGGTCATGATGCTGAGCCAGCCGCGGGTGTTCATGGCGATGGCCCGGGACGGTCTTCTCCCGACCGCGTTCTTCGCCGCCGTGCACGAGCGCTTCCGCACCCCGTGGAAGTCGACCATCCTCACGGGCGTCTTCGTCGGCACGGTGGCCGCATTCATCCCGCTGCGCATCCTGGCCGATCTGGTCAACATCGGCACGCTCCTGGCGTTCGCCATGGTGTGCTCCGCCGTCATGATCATGCGCCGCACGAATCCGAACGCTCCGCGCCCGTTCCGCGCGCCGTTCGTTCCGGCGACGCCGCTTCTGGGTATCGCCTTCTGCCTGCTGCTGATGTTCTCGTTGCCGTCGGAGAACTGGCTGCGCCTGTTCGTCTGGCTGGCGATCGGGTTCCTCATTTATTTCGGCTATGGCCGCCACCACAGCGTCCTCGCCAACTCGCCCGCCTCCAAGATCAGCCAGCACGGCGCCTCGCCCGCCGGCTCGCTGGCGACCGATCCCGGAGCCAGCAACCCGCGACGCTGACGTTCGCAGTCTGCTGACGCGTCGCCTGCCGCCAGGGCTCGCGCCCACGCGGCGCCGCGCCGCCGCGGAACGCGGCCCGCACGCGCCGCCG
>JACXTT010009522.1_pt1 | contig 13268 bp, 7 predicted proteins | sample 9270951 | NCBI WGS metagenome assembly JACXTT01 (sample SAMN15532306, study PRJNA645909) | rock metagenome | isolation source: weathered quartz diorite | place: Puerto Rico | collected 2017-06-21
GCGCGAACGCCGCGGCATTACGATCGATGGCCGTCACGGGGAATTTGTTGGCCGGAAAATCCTGCGGCCCCTGCCAGGGCAGCGCAGCCAGAAGTACGACCGGGACCACGGCCCAGAGGCTGGTCCGCTCCGGCGCCGCCGAGAAATCGTGCAGGCAATCGCGCAGGGCTCCGACAGCCGAGCGACGGCTGAAACTGGGGCTCCAGCGCAGCCATAGCCGGGTGACGGCACAGGCGCAGGCAGGCGCGCCCACGATGACGTACAAGGGCACATGCCGCGCCGAAGCCAGTGCCGCGTGCGCCCAGAACAAGATCAGCAGCAACTCCCAGAGCCGGCGCTCGCGAAACAGAATCGGGATGAGCGCCGGGCCCGCGAACAGCAGGATCTCGAACTGCAGCATGCTCTCCGAGCGGAACCGGGGCGACTGGAACTCGTCCACCACTTGCCGGATCCAGTCCGAGGTCAGATAGCGCGCGATATGCTCATGCAGGCGCCAGCCGTAGGGGTTTACCAGGGTCCCGAGCGCACAAATCGCGATGAGCCGGCTATAGCGCCGCGCAGGGCCGAAGCGCCCGGGAGTGTCAGGGGGTTCGAGAACCGCTTTCCAGGCGCAGCCAGCCGCCACGAGGGCGAGACACACGATCCCGGCGAGAAATCCCCCATGCAGGTTGGCCCACACCGCCATGACCGGCACCAGCCACCAGATCGCTTGCGAGGGGCGGCGCTGGTCCCGCTCCAGCATCCAGAGCGTCACCGTCAGTCCCAGGAGGGTGAAGATGTGGGGCCGCGCCAGGTAATGCACCGTCGAGGCGCCGGCCGCCAGCAGGGTCGCGAACAGCGCGGCCAGCACGTTGGCGCCACGCCACCGGATGTAGCGGTAGAGCAGTGTCACCGCCAGCGAAAGCGCCAGCCCGGTGAATGCCACCACCCCTTTCAGCCCCCAGGCGCGGTCGAGCAGGGCGAACGCGACATCCGCCAGCCACTCCCACGCGAACCAGGGTTGCCCCGCTTTACTGAACGAAAATAAATCCTGCGTCGGGACCGAACGCGTGTCCAGAATGTATTCGCCGGTTCGGATGTGCCAACCGGTGTCACCATCGGCAAGCAGTACGCTCCAGCCGCTGCCGGAGGCAAAAGCCCACAACAGGATCGCTAGAAACAGGCAGTCCGAGAGTGATGGGACGAGCAGGCGCGGCACGCGGCGCACGCCCGTCGCCGGGTGGACGGCTGGTACAAACATGGTTTGCCGAACGGGACGTGCGTCCCTTAGCTAGCTCAGATATCGGTGGAAATGAAGCGTGGCTTTACGGAATAGCGAAGGCGGCGTCGAATAACTGCCTTATGGTCTTATTCTTGCGCGCTGCGACCAGCCTGGCTACATGGCTGCGAATGCGGTCATCTTGGCGGTACATGGCGAGCACCGAGAGGGCTTCACCTGCGGTCTTCTCATTGGCGTTTTCGACCAGCGAAAACAGGAAGTCGAATGCGCTCTCCTCGCGAGCCACCGCCAGGCCCGTGAGCAGGGCGCGGCGCAGCGGCTCCTGGGCGCAACGCTCCCACTTGCTCTTGAGCGCTTCGATGGCAGCGGGTTGGCGCGATTCTCCGAGCGCCAGAACCGCAGCCTCCACGATGGCGGAATCGGGCGCGTCCAGATACGAGGCGACAAAGCCCAGCGACTGGCCCGGCGCCAGCGCCAGCAAGGCGGTGAAGCATTCGGCCATCACGTCGACACTGGGGTCGGGCTGCAGCACTTTGAGACGCAGCAGGGGGACAGCTTCCGGACCGCCCGCCCAGGCTAGGGCGCGCACGGCTCCAATTCGGGCGTCGGGCTCGCGGTCCACGAGCAAGGTGACGATTTCCAGCACGGCGCCGGCATAGTTCATGTGAAGCAAGCCCATGGCGCTGGCGGCGCGCAGCCCGGGCGCGGTATCAATGGGTGGTCCGAACGACCCTTCCATTTGGACGTGACGGATGCCGGCGAGAAAAACCGCGTCTTCGGCCGCGCCCAGAGATTCGAGCGCCCGCACGATTCCGGTTTTCGCGGCGCAGCCCCGATCCGTCGTGGCGGGATCGCGGATGAAGCGATGGAAGGCTTCAACCAGCGTTGGGGCAAGGTCGTGCAGCTCGAAATCGGCGACGAGCTTGGTGGCCTTGGCTACAACTTGATTGGATTTGTGGGCGAGGTAGCGGGCGAGTTCGGCGCGGGCCGCCGGCGCGGGGAGTGTATCGCGCAGCCGGTTCAGGGCATCGAGACAGTCTTCGGTTTTGCGAGGGTGGGGCATGGTTGCCACCGCCAGAAATAATACCTCGGGGCGAATGCGAAAACCTGCGACCACCTTGGCTCACGAGCGGGTGGACGCGCTTTACTCCCAAGCAGGGGCCATACCAGGCTGATCCCTTTTTGCCTGATCTCTGTTTGCCCCAGTTTCTCGCGTTCTCGATGACCGGGGCTGGTTGGATCTGTTTGCGGCGACACTTGCGAGGTCGTTGCGCCAACAGATCGATGCTGATACGCTATCGAGCATATTTTCGCGGAGAAATTCCGAACCTCCGAAAACGCGAGACTCAGATGGCCGCCGATCACATGGTTCAATTCAAGGGGGCTATGTTAACACCAGCTGAAGTTGGGCGGCGCATTCAGGAACTTCGAAAGAAGAAGGGAGTTTCTCAGTTCGACCTTGCGGAAAGACTGGCTGTTTCGCAATCGTTGGTGTCGCAATGGGAGCGTGGAGTCGGAGCACCCGCGGGAGAGCAGATCCGACAGCTTGAATCAATTCTCGGGCGAATTCCCGGCGTGGACGGTGCAGGCTCCGCTGCGGCTATTGTTGAGGAACTTGCCGGCGACAAGATCAAGGAACGGCGCATTAATAACGGCCTAAAACAGAAGGAGCTGGCAGAAAAGATGGGTGTTTCGCAGCCCCTGGTCTCCCAGTGGGAAGTCGGGCGCCAGAAGCCCAGCCGAGAACAGATTGCGCGGCTGCAATCGATTCTCGGAGGAATTGCAGATGTGGAGGGTTCCGCCCCGTCGGAGACAGAATCCGCTATCGGAGCATGGCTGTCAAAGGCGCGACTCAACAGGAACTTCACCGTAAACGAACTGGCAAACAAGTCGGGGGTGAGTCCGGCCGCGATCTACAACATTGAAAAGGGCCGAGCCGAGAATCCGCATCCGAAGACGATTAAGGCCCTCGAAGCTGCACTCGGAGACAAGCTGGAATCGGAAAAGGAAGTAACCGAGGCAGGTGAGATCAAAGGGCTCGGGGACTTCGTCGATTTTGATCCATACGACGTCAAGAATCTTCCTGAAGTCGCTGGCGTATATGTGTTCTATGACATTAGCCAGCGTCCGATCTATGTTGGGCAAGGAAGTAGCATAGCGAGGCGGATTAAGGACCATCACGAGAAGTTCTGGTTTAAGCGCCCCATCGTGGAAGACGGAGCATATGTTGAAATAAGCGAGAAGCGCTTACGTGAACAGGTGGAGACAATTCTCATCCGCTTCCTCAAGCAGAATGCGGTGATCAACAGGAACAAGGTTGACCGAGATTAATTGTAAGGATGAGCGACAAACTGCCCGTTATTCTGCCGCTCTTGTGAGATGGAATTCCGACTCAAAAAATCGCAGCCGCTCTGAGCCGTCTAGCCATCATGCCAGCTATATGCAAGCATGATGATATTGAACGTTATTCTGGAAAAACCCCCGCCCTCCCGATTTTCGCACTCTCCACACCCCCTGTTTTCCCTGGTCCGCCACGAGCCAGTTGCCACCGCCGGAAATAATACTGGACAATAGAGCTTCGTCCAAAACCATGGCCAAAGAATACAGCCTCACTCCCGTGCGCGTCCCGCGTGTCGAGACGCCTTTTCGCCGGATCGCGACGCCGTTTCCCGTTCCGGAGTCCATTCCCACGCTCGAAACCCTGCACCGCTATGAGCCGGTGGCGATGCGCGGCCAGCCGCCGGTGGTGTGGGACCACGCCGAGGGATTTCAGGTCTACGACCGCTGGGGCAACAAGTGGATCGACTGGTCGTCGGGCGTGCTGATTACCAACGCCGGCCACGGACGCGAGGAGATGGTGCGCGCCATCATCGAGCAGGCATCGTCGAAGCTGCTCACCAACTACTGCTTCCCGAGCGAAATCCGCGCGCGCCTCGTGGAGAAACTCGCTTCCCTGATGCCCGAGCCGTTGAAGAAGGTCTTCCTGCTGACCACCGGTTCGGAGACTGTCGAGTGCGCCGTGAAGTTGTGCCGGACGCACGGCATGAAAGTGGGCGGGCGCAAGAAAAACGTCATCATCTCCTACGACAAAGCGTTCCACGGCCGGACTCTGGGCTCCCAGCAGGCGGGCGGCATTCCTTCGCTCAAGGAGTGGATCGGCAATCTCGATCCGGGATTCGTGCAGGTGCCTTTCCCGGACGGCTTCCGCACCGCTGATGTTTCGTTCGAGGGATTCAAGCGGGCGCTGGCCGAGCAGAGCGTCGAGCCGTCCGATGTCGCGGGCGTGATGCTCGAAACGTATCAAGGCGGCAGCGCGGCCTTTGCGCCGCCCGAGTATATGCGCGAGCTGCGCACGTGGTGCACGGGGCACAAGGCTTTTCTGGTGTGCGACGAAGTACAGGCGGGATTTGGCCGGACCGGAACCATGTGGGGCTTCGAGCACTACGGCATCGTGCCCGATCTGGCATGTTTCGGCAAAGGCATCAGCAGTTCCCTGCCGCTTGCCGCCGTAACCGGGCGGCCGGATGTGATGGATATGCACCCATCGGGCAGCATGACTTCGACGCACACAGGAAATCCGGTCTGCTGCGCCGCCGCCCTGGCGTCGATCGATCTGGTGCTTAAGGAAAAATTGCCCGAGAACGCCCGCAAGATGGGCGCGATCCTGCATGAGAAGCTGCGCTCGCTAAAGGCGAAGACGCCGCAGATCGGCTCGGTGGACGGCAAGGGTCTCGTCGCAGGCCTGGCCTGCGTGATCCCGGGCACCAAGGAGCCGGATGCCGACCTGGCGTGGGAGGTGGTGCGGCGCTCGATCGAAAAGGGCGTGCTGATGTTCAGCCCGGTGGGCTTTGGCGGCGCGACGGTGAAGATCAGCCCGCCGCTCGTGATCACCGAAGCGGCCATTGAGGACAGCTTCGCGGCGCTCGAACAGGCGTTCGCCGAAGCACTGGTCGCGCAAACCGCGATGGCATAGGGCCACACTCACATGAGCCACATTCCGGAAGTCACCATCGTCGGCGCGGGAATGATCGTGCACGATCAGCTTTTGCCGGCGCTCTATCAACTGCAGCGGCTGGGCCGCATCGGCGAGATCACGGTGTGCGATGCGCGGCGCAGCGCGGTCGAGGGGCTGGCCAAAGCCGAAGACATCACGAAGGCGTTTCCTGGACAGTCGTTCCGCGGCTTTCCGGACTCGGGAGATGCGAACAGCGTGCAGCTGGACATCGCCCGTAAAACGATCGAGCGCATGCGGCTGCGCCAGATCGTGGTGACGGCGGTGCCCGACCAATTGCACTACCCCATGATCACGGCGGCGATCGCGAACAACCAGAACGTGCTGACGGTGAAGCCGCTGGTGCTCCAGCACAAGCAGGCGGAGGAGATCGAGCGCGAGGCGTTCTCGCGCGGCCTGGTGGTGGGGATCGAGTATCACAAGCGCTTCGACGACCGGTCGCTGCTGGCGCGGCGCAAGTATCGCGAGGGCTGGTTCGGCGAGTTCAAGCTCGGAACCGCCCGCCTGTTCGAGAAGTGGTACTACCGCCACTCGAATTTCCAGAACTGGATGACCACGGAAAACTCCGACGCGTTCACGTACATCGGCTGCCACTACGTGGACATCGTGCACTACATCACGGGCCTGCTTCCGACGTCGGTGAGCCTCTACGGCATCCGCGACCGTTACCCCAACGGCAAGGAAGGGTTTCTCTGGACCGACGCGCGCGTGCTGTGGTCGAACGGCGCGTGCCTGAACGTGCAAAACGGCCTGGGCTTTCCCGACGCCGCGCCCGGCACCAACACACAGGGCATGATGCTCTATTGCAGCGGGACGGACATCGGCGCGCTGATCGAGCATCACGATCAATTCCGCGGGCTGAAATACAGCTACATCAAGGAGCCCTCGGGTGATGGCGCCACCATCTACGCCGAGCCTAGCCCGGATTATTTGCAGTATTTAGACCTGGGCGGACCGGGCCTGGTGCCCACGGGTTATGGCGTCCGTTCGGTACAGCACATCATCGAAAACTGCAGTCGCGTGGGTGCCGTCGAGGATCTTGAGGCGCGCCAGAAGCTGCTGCGCGAGATCGACGCCGCCGGCATCATGGCCACGCCGGCCAATAGCGCGTACAACGAGTTGGTTCTGGAGGCAGGGCGCGAATCGATTCTCAACGGCGGGCGCGAGGTGCGGATCGAATACGGTGAAAGACCGCACGTGCAGACGGCGTGAGGGAAGCAGCTCCTCACTGCAGGCGCGCGTATTCTTTTTTTACTTCCTGAATCAGCGGCACATCGGGATCGGCGTCTTTCCACTGCGCGAGGACGTCCTGATAAGCCTGCTTGCTCTTGACCCGATCGCCTGCCAGGCCGGCGGCCCGCGCCAGGCCCACGCGGGCCAGGGCAGACCAGCCCATGTAGGTGCCCTTGTGGTCCAGCAAGTTCTGAAAGTCCGCCATGGCGGCCGCGCCGTCTTTGAGCTGGAGATGCGCCAGGCCGCGCAGGTAAACCACCTCGCCGTGAGAACGCTCGTAACGGGCGGCGCTCTGAAGCAATTCCAGGGCACGCGCCGGCTGGTTTCGCTTGAGCGCGATCACTGACCGAATGGCCGGGATCTGCACGGCGATATTGATAGTGTCAGTGGGGAAATCTTTTTCGAGCCCCGCGGCCAGCGCTTCCGCCTGAGCCGTTTCACCGCACAATGCCAGAGCGGGAGCGGCGGCCCCGGCGGCCTCGCGATCCAACGCCACCGCCTCCCGTGCGCGCTCCTGTACCTGCTGGCAGGAGCCGACCGCCGCGCGCTCCAGCGCAAGAAGGCCCAGAAAGGAACCGGCGGGGCCATTCATTTTGTGCTGGCGCGCAATTTCCAGAGCACGCGCCACGTATTCCTCGGCCTTGCGCCACTGGCCTGCCTGTTCCGCGGCGATTGACTGGCTACGCAGCATGAAAATCTCGGCCAGTTTGCCACGGGCCCACTCGACCTGGCGCGCCATGCCGGCCGCGTCGTTCTGAATCATGGCCACATTGAAAAGAGCGCCATGCAACAATCCGGCGTCGAGGCCTTGAGCGATCGCCCGCTCGCAGACGGCCTTAGACTCCTCAAACCGATCCAGCATGATGTACGCGAAAGCCATGTTGGTGTAGCCGACGGCCAGCTTCGGGTCCAGGCGCAACACTTCCCGGTATCCCTCGAGCGCCCTTTCGAACTGGCCGATCTGCTCGTACTGGACAGCCAGATTATTGGCGGGCGTCGCATCCTTCGGATAAGTTTGCCTGTAGAGTTCGAGGGTCCGGATCGCTTTGTCTAATTCACGCGTGCCGTTGGCGTAGTAGTTGCTGGTGATGTAGAGCCGCTCGCGCTCGCTCACCCGGTTGAGAAGCGAGAAGGCTTTTTGAAAGTTCTGGCGGGCGCGCTCCGATTCGTGAACATTGCTGTAGACCACACCCAGACGCCCGTAAGCCAGGGCAAAGTTCGGGTCCAGCTCGACAGCATGTTCGTAGAGAGGAATTGCAGCGGCATCGTCACCACGCTCCTTCTGCGCTTCGCCGAGAGCGAATGCCTTGAACGCCTCGAGCGAAGACGTGGTGGCGTCTTCGATGGGCTTGTCCATCTTCTGGATGGAGGCCAGCGATTCACCCAGCCTGGCGCGCAAGCTCGATACAGCTTTTCCCAGCGCCTTGAGGACATGCTCCCGGTCTTCGGCCTCCACCTGCTCGCGCGCCAGGTCGTCGCCGGTGGAGCAGTTCACGGCGTTAAGCGAGACCACGTAGCGGCTGCCCAGGGTCGCAATCGAGCCGCTGAGCATGGCCTTGAAGCCTTCCCGCTCGCAAATTTCGCGGGCCAGGGTGTTGCTAATGCGTTCATCCGGGGAGCGGCCCATGAACCGCAGCGCACCGCGCAGGCGCTGCTCGGAAAGGATATTCAGATACGGCGACTGCTCCAGTTGCACGGCGAGCGCCTGCTTGAGGGTGGCATCGAACATCGCGTCGCCGGTTGTATTGACGAAATCCGCCAGCACCACCGTGTCTTTCCCGGGGAGCGCGCGCGCCTGGCGCTCGCGCCACCACCAGAACGCTCCGCCCGCGAGAACGGCAATCGCGGCAACCACACTGACCATTTTCCAGAACGGCCGACGCGCAGCGGATGCCGGGGCAACTGACGCCGCCGTAATGCGGCCGGAATCGGAATCGCGCGCGAGCCGCTTGAGGTCCGCCCGCATGTCGGAGGCCGACTGGTAACGCGTTTCGCGGTCCTTTTCCAGGGCCTTGAGGATGATGCGCTCCAGATCTTCCGGGATGGCCGAATTGACCTGCCGGGGAGGAGCAGGCGCGCGGGCCAGCAGTCCTTCGAAGACCACCGCCTTAGTGGGGCCGTCAAAGGGAAGCTTGCCCGTGGCCATTTCGTAGAGCACCGCGCCGAAGGAGAACAGATCGGTGCGCGCATCCACCTCCTGTCCGCGCGCCTGCTCGGGCGACATGTAGGCCACGGTGCCGATGGTGGTGCCGGGGCTGGTCAGATGTTCGCGATCGATAGCGATGGTCGGCGACTCGCTCGCTTCCGCGCGCGACGGCGCATTTTCCCCGCTGAGCTTGGCCAGGCCGAAGTCGAGGATCTTGATCTGCCCCGCGCTGGTGAGAAACAGGTTCGCCGGCTTGATGTCGCGGTGAACGATTCCCTTGCCGTGCGCGGCGGCCAGAGCGTCGGCAATCTGCGGCCCCCAGTCGACGATTTCTTCGGTAGAAAGCCGCTTGCCCGCCAAACGCTGCCGCAAAGTCTGGCCTTCGAGCAGTTCCATAACCAGGAAAGGACGGCCTTCGTGTTCGCCGATGTCGTAAATGGTGCAGATGTGTGGATGGTTGAGGGCGGACGCGGCGCGCGCTTCCCGCAGAAAACGCTCGAGCGCGCCGGCGTCGGGATGCAGATCTTCCGGCAGGAACTTCAGCGCGACGCTGCGGCCCAGGCGCGTATCTTCAGCCTGGTAGACCACGCCCATGCCGCCGCCGCCGAGCTTTTCGAGGATGCGGTAATGGGTGACGACCGTGCCGATCATATAGAAAGCAGGACGCCGCTAGGAGGAAGCCGGCGGGATGGCGGCGTCAGTCGTTCTCTTTTCCCGGGTGGATCTGTTGCGCCAGGTAGTTATCGAGGCCCACCTCGGCGATAACGTGCAACTGGCCTTCGAGATAGTCGACGTGCTCCTCTTCGTCGACCAGGATTTGCTCGAACAGCTCGCGCGAGGCGTTGTCGCCCAGCTCGGTAGCCGCTTCGATGCCCGCGTTCAGCCGCGGCAGGGCATCCAGCTCGAGGGCCAGGTCGCTTTCGAGCTGCGCCTTTACATTGGCGCCGACTTTGATGGGTCCGATCTCGGTCATGTTGGGCGTGCCTTCGAGAAACAGAATGCGTTGCATCAGCTTCTCGGCGTGGACCATCTCGGAAATGGATTCCTTGCGATTGTACCCGGCCAGCCGCTGGTAGCCCCAGTTTTCACACATCTTCGCGTGGAGAAAATATTGATTGATCGCGGTGAGCTCTGCTTTGAGCACCTCGTTCAGAAACTTCAGGATCTGATCGTGACCACGCATGAAGCAGATTGTAACATCGCCTTCGCATCCGGGGCTGTCACAAACTCTTCATCCAGTCTTCACATCAAGCTAACGTCCAGTTCGTAATCTGCTTCGTTACATCACCCGGCAGTTAAAAATTGTCATCCGAGGAGAAAAGTGTTGATGCCTGTGCGAACGATGCGTTGTTCCTTTCTTTCGATAATGGCCGCCTGCTTGCTGGCCGTCCCGAGGCTGGCCGGCGAAGCGTCGCCCATCCGCCACGTGGTGGTCGTCTTTCAGGAGAATGTCTCCTTCGACCATTACTTTGCCACCTATCCGAACGCAGCTAACGACGGCCTGGGACCCAACTTCACGACAAAACCAGGCACGCCGCTGGTGAACGGGTTGTTTCCGAACGGCCTGCTGGGCCACAACCCGAATTCGGTGACCCCGTTCCGGCTGACGCACGCGCAAACCATCACCTGCGATCAGGATCACAACTACGGGGATGAGCAGAAGGCATTCGACGGGGGCGCCATGGACAAGTTCCCCGAGAGCGTGGGCACTGGCGACGGCACCTTTGGACCATGTTTCGACGCCGGCAAGGGCACCGGCGTGGTGATGGGTTACTACGACGGCAACACCGTGACCGCGATGTGGAATTACGCGCAGGCCTTCTCCATGAGCGACAACTCGTTCGGTACCACTTTTGGGCCTTCCACGCCGGGAGCGCTGAATCTCGTTGCGGGGCAGACCTGGGGCGCTACGATCGTGAGCGGATCGGCGGCGGGTAACGTAAGCGCAATCAACGCGAAGACGGGCCTGGGCACCATTATTGGCGACCCGCGCCCGGCGCTGGACGACTGTGACCCGACCAAGAAAACATTGGTTACGATGTCCGGCAGCAACGTCGGCGATCTGCTCAATGCACGCGGCATCACGTGGGGCTGGTTTCAGGGCGGATTCCGTCCGACAACCCCGGCCACGAGTACCACGCCGGCGGTCTGCAATGCATCCCACACCAACAGCGGCGGCGCAGTGGTCACCGACTATATCCCGCACCACGAGCCTTTCCAGTATTACCCGCAAACTGCCAACCCCCATCACGTGCCGCCAGACGGCACGGACCGGATCGGCGCAAGCGGGCCGGCTAATCATCAATATGATTTGCAGGACTTCTGGGCAGCAGCGAACAGCGGCCACCTCCCCGCCGTCAGCTTTCTCAAAGCCGCCGCTTACCAGGATGGCCATGCCGGTTACTCCGGCCCGCTCGACGAGCAGACGTTTCTGGTCCAGACCATCAACCGCCTGATGAGCCTGCGCGAGTGGGACAACATGGCCATCATCATCGCCTACGACGACTCCGACGGGTGGTATGACCACGTGATGGCGCCCATCGTGCGGCAATCGAATACGCCCGACGACGCATTGTTAGGCCCGGGTAGCTGCGGCACGGCGCCGGCGGGATCGTTTCAGGGACGGTGCGGCTACGGGCCGCGGCTGCCTCTGATGGTGATCTCGCCCTGGGCCAGGCAAAACTTCGTAGACCACAACGTTACGGACCAGTCGTCGATTTTGCGGTTCATCGAGGACAACTGGAGACTCGGACAGCTCGGCAATCAATCGACCGACGCCCAAGCAGGATCGCTTTGGGATATGTTCGACCTTGAGCCGAGCCACCAGCGCGCGCCCGCGCTCATCCTCGATCCGGCTTCCGGTAATCCAATGTAGTTGTCTGGCTGCGCGCTTGGCACCGGGTCCGCCACGGAGGAGGCGGACCCGGTGTTTTTCCCATCAGAATTCGTACCGCAAGGCGAACTGCATGATCCGCGGATTCGATAACAGCCGGGTATATTTGCCGAACGAAGTCGCAATGTCCAGTTCGGGTTGAACGGATTGAACGTCAAATCGCACGGTATTGGGAACGTTGAACACTTCCCAGCGGAACTGGATGCTGTGGCCTTCGGCGTAGGGCATCTTCCAGCGCTTGCCGAGGCCCATATCCCATCCGAAGACGCCATCGCCGCGCAAGTTGTTTCGCACTCCTGATTCCCCGGGATACGTATAGCGGAATCCGCCTAGCGCCGCGTTCGGGTCGGCGAACACATTGACCGAGCCGTCGCCGTTCTTGTAGACGCCGGTCGACGGAAGCGCGCCGGTCGGAATGGCGTCGCCGCCAAGTTGCCAGTTGGTGGACCAGGTCGCGCAGTTGAACACGCTGAACGGGAAGCCCGTGGTCCAGCGGTAGATGCCGGAAAGCTGCCACCCGCCGATGATTGCGTCGGCAGCCGCGTTCACGTTGTTGCCCCAGCGCTTGTTGCGGCCAAAGGGCAACTCCACCACCCAGTTGGCGTTTATCTGGTGCCGGGTATCGAAGTCCGACACGGCGCGAAGCGCCTTGTAGTCCCAGGAATTGATGATCTGGCCGCCCAGCCCGCCCCAGGGAATAATGCGCTCCGCATCGGATTGCAAGTCGATCGACTTAGAGAACGTATAGTTGAAATCGAACTGCACTCCCTGCGAGAAGCGTTTGCGAAGCGACACCTGTAGCGCGTTGTAGTTTGAGTTCGCGATCGAACGCCAGGCGTACAACGACGAGTACTGCGGGTTGTAGAACGCGTTCGCGCCGAACTTGCTGCATCCGTTGGGGCACATGAAGCCGCCGAAGGGGAAGTCGAGGTAGAACAGAAAAGTTGTCTCGTTATGCAGAAGCGAGTTGTCGGTGAATACTTTGTAGGCTGCCTGCGCCGGCGTAAGGCCGGCCGTCCCGTTACTCGGATCCAGCAGGTTGGCGATGTTGGGAAATATATTGTTCCAGTAGGCGTACGTCGGGCCAACTGAGGATTGCGTGATGCCCGACACCGGCGTATTGGCTTGGGCGAGTTTGGAGAAGACCGTCGCAGCCTTGAAGTAATCGACGCCGCTCGAGGGATCGACCAGGTCGTACGGCATCGCCATGTCCTCCTGGGCAAGGAGTTTGTGAGCCAGGTGCCCGACATAGGCAGCCTCGAAGACCAGGTTCTTCGGCAGCTCGCGGCTGATGGAAAACGCCAGCTGATAGGAGTAGGGAGTCCGTATCGAGTTGTCGAGCCCCCAGAAAATGTTACCCGGGGTCGGAGGCGGGGTCTGGGGGAAGCCTCCGGGCGGCGCGGGAGCGAGAACGTCTGAAGGCACCTGGTTCACGCTGGTAATGCGTGGCGCGGTATCGAGCCCCAGCACGCCCGGTGAGCTGGTGATCAGGCTGGAGAGGCCGTATGAGCCCTGCGAATCAAAACTGCTGAGCAAACCGGCGCCGATGTGGTCATACACCACGCCGAAGCCCGCGCGGATGGAGGTTTTGCCCTCGCCAAAGATAGTTTTCAGGAATCCCGACTTCGGCCCGGGCACATAAGCGATCCCTAGCAGCCCGTGTCTGAACCCTTCATTTTCGATGGACCGCTTTGCGCAGGACGCATCGGCCAAAATTCCGCCTGCGGTGCGGGATGGCAGTCCAGAACCGAGGAGTTGGCTCGGA
>JACXTT010009523.1_pt1 | contig 13268 bp, 12 predicted proteins | sample 9270951 | NCBI WGS metagenome assembly JACXTT01 (sample SAMN15532306, study PRJNA645909) | rock metagenome | isolation source: weathered quartz diorite | place: Puerto Rico | collected 2017-06-21
CGCGTCTGGTGGATGCTCCGCGCGCTCGGCTTCGACGGCGCGGCCGTGCTCGACGGCGGCTTCGACCGCTGGCAGGTGGAGGGCCGGCCGATCGAGACCGGGGAACCGCGAGGCTACCCGTCCGCCAGGTTCACGCCCCGCCCGCGCGCGGGGCGCTTCGTCGACAAGGCGGCGGTGCGCGCCGCGATCGGCGACGCACGCTCGGTGACCGTGAACGCGCTCGGCCCCCAGTTCCACCAGGGGCTCGAGCCGTCGCGCTACGGCCGGCCCGGCCGAGTGCCCGGCTCGGTGAACGTGCCGGCGGCCAGCCTGGTGGATCCGGCGACCAAACGCTTCGTCTCGCCCGCCGACGCGCTCGCGACGTTCGCCGCCGCGGGCATCGAGCGCGACAAGCGGGTGATCGCCTACTGCGGCGGCGGAATCTCGGCCACCATCGATCTGTTCCTGCTCCACCAGCTCGGCTTCGACGACCTCACGCTCTACGACGGCTCCATGGGCGAATGGGCCAGGGACCCGAGCCTGCCGATCGAAACCGGCTGACGCCGACCGGCTACTTGCTCTTGAAGGCCGGCATCACCTGCGCCGAGAAGCGCTCGAGCTGCTCGAGAATCACCGCCTGCGGCGTGCCGACCGGCTGACCGACGTTGACGACCTCGAGGCCGGGGTACTTGTGCTGGATCTCCATGAGCTGCTCGGTGATGAGCTCGGGCGGCCCGACCAGCCAGGTCCCGGCCTTGATCGCGTGCCGCAGGGTCGGCAGGTTGGCCTGACGCGCCCGCTTCGGGTCGGCGACCGCGTCGATCTGCTCTGGCGTGAGCCCGGGCACGAAGCCGAGCGGGGCGAACATCTTGATGTTTTCCTCGAAGAACGGCGTGGCCTCCTTGAGGCCCTGCTCGACGCTGTCGGCGATGTGGAACGAGAACCCGATGCAGAGGCCCTCGCCCGGCTCGCCCTCCCGCCCGGCGCGGGCGCGCGCCTCGCGGAAGGCGTGGACCACCTTCTCGTTGGCCCCGCCGGGCGCCGCGCCGCCGCCGATGATCCCCCTGATGTCGTGCTTGGCCATGAAGTCCAGCGCCCGCGAGCTCGCGCTGACCACCGGCTGCCAGCACTCGACCGGCAGGGTCTTCGGCCGCGGCACCAGCGTGATCTCCTCGAGCTCGTAGCCCCGGTAGGGGACCCGCGGCGGGATCGTGTAGTGCTTGCCCTGGTGCGAGAAGGCGCGCTGGGTGAACGACTTGAAGATGATCTCGACCTGCTCCTCGAACAGCTCGCGGTTGGCGTTCTGATCCAGCAGCGGCGCCCCGAACGCCTCCACCTCGCGGGTGTGGTAGCCGCGCCCGACGCCGAACACCACGCGGCCATTGGTCAGCCAGTCCACGGTGACGAAGTCCTCGGCCATCCGGATCGGGTGCCACATCGGCGCGATGTTGAACCCGCAGCCGACCCGGATGTTCCGGGTGAGGTGGCAGAGATGCAGGGCCAGCATCAGCACGTTCGGGATGCACTCGTACCCTTCGCGCTGGAAGTGGTGCTCGGCCAGCCAGAAGACGTCGTAGCCGGTGCGGTCCATCAGCTTCGCGATGGCCTCGCTCTTCGGGAACACCGTCGCGAGATATTCGTCGGATAGCCAGCGATTGTTCGCGGGCGTGCCGTCCAGCCCCTCGTTGTCCAGATCGACGTGGCCCGCGAACAGGCTGCCGAAGCTCGTGATCATGCGCGAGCTCCCGCGGGCGCCGCGGCCGGGATCAGGCCGTAGAAGCGGGCCGCGTTCTCGCAGGTCATCTTGCGGGTGATGTCGGCCGGCAGGTGCTTGAACTGCTCGTTGATGTACTTCTCCGACTCGGGCCAGACCCCGTCGGGGTGCGGGTAGTCGGACCCCCACATGAGGGTCTCGACGCCCATCTCGTCGATGAGCTTGGTGCCCACGCGGTCGTACTGGAACGTGGCCTTGCACTGCCGACGCCAGTACTCGCTCGGCTTCATCTTGAACGGGAGATCCCTGTACTGGTCCTCGTACTCGAAGTCCATGCGGTCGAGCACGTACGGGATCCAGCCGATGCCGCTTTCGCCGAAGGCCACGCGGATGTTCGGATAGCGCTCGAAGACCGCCCGCCCCATCAGCGCGGTCAGGATGTTCGCCAGCGTCATCTGGAACAGGCACAGGCTGCTGTAGGCCAGCGCCCGCTGCGTCAGCCCGGTGTACTGCTCGCGGAGCTTCGGCGATATCGACGGGAAGGTGTGGAAGTGGAGCGGCAGGCCCACCTCGTCGATCGCCTGCCACAGGGGCTCCCAGGTGGGATGCCACATCGGGTCCATGTCCCACGAGCAGGACAGCTCGATGCCCTTGAAGCCGAGCTTGGCCACGCGATGCACCTCGAGCACCGCCGCCTCGATGTCGCCGTAGGGGAGGCAGGCGAGACCGATGTGACGATCGGGATAGTGGCGACAGAACTCGCTCAGCCACGTGTTGTAGATGCGCAGCATCTCGTTGGAGGCCTCGCGATCGTTCAGCTTGGCCGCCGCGGCGAGGATGCCGTAGATCACCTCGGCGTCGACGCCGTCGCGGTCCATCTCCTTGATGCGCAGGTGCGGGTCCCCCGGCCGGCGAATGCCTTTCTTGCCGTCCTCGTAGAGGCCGGTGGCCGCCATCACGTCGACCCGGAGCTGCTTGCCCGGCACGTGCTTCGTCCCCGACGCGCCCACCCCGCCCGCCAGGCCGAAGGTCGCTCCGCTGTTCGCGACCCAGCGCGGCCCCTCCGGCCCCTCGGCCACGTAGGGCATGCGGTCCTTCAATGCGGCGGGTGCCTCCGATACGAACAGGTCGGGGGGCAGCCAGATCAGATCGAGGTGGCAATCCGCGGAGATCCGGTTGTAGGTCATGATGTCTCCTCGAAGCCAGGTGTCACTATCGGCCGCGATAGTGCTCCGGCGACCTGAGGCTGTCAAGCCGCAGGCCCCCTCCCGGTGGCCGTTGACAACCTTCCTGCCTGGGCGTATGAGAGTGCTGCCCACGCAGCTTCCGATCCGAACGAGGAAGGAGCGGGGATGCCGCCGAGTCCGGGGCCGCGCGCGTCGATCAGGACGGGCGACGTTGTCGTCCTCCTCCGGAGTCCTGACGACACCGAAGGCGAGGTCATCGTCACGATGTCGGATGGCCGGTACAAGGTGAAGTGGGCCACCGGTCTCGACTCTCGTGACCGGATCACGACGGTCACGGCCGGAGAGATCCGCAAGAAGACCTAGGCAGTTCGTGTTGCCGTTCACCTCTAGCCTCGGGAGGCGCTCGATGCCCTACGTGCTCATCCGACACAAGGTCGCCGACTACCAGAAGTGGAAGCGGGCATTCGACGGTCACGGCAGCGTGAGAAGGTCGGAGGGCTCCAAGGGCGGGCGCCTCTTCCGCAGCGCCGCCAAGCCGAAGGAAGTGTTCATCCTCTTTCGGTGGAACGATCTCCGGCGCGCCAAGAAGTTCACCAGGTCGGCGGCCTTGCGGAAGGCGATGAAGGCGGCGGGTGTGCGGGGAAAGCCGGACGTGTTCTTCTTGCAGGAAAGTGCTCGATCGACCACGTAGAGCATCCTCGATGTCGAGCATCCTCGATCAGGGGAGGGCCGCCATGGCGATGACGATGACGATCGAGCGGGTGATGGCGTTCATGGGTCTCGACGTGCTGGTCGCGAGAGACGAGGGTCTGTTCGAAGAGGAAGGGCTGGATCTCCGGATCGCGGCGCTCCCGCCGGACGAGATCCGCTCCGCCGCGGAAGGCACACCCTCGAAGCCCTCCACGAATCAGGGGAAGCTCCAGGCTCGGGGCGCCGCCCAGATGTTCCAGGCCTGAGAGTGCGGCAATAACCGCCGGGTGGCGGAAAGTCCGGTCGGCGCGCGGCAGGTGGGACGGCGCGCGATGATCGTCTGCGCAGCCCTGGTCGTCCCGCCGACCTCCACCGTCTACGCGCCGCAAGAGCTGGCTCACAAGCTGGTGGCGCTCGACTACGGCAACGGCACCGCCTACGCCGGCCTGCAGATGCTGGAGGGCGCGATGCCGCGCGAGGCGGTCACCACCTGCGCCGGCGCGACGAGTCCCGCCGAGCGATTCGCGGGGTTGATGCGGGGCGATTTCGAGGCGACCGTGCTGCAAGAGCCCTGGATCACGATGGCCGAGAAGGCGGGATGCCGCCTGGCCTCGACCACGTTCTTTCACGGCACCTGGGTCGCCAACCGCGACGTCAGCGTCGATGCGTACGCCGCCCTCCTGCGGGCAATCACTCGGGCGGTCCGGCGTATCAACGCCGACAAGCGACGGTATGCCTCGTACTTCATCCGCGACTGGGCCGGCCACTCCGAGGTGGCGGCGCTCGGACCCGACGACTTCAACCTGGGCCGCATCCAGTTGAAGGAACCCACCCCCATTCCCGAGAACGAGGCGCGCTGGGCGTGGGAATGGATGGCCAGCTGGGGCCTGATAGACGGAGCCTTCGACGTGAGTACGCAGATCGACCGAAATGTCGAGCGGGAGGCACACGAGCTGGCCGCGGCCGTCCGCGCCCGGTAGCCTCCGCGGGGCGCCAGCAGGTCCGGCGGCGCTGCCCGGTCAGGAGAGGTTGTAGGCCCGGGACACGTTCTCGCCCAGGATGGCGCGGCGCCCCGAGTGCGGCATCGGCGCCACCATCTGGCTCAGCTCCTCGAGGTAGTTGCCGGGATGGTCGGGATGCGGGTAGTCGCTCGCCCAGAAGAACTTGTCCTCGCCGACCAGCTGCATCATGGCGGGAATCGTCCGCTCGTCCGGGTCCGCGGAAATGTAGCACTGCCGCTTGAAGTAGTACGACGGCTTCTCGGCGAGCCGGACGGTGGCGCCGAGCGTGGTCCCCCCGAAGATTGCGTCGGCGCGGTCCAGGAAGTAGCCGATCCAGCCGGCCTGCGATTCGAGGACCACCACGCGGAGGCGCGGGAAGCGGTCGAAGACCCCGAGCTGGAAGAGGGTGGCGAAGGCCTGCTGCACGCCGTGGCCTGCGAAGAGGTCGAAGTACCACACCGCCCAGCCGAACTTGTCGTAGCGATGGTGCACGTTCCAGGCGGGCGGCTCGAAGGTGGGGTGGATCGCGAGGGGCACGTCGAGGTCCTGCGCGGCCGCGAAGACCGCGTCGTGCTCGGGGGCCCCGTGGGGGACGCGGGTGATCGTGAACGGGCACACGAAGGCCCCGCGGCAGCCGTCGCGCACCGCGCGCCCGAGCTCCCGGGCCGCCTCGGCGGGATCGCCCAGCGAGAGATGCGCGATGGGAATCAGCCGGCCCCCGGAGTCGCGGCAGAAATCGGCGATCCAGCGGTTGTACGCGCGGCAGTACGCGCCGGACAGCTCCGGGTCCATCAGCTCGGCTTCCCAGAGCAGCCCGATCGTCGGGTACAGAATCGCCTTGGCCATGCCTTCGCGATCGAGCAGCTGCACCCGCTCGGCCATGTCCATGGTGCCGAACGCGGCGCCGCGCAGATAGGTCTGCTCCGGCCCCGGCCGGATTCCCCGCATCTCCTCCGGACGGATCTCGCCGCTCATGGCCCGCTCGCGCAGCCGCCGCGCCTCGTTCACCCGCTTGCCCATGCCGCCCAGCGTGCCGAGCTGGCCGGGGCGGGGCAGGGTGGCGCGCCGGCCGTCGATCTCCAGGTACTCGTAGCCGTCGTCGCCGACCCGGATCCGGATGGCGCGGTCGCGGTATCGCGGCTCGAGGTACTTCTCCCACAGGTCGGGCGGCTCGAGGATGTGCCCGTCGCAATCGATGATCATCCCGTCGCGCTGCACGGCCGTCCTCCTCCGCGGTGGCGTCGATCCACCGGGAAGGTACCATACCTGGCTGCGGTAATTTCACTTCGGCCCAGCGCCGTCTCTCTCGTACCATCGTAGGCATGAAGAGGGCGCTGGCCGCCCTGCTGGGTGTCCTCGTCGTGCTGGGCGCGGCCCTCTACCTGTTCGTCGTTCGCCCCCTGCTTCGGCCCGCCGAGATGACCGCGGTCGCCGAGAACGCGCTCGCCACCGACGACCTTCTCCTGCTCGGCGGAATCAACGTCCGGCAGGCCGTGTTCCTGGAGCGCTGGTTCTTCGGGACTCCGCGCGTCACGGCGGCGCAGGCGGTGCCGCCGCCCCCCGTGCCGGACCGAACGCTCATCGAGCACCTGCGCGCGGCGGGCGTGGATCCGCGCCACGACGTGGACTACGCGCTCTATGCGGTCTACCCGGCCGCCGAGGCCACCCGGCACGCGGTCGTGCTGGTCGGCCGATTCAACCCCACGGCGATCAACGCCTACCTGACTCGTGAGCTGCAGGCGACGCCGCGGGCCCCGGCGGGGCCCGCATCCTACGAGGTCGTCCGGACGGATCCGACCACCTGCCAGCCGGCCGCGACCTGGATCGTGACCGCCGCCCCGGAGTGGATCGTGCTGGCCGATCCGGGATCGCACGCCGCCCTGGTGCCTCGCCTCGCGAGCCCGCCGCCGGAGAACCGGGAGCAGCTCGCGTGGTGGCGGTCGCTCGCTCGCACGGACGTGGCCGGCGTGGGGATCACGGGCCTGGACCGGCTCGAGACCGGGATCTCGCAGCCGTTCGCCAAGAGCTCGGCGAAGGCACTCGCCGCCGAAGCCAGCGCCGTCGGGCACCTGTACCTCGGTCTCGGGGTGAAGCCAGTTCCACCTCAGGGGGTTCTCCGCATCGTGATCGACGCGAAGGACGCCGGCCGCGTCGCGGAGAAGATCAAGGCCTGGGAGCAGGCGGTGAACGAGTCACGGGCCCGCTGGAAGGACAGCATGCCCAGCGTGGCCGCGCTCTACGGCAGCCTGAAGATTCACGCCGACGGCTCGCGGAGTACCATCGAGTTCACCGTCGATCGCACGCTCGCCGCCAACTCCCAGCGCGTGGTCAACGAGCTCCTGGCCGCCGCGCTGGGTGGATTCGGGGTGCGCGTCAGCGGTCCCGCCGCGACGCCGCCCGCCGAGCGGATCGACACCGAGCCGCTGGCGTTCGTGCCCTCGATCACGCCGGGGTCGCTGCCCGCCTACGATCCAAAGGAGCAATTCGCGGAGGAGGTCGATCAGGCCCAGGGGCCGTTCGGGATCCGGCTCGGCGAGCTTCGCCTGAGCGCCGACCCCGCGGTCGGCCTGGAGCTGGACGTCGAGGGATTCGCGAAGGCGATCCCGAATCTCGGCGCCAGTGACGAACGCGTGCGCCTCGTCGTGGACAGCGTGAAGGCCGCCGGCGGGCAAGAGCTGCTGCGGCCCGAGGTGTGCGGGCGGGAGCGCAATACCGAGCCCGCGTCGTTCAAGACCTGGGGCTCGCATCAGCTGAAGGCCACCAAGACGGTGCGCCTGATCCCCGGGGCCGACCCGGGCTCGTTGCAGAGCGCCTCGGGCCGGGTACACCTTCGCCTTCCGGTTCGGACGGAAGTCGCCAGCCTGGACCACCCTAAGGCCGGCGTGTCGGTCGAGAGGTACGGCACGATCTTCACCGTCACCAAGGTGGAAGGCGGCACCGTGGCGTACCAGATCGCGGGCGCCCGCGATCGGCTGCTGGCCTTCCGGGCGCTGAACAGCAAGGGACAGCCGCTCGCCTCCCAGAGCAGCTTCTCGTCAGATTTCATGTTCGGAGAGGGCGTCTCTGGACAGAAGGAGTACGCGGGGTCGGTCGATCGGGTCGAGGTCGTGTTTGCCGTCGACGAGGAGGCGATGGAGCTGCCGTTCACGCTCACCGATTTCGCCCCCGCGGCGAAATCGGAATCCCGATTCCTCGACCAGACGCCGCCGTTCCGGCCGTACGGCTACCAGGCTCTGCAGCGGGATTACGCGCGAGCGGGCCGCGCCGGCGCCGGCCTCGAGCCCTTCGAGGTCTCCCTCGACAAGGTCCAATCCTTCTTCGGATTGAGGCTCGACGCCACCTTCCGCAGCCCGGACGTCCCGAATTTCCAGAAGGCCTTCAGAGTGGGGCGGCTCCAGCTCACCCGGCTGCAGCTCCAGGACGGGACCGTGATCGTGCCGCCGCCGGCGGACGCGGCCAACCCCGCCGCAGCGATGCGATCGAGGTGGGAAAGCGCGATTCGCTTCGGCGTCACGCCCAAGGACGGAAGGCTCTCGACCACGCTGAACTTCTACATCGAGTCGAAGGCCAAGCCCGAGGACCTGAAGGTGGCGCAAGGCGTCCTGACGCTCCGGTTCCCCAAGGCGCTCGACACCCTGGCTCTCGACGACCTGTCCGTGGGCCGAAAAGCGCAGCTTGGCGATCTGACGGTCACCGTGGTCGCCCGGGGCCGGAAGAGCATGACGCTTCAGACGAACCGGAACGGCGAGCGCGTCTACTACATCCGGCTGATCGGCCCCGATGGCCAGGCCCTCGGCTTCTTCGGACCGAACATCACCGAGGCTCCCGACGGCGCGTGGCGCTTCGAGCTCTCGCCGCTCAACCCACCCGCCAGAGCGGAGATCGTCCTGGCGAGGGAGGTGGACCAGAAGAGTTACCCGGTGAGCCTCACGCCCAAGTAGCTGCTAGGATCCAGCCCATGAAGCTCGGCACGTCGGTTCGCTTCCTCTTTCCGACCTCGCCGGCCACCCACGAGCGGTTCAAGAGCCTGCTCGCCTCGATGCCGAAGGGCGCGTTCATCGAGCGGCCGATGGGCGCGTACGCGCCGGAGGAGCAAGCGCGCAACCTGATGGAGGTCGCGGCCGCGGCCCGCGCCGCCGGCCTCGACGGGCTGCTGACCGGTGACAGCCACGGCGCCAACCCCGCCTACGCCGCCACCTTCTCCCCGCTGCCCACCGTCGCGCGCCTGATGAGCGTGACCGGCGACATGCCCATCGGCGTGGTCCTGCTCGCGCCCTTCTACCACCCCGTCCTGCTGGCCGAGCAGATCGGCACGCTGGCCGCGTTCGCCGCGGCGCCGCTGATCGTGGCGTTCGTCCTGGGCGGCCGCCCGCCGCAGTTCGCCGCCTTCGGCATGGAGGAGAAGAGCCGCGTGGGCCGCCTGGAGGAGGTGGTGGCGATCACGCGCGCCCTCCTCGCGGGCGAGCGCGTCACCCACCGCGGCCGCTACTTCACGCTGGAGGGAGCCACCATCAGCCCGTTGCCGCGCGTCCCCGTGGAGATCTGGCTCGGCGGGACGGTGGCGGCGTCGGCGGAGCGTGCCGGCAGGCTGGGCGATGCCTGGCTGACGGGGCAGAACGCGACGGAGGAGGATCTGCAGCGCCAGCTCGATCTCTACCGCGAGGCCGCGACCCGCGCCGGCCGCCCGCCGCGGCCGGTCCTGCGCCGCGACATCTACGTGGGCGCCTCCGACGAGGAAGCGCGCGCCGTCGTCGGCGCCATCGTGGCCGAGGGTTACCGCGGCACCGGCTTCGACCAGCTCCTGGTGGGCGGCGCCGAGACCGTGGTCGAGAGCCTGCGCCGGTGCCGGGCGATGGGCTTCGAGTACGTGATGGTGCGGCACATCGTCGGCGACCACGTGCTCATGCTGCGCTCGTTCGAGCGCATCGGGCGCGACGTGATGCCCGCCATCCGCGGGCTCTAACCCGAGGGAGCGAGGCGCGGACGCAAGGGGACGGGGTGCGATCCCGGGCGAATGCGCCGAGCGGTGCCGGAGCGACGGACCACCTGGACTTTCGACGGTCGCGGCCCCAATTCTCGGTCCAAGAGCCTGATTGTCTTCAGGTACCGCGTGGCCCACGGCTTGCAGCAAGAGCGCACCATGCGGCGCATCACTATCCTCAGCCTGGCGGGGCTGCTGCTACTCCTCGCCGGGTGCGACTCCGCCCGCGCCAACCGCGATCTACAGTGGTGGGCCGCCATGACCGCGGCGGACCAGGCGGCCAGAGAAAAGCGATCCACCGTGGCAGAGGCGCAGTGGCGCCAGGCGCTCGCGGAGGCCGAGCAGTCGGGGCTCGACGACTGGCGGGTCGCACACACCCTTCAGCGCATGGCGCGATTCTACGAATCGCAGGGGAGGAGAGACGAGGCCGAGGAAGCCCTCAAGCGGACTCTTGCGATCGAGGAGAAGATCGGGGCCCACGGTCCAGCCGCGGCACGCACCGTCACCGATCTGGGGCACCTCTATCACGGCGAGGGGCGCTATGGCGAGGCCGAGGCGCTGTACCAGCGGGCCCTTCCGATGGCCGTGGCGGCTTTCGGTCCCGATCATCGCAACGTGGACGTCATCCGGTTCCTGCTGGCGAGGCTCTATGCCGCGCAAGGCCGCTATGGCGAGGCCGAGCCGCTCTACCGGCAGATCGTCGCCGGCAAGACCTTCGACCCTATGGCGGTGAAGGAGCTTGCGCAGCTCTACGAAACCCAGGGCCGGTACGCCGAGGCGGAACCGCTCCGTCGACGCCTGGTGACCTACCGGGAGACGGCGGGAAGTCCTCGAGAGCTTGCCGCGGAGCTCGACGGCTTTGCCGCGCTCCTTCGAAGGATGGATCGTCCGGCCGAGGCCAGCGGGATCGAGGCGCGTGCGGTGGCCATCTTCCCGGAGGACAAGGTCGAGATCCTTGCCCTGACGTCCCCCGAGGCCCGACGTACGGTGAACGGCTCCACCGAGTTCGAGATGACCGCCACCGTGCAGTACACGCTGCGGTCCGCCGATGTCGCCACCCTCCAGGTGTCCGCGGTACGCTTTCAGTCCGCCGGGTGCGATCCCTACTCCCCCTCCATGCTGTACCCGGGCTCGTTGCTACCCATCACACGCGGCGAGGGGCGGCGGGTCGTCCCGGTGAAGTGGGTGGTCCGGCCCGGCGGTACCGTCTCCCCAGGACTCGGCGAAGGGTACGTGACCGTTCGGTCCGCCATGTGGTCCGACCCGCCCGACCCCCAGCGCCGGCTGATCCGGTCGTTCGCCCAGCCCCGCGACTACTGCCACGCGCTCCAGGTCGCCGGTTCCGGCCAGCCGGCCGACTGACAGTGCGCCGGGCTCAGCCGCTGAGCCCCTTGGCCTTGTAGACGGGAGCTGCCGTCGGCCCGGCCAGGAACTGGATGAGCGCCTTCGCCGCGTCGGCGTTCTTGGCCTCGGTGGCGAGACCGACGGAGAAGATCGTCACGGTCTGCAGCTCCGCGGGGAGCGGGCCGACCACGTCGACGCCGGGCACCGCCAGCAGCTCCGGTACCTGCGCGGCGGCAAGGTCGATGTCACCCGAGACCAGCATCTCCCCGGCCTTCGTGCCGGTGTCCTTGTACTTGGCCTGCACCTGCTCGGCGATGCCCAGGCGCTCGAGCACGCGGGCGAACACGACGCCGGAGGCGCCTGCCTTCGAGTAGCCGACCGACTTCGCGGCCAGCACGGTTGCCTTGAGCGCTTCGGGCGTGCTGATGTCGGGTCTCGCCGCGCCCGCCTTGACCCCGATGCCAACGCCGGACCGTGCGACGTCGACCTTGCTGCCCGCCACGACCTTGCCCTGCTTGGCCAGGTCCTCGACGATCGGGCTCGTCAGGATGAGGACGTCGGCGGGCGTCCCGTCGAGGAAGCTCTGCTTCAGCACCGCCGCGAGGCCGTAGGTCACGACGATCTTGTGGCCCGTCGCGCGCTCGAACTGCGCGAAGAGGTCGGGGGTGGCCGGCTGCATGCCGACGGTGCTGAGCACCTTGATCTCCGCGGCCTCGACGCCGCTCCACGCGGTCAGGGCCAGAAGCGCGAATGCCATGGCCGTGCCGCATATCGCACGCTTGTTCATGGGCTCCTCCGATGATCCGGTGAGGGTGCGCCGCGGTGCCCGCGACGGGGTGACGACGACGCGGCCGCCCGCCGCCGCCGGGCATAGTAGCTGCGGGCCTTGGCCCGGCTGCCGCACGCTTCCATGGCGCACCAGCGCCGCGTCCCGCTCTTGGTGACGTCCAAGAAGATCCAGCCGCAGTTCGAGGCGGGGCATGTCTTGAGCCGCCGCGGATCGGCCGACGTCAGCACCTCGGCGGCCGACCGGGCCGCCGCCCAGAGCGGGAGGGCGAACAGCGGCCCGTCGTCGACCGGCCACGCCAGCCTGAAGCCCGACCGCGTCGGGCTGAGATGCAGAGCCCGGAACGCCTCGTGGAACTCGCGATCCAAGAGCGCGAGGTCGGTGGGCCGGGGCGGCCGGCCGGCGGCCAGCCCGGCGAAGACCCCGTAGATCCCTTCGCGTAGCACCCGCGCCCGGGCGAGGACGCGGGCCGCCGCCGCCGGGTGCCGGGCCGCCTCGCGCTCGAGGCTACGCGCTGCGGACGCGGTCACGATGCCGCTCTGCCGCGCCCACTCGACCAGGTCTCCATAGCTCGGCAGCCGCTCGATCGGTGCGTTGCTCCGGCGCCAGCTCACCGTGTTCGCGAAGTCCAGGCACAGGCTGCCGCCCGACCGGTGAAAGATCCATCGCTTGGTCACGCCCCGGTTCTCCCTTGACAGCTTATAGCACCTGCGGTACCTCTCCGTGTATCCTCACCAGCATTCGTGTCCAAGACGGTAAGAGGCCAGAAGCCTCCGAGGGAGGACCGACCATGGCACGGCGCATCCGCACGGTGACATTCCTTCTCGCGGGCCTTCTCGCAAGCCTCCTCGCGGCGGGGGGCGGCCCCGCGAGCGCGCAGCTGCAGGGGCAGGTGATCCGGATCGGCATCGGCGCCCCGCTCACCGGTGGCGCGGCGACCTTCGGGGTCGAGATGAAGAACGCCGTCGAGCTGGCCATCGAGGAGCAGAACGGCGCCGGGGGCGTGCTCGGCGCCCGGCTCGAGGCGGCCGCCTTCGACGACGAGGCCAGCGACGCGAAGGGGCAGGCCGGCGCAGGCGCCCTGTGCCAGGACCCGGCCGTGCTCGCGGTGGTCGGCCACGTGAACAGCAACGTGAGCATCACCGCGTCGACCGTGTATGCCGCGTGCGGGCTCACGATGCTGACGCCGATGTCCTCGAACCCCGGCGTCACCGACCGGGGCCTACCGAACGTGTTCCGCCTGACCAACCGGGACGACCACAAGGGGCCGGGCCTCGCCGCGTATCTCTACCGCCGGGTCGGCAAGCGCCGGGCAGTGGTGGTCGACGACCAGACGGCCTACGGCAAGGGCCTGGCCGACCTCTTCGCGGGGGCGTTCGCCAATCTCGGCGGGACCGTGGTGGCGCAGCCGACCGTCAAGGTGGGCGACCGGGACTTCCAGGCGCTCCTCACGGGCCTGCCGCCGGACTTCGACGTGATGTTCTTCGGGGGCATCGCCGAGGCGGCGTACCTGCCCAAGGAGATGCGCGCGCGAGGGCTGAACCAGCTTTTCGCGTGCGGGGCCGGCTGCCGGAACGTGAAGGGG
>JACXTT010009524.1_pt1 | contig 13267 bp, 10 predicted proteins | sample 9270951 | NCBI WGS metagenome assembly JACXTT01 (sample SAMN15532306, study PRJNA645909) | rock metagenome | isolation source: weathered quartz diorite | place: Puerto Rico | collected 2017-06-21
GCGCGGCGTGCCACCAGCGCCGCGCGGCAGCCGCCGGCCGCCAGCCGCCGCGCGACCGCCGCCCCGATACCCGAGGAGGCCCCGACCACGATCGCCCGTCGCCACGGCAGCGTCATCGGGGGCGAACGTCCATGGCGATGGCCGCGGAGTCAACCCGCGCAGAGCGTGCGCTGCAGAGGCGTTGGGCTCTGCGTCTATACAAGGCTGGCTGCGAGTTGGTACCACTCCTCCGCCACGACCGCGTCCTCCTGTTGACGCCGGTAGTAGCATGTAGCATCTGGTCCGCGGTCCAACCCGACGAGCGCACACCATGAATGCAACACGAGCACTCACGCCCCCCCGTACCCCGCTGCCGCGCTATCGCATCTACACGCGGCCCAAGATGTACGCGACCGTCCTCGGCGACCTGGTCCGCCGTCGCGTGCAGCTCGGCACCGACGTCAGTCGGCTGGAAGGGGCGCTGGGCGAGCGGTTCGGCGTGCGGCACGTCGTCGTCACCGCGCAGGCCCGGGTCGCGATCCACCTGGCGATCAAGAACGCCATCCGTCCCGGGCGCCGCAAGGTGATCCTGTCGCCCTACACGATCTTCGACGTCGTCAACATGGTGATCGCGGCGGGCGGCATCCCGGTGTTCGCCGACATCGAGCGCAAGACCTGCAACATCGATCCCGCCCTCGCGGAGTCGCTCATCGACGACGAGACCGGCGCCGTCATGGTCACGCACCTGCACGGGCTCGCGTGCGACATCGACCGGCTGGCGGACGTCTGCAAGCGCGCCGGCGTCGCGCTGATCGAGGACGCGGCGCAGGCCTTCGGTGCGAAGCTCCGCGGCCGTCCGGTCGGGGCCATCGGTCACGCCGGCATCGTCAGCTTCGGGCTGTACAAGAACATCACCGGCTTCTACGGTGGCGCGCTGCTCACCAACGACGCGGCCCTGGCTGACGCCGCCCGCACGGAGCTGGCGCCGTTCCCCCAGCTCGAGACCAAGTCGCTGCTCCACCGCGTGATCTACGGTTTCCAGACCGACATCGCGACGCACCCGATCCTGTTCCGGTCGTTCACGTTCAAGTTGTTCCGGATGGGGACGCTGTACGACATCGCGGCGCTCAACCAACGCGTCGACCCGGAGAAGGATCCGACGCTCCGCGACCAGCTTCCCGAGCACTACCGGCGTCGGATCACGCCGCTCCAGGCTCGCCTCGTGCTCCAGCACCTCCCGCGCGTCGACCTGGAGACGCACGAGCGCATCGCGATCGCGCAGCGCTACGCCGAGGAGCTCGAAGGGACGCCCGGCGTGCTCCTCCCGCCGCTCGCGACGGACGGCTCGCACATCTACGCGTACTATCCGGTGCAGGTCGCGAACCGGAAGCACGTCCTCGAAACCCTGCTGCGCCGCGGCCGGGATCTCGCCATCCAGCACCTCCGGAACACCGCCGACCTGCCGTGCTTCGCGCAGTGGAAGCGCGACTGCCCGAACACGCGACAGACGGCGGACGAGGTCCTCCTGCTGCCGACGTATCCGCGCTACGGCCATGCGCAAGCCGTCGCGACGGCGCGAGCGCTGCGCACGGTACTCACCGAAGCGGCTCGATGAAGGTCGCCGTCGTCGGGTCCGGCCCGACCGGCGTGACGACGGCGACGGCGTTGCTCGCGCGCGGCGTGGCCGTCGACATGTTCGACGTCGGCCACGACCCGGAGCCGGCGGCCGACGAGCTGGCGGCGAAGCTGCGCGCGAACCCGACCGACCCGGCACTCCGGCGCGCTCTCAAGCAGTCGGCGCCGAAGGCGCAGCGCGGCGTGCTGTCGGCGCTCCAGCTGGCGCTCGCCCGGCAAGCGCCGCCCGAGATGGTCGAGAAGACCCGCTTCGGCTCCGCCTTCGTGTTCCGCGACGTCGCGGCGAAGCTCCCGATCGACGGGGCGAACGTGCCGCGGTCGCTCGCGCGCGGCGGGCTGTCCCACGTCTGGGGCTCGTCGTGCTATCCGCTGCGGCCCGAGGACTACCGGCGCTGGCCCGTGTCCGAGGCGACGATGCTGCCGCACTATCGGGTCGCCGCCGAGCTGCTCGGCCTCGAGGAGGTCCGCGACGGGCTCGCGGCGTCCTATCCGATCTACACCCCCGGGACGCCGCCGACGCCGGTCGTGAGCCGCACGGCGGCGACGCTGCTCGCGGGCTGGGAGCGGCATGCCGCTCGGCTCGACCCGGCCGGCATCCGCTTCGGCCGCGCCCGTACCGCGATCCGCAAGCGCGACGCGGTGCCGGCGTCGACGGCGACCATCGCCGACCTGGACGCCGGGCGCGTCGGCTGCCAGCGCTGCGGGCTCTGCCTCTCGGGTTGTCCGTGGGACGCGATCTACCGCTCGACGCGCACCCTGGTCGAGCTCCAGCAGACGCCGGGCTTCACGTATCGCCCCGGGTTCCTCGTCCAGCAGGTGCAGGAATCCGAGCGCGGGAGCTTCGTCGTGGCGACGGAGCCGGTCGGGCCGTACGACGCGGTCTTTCTCGCGGCGGGGGCGGTGTCGTCGCTGCGGATCGCGGCCAACTCGCTCGGCGCGCACGGCCGGCCCCGCGCGATGTTCGACAACAACATGTACCTGGTCCCGTCGCTGCACGTGCGCGCGGCGTCGACGCCGGGGCAGGGGGGCGCCTTCGCCCTCAGCGAGGCCGCCGTCACGATGACCGAGGAGGCCGTCGCGGGGGGCGGCACGCATCTCCAGCTCTACTCGTACGGCGAGCTGGGACACCTGGCGGGCCTGCCGGCGCCGATCCGCGCCGTCACCGACCCGCTGCTCGCTCGCCTCGTGATGGTGTTCGTCTACCTGCACAGCGACGACTCCCTGCAATCGACGGCGACCGTCGTCCCCGGCCCCGACGGCTCCCGCGTGCGGTTCGCGACCGAGACGCAGGCGCGCAGCCGCGAGGTCGTCGGACGCGCGCTGCGTCTCTGGCGCCGTCACTGGCGCGCGTTCGGCCTCTGGCCGATCGTGAAGATCTCGACCGGCCTCGGGTTCTCCGGCCACCTCTCCGGCGGCCTCCCGATGCGCCAGACGCCTGGCCCGCTCGATACCCACATCGACGGCCGCGTCGAGGGCAGCCGCTGCCTCTACGCCGTCGACGCGTCGAACTTCCCGTTCCTCCCCCCGCAGAACCCGACCTACACGGCCATGGCGAACGCCCACCGCATTGCAACGGAGTGGGCCGCTCGAGCGCGCGGCTAGCCGATCGACCGCGCGGTACCGACCAGCGGGGCGGGCCCACGCCCCCGCCCCCGCGGCGCTACGCCGCGGTCGACTTGGCCTCGGCGGACGCGGGTGCTGCCACCGGCTTCGTCTCGATCTTCGGCGCGTGCCCGTTACCGCAGGTCGCCGCTGTCGCCGGCTCCGACGCCGGCGCACCGGTCAGGCGACGCCACGCCTTCCGCATCTTGAGGCTGCCCCACTCCTTGAGGATGGGCGGCAACATCCGCGGATTGAAGAGGATGTTGATCGTGAGGAAGCACTCGTAGGTGCAGAAGCACTTCGACTCGCGGATGAAGCGGCGGGTCTCGTCGGCCTTCGGGCTGAACCAGAGCTTCTTGAAGTCGTAGTTCACGTCGCGCAGGTTGCCGAGGGATTTGTCGATCAGGAGCTCGCACGGGTAGACGTCGCCGTTCGCGAACATCGCACCGCCCAGGTTCCCGCCGTAGCAGGGAATCTGGTACTCGTTGTCGCGCACGATCTTCGCGATCAGCTTGTGGCGCACGATGCGCTTCGCGTTGATGAACTCCGCGAACGGGAAGTGGTCGTAGCCGCTCAGCGATCCCGACTTGTACTCCCGCTCCATCAGGTCGGCGTACGCCTCGTACTTGGCGACGTCGAAGAACTGCGACACCGGCTCCTTCGGGCTCCCGCGCGTCAGCAGCGTGAACACCGTGTCGACGTCGAGGTTCTCGCGCAGCCAGTGGTAGTTGTCGATGAGCGCGTCCTCGTTGTGCTTGGAGACCGTGGTCTCCACCTGGACGCTGAAGTTCTTGTAGTGCTTCTCGACCTCGCGCAGCGCCTTGTAGGTCTCGATCGAGCGCTTGAAGAGGCCGGGGAAGACGCGGATCTCGTCGTGCAGCGCGCCGATGCCGTCGATCGAGATGTCGACGTGGAGGCTCGTGTCGGGCAGCGACTCCGCCAGGTCCTTCACGATGCTGACGGTGCGCGCCGTCGTGCTGCCGTTGGTCGGGATGCCGACGTTCGGCACGCCGGTGTTCTTCACGAAGATCTTGATGATCTCGCCGATGTCCTTGCGGAGGAACGGTTCGCCGCCGGTGGGGAGCAGGAAGAGGATGCTCTTCTTCCCCATGCTCGCGCTCACCTTGTCGAACTCTTCCAGCGTGAGCTCCTGCTTCCGGTAGATCATCGACGGCTCTTCCCAGCCGGGATGCGCGCCGTCGGCGAGCAGGCAGTGCTTGCACTTGGCGTTGCAGGCGTCGGTGATGAAGAGGACGAAGTACACCGGCATCTGCCCCCGCTTGAAGAACATTTTGGGGGCGTGCTGCAGGTAGTCCATGTATCCCACGAGCAATCTCCTTGAAGCCGCGACCCGACCCGCGTCGGCGGAGTCGGAAGTAGCGAGGGTCACCGTCTGGCCGAGGCTGTACCACGGCGCAAATTCCGCCGTCCAGCTTGATTTTCCGTGGGCGTGGCCCGGTCAGCCGGTCGGGGCGGAACGCGCCGCGGTGGCCGGGGGCGGGGCGTCGAAGGGGAGCAGGGCCCGCAGCTTCTGCTCCATGGCGTCGGCCCGCCCCGGATCGGTCTGGGAGAGGTCGTGCTGCTCGCCGGGATCCTGGCCGACGTCGAACAGCATCCGGGCGCCCTTCGAGGTCGTGATCAGCTTCTCGTTGCCGTCGATCAGGACGCGGACGGCGCGGTCGTAGTGCTCGCCGACGCTCCAGACCAGATAGGCGTTGATCTCGTCCTCAGCCAGGATCGGATGATTCACCGCCGGTAGCACCTGTCCTTGCGTTCCCTCGGGCACGGTCGCGCCCGCGACGTGCGCCGCGGTGGCGAAGACGTCCAGGGTCTGCGCCGGCGTCGGGACGCGCCCGCGCGGGTGGTCGGCTCCCGGGAACTTGACGACCAGCGGCACGTGCAGGAGCGGCTCGTAGAGCATGCGGCCGATGTGACCCACCTGCTCGTGGTCGCCGAGCAGCGTGCCATGGTCGGCGGTCACGATGATCAGCGCGTTCTCGTAGCGGCCACGGGCCTTGAGCCCCGCGATCAAGTCGCCCAGCCCGGCGTCGTTGGCCGCCACGCCGCCGTCGTAGTTGGCGACGATGAAGTTCCGCTCATCCTCCGTGTAGTGCCGGACCTGGTGCGTGTAGAGATCCTCGTCGGCGAGGAGCTTCGCCTTGGGGAGCGGCGTGGCCCAGCGATCGTAGGGCGGCGAGGCCAGCCACGGGGGATGCGCGTCCATGAAGTTCATGAACAGGAACGTCGGGCGGTCGCGCGGCCGCGAGTCGAGCCAGCCGAGCGCCGAGGCGACGATGTCGCGCCCCGTGAAGTACGGACGCAGCCAGACGTGCGGGAAGAGCCCGTGCATGAAATGGATGATCGGCGGCCGCAGGCGAAGCAGCATCCAGGGCGCGTCCTGGTAGTGCTGGAAGCCCTGAGAGAGCCCGAACTCGCGATACAGGTACGAGAAGTTCGCGACGAAACCACCCGTGTGGTAGCCGCGGTCGCGCAGCACCTCCGCGAGGGTGATCTTGTCCGGCGCGAGCGGCCGCGCGACGTTCCGCCGGCCGTCGATCGACTCGCCCCCCAGCCATACGCCGCCCGCCGCGCGCGCGCCGTGGCGGCTCGGGTAGAGCCCGGTGAGCATCGACGCGTGTCCCGGCAGCGTCCAGCCGACGGTGCTGCGCGCGTCCTCGAAGAGCAGCGCGTCGGCCGCGAACGCGGTCAGGTTCGGCGACGTCTCGCGCTGGTAGCCGTACGTGGAGAGATGGTCGGCCCGCGTCGTGTCCATCGACAGCAGGATCACGTCGGGTGCGCCCGCGCCGGGCGGCACGCCGGTGATGACGGGATCCTCGGCCGGGGCCGGCGAGAGCGGTCTGGCGTAGAGCCACGCCGCGATGAGGCCGAGCGCCAGCTCGAGCGCGAACCGGCGCCCGCGTCGCCGCACGACGAACCCCACCAGCCGGTCGAGGAGCAGCGCCGCGAGCGGCAACGCCGCGATCAGCGCCAGGAAGACGACCCCCTTCGGCGGAGCCGCCGCGTGCGATTCGTTGAGGTAGACCTCGTAGAGCAGCAGGCTCAGCGTCGCGAGCACCGAGACGTGGAGGAAGCGCACCAGCCGGTCGGTGTCCCGGGCCGAGATCCATCCGCCGAGCCACGCCGCAGCGGCCGCGAGCGGGAGGAACCCGAGCTCCGCCTTGATCCCGGGGCCGACGCGCAAGAGCCCGTAGGCGCCGGCGATGCCGAGCGCCATCGTCCCGCCGCCCGCCTGTGGAAACGCGAGGCCGAGGACGAGCCCCGCGAGCGTGGCGACGCCGACATTGAGCGTTGCCATTTGCCCCATCACGTCGAGCGGGATGAGGCTGCCGGCGGACCAGTGCGTGATCGCCTCGAGCGCCGCCCACACCCCACCACCCACGAGCCCGAGGCCGAGCCCGCGCAGCATCGCGCCGACACGCGAGCGGGCAGCAGTGGACCGATCCTGGGAATCGGACGGTGACGAGTGATTCTGAACGGACACGACCACCGGCGACGCTACCGGGAACTCCCACCCGGGAGCAAGCGCCGCGCATCATCGCGGTTGCGTCGGTTGCAAACGGTGGGGGTTGCTGGTGTACGAGGCGCCCGTGGCTGGTGCGTCGGGTGGGGGGGCAGACGCCCCGGCGCAGGCGGTGGCTCTGGGCCGACGCGTCTCGCGCACGAGCGGCGTCGGCGGGAGAGCCGACTCAGCCGCAGACGATGCGCTCGGCATGACGCGGCTGCATGAGGCGTGTGTGCGCGAGCCACCCACAACCGGCAAGCGAACACCGCGTAGCGTTCGCCTCGTCGCGTCGCGGATCGTCGACGTCGCAGAGAGAACGCCGTGCAGTGGGCGCCGGGTGCGGGGCGGATCGCCCCGCGTCAGATCACTTCGGCGTCGCGGAGGCGCCCCACGTCCTCCCACGACATGCCGAGCAGCTCGGTGAGGATCTCCTCGGTGTGCTGCCCGAACTCGGGCGCCGGTCGACGCAGCGAGCCCGGCGTCTCGCTGAGGCGGACCGGGATGCCGACCACCGGCGTCGGCCCGAAGGTCGGATGCTCGAAGGTCGTGACGTAGCCGTTCGCCCGGACCTGTGGATCGTCGGGAAGATCGTCGACGGTGTTCACGATCGTCGCGATGAAGTCGCCGCCCTCGCGCAGCCGCTGGAGCCACTCGGCCCGCGGTCTTGTGGCGAAGGCCCGGTCGAGCAGCAACACGCAGTCGCCGGCGTTGAACATGCGCTGGAGCTGCGTGTTGAAGCGCTCGTCGGTGCCGGCCTCGGGAACGCCGAGCACATCACAGAGGTTCGCCCAGTACCGATCGCCCTGGAGCATGCCGAGCGCGAGCCACTGGCCGTCGCTGCACTGGTAGTGGTTCCAGAGCGGGTTCGACGCGTACTGGCGCGACTGGCGGGGGATCGCGCGACCGAGCATCGTGCGCGCCGACAGCCCGAGCCCCTGGAGCCACGCCATCGATCCCAGATGTGAGGCGTCGACGACCTGCCCGCGGCCGGTCTTCTGGCGCGCGAGCAGCGCGGCCAGCACGCCGTAGGCGAGCATCACCGCCCCCATCTGGTCGGCGACGCCGCCCGCGATCGCGAGCGGGGGAGCATCCGGCTCCCCGCACGACATCATGATCCCCGAGCGTGCGAGCCCCAGATAGTCGAACGACGGGTCCGCGCTCTCGGGCCCTTCCGGCCCGTAGCCGGTGGCACTCGCGTAGACGAGCCGCGGGTTCCGCGCGCACAGCGTCGCTGCGCCGAGCCCCAGGCGATCAGCGACGCCCTTGCGGAAGTTCTGGACGAAGACGTCGGCGGTGTCGGCGAGTCGCTGGACGATCATCACGCCCTCGGGCTTCTTCAGGTCGACGGTCAGGCTTCGCTTGTTGCGGTTGTTGGCCTCGAAGTAGAAGTTCGGCCGCCCGGTGAGATCGATCCCGGCGGAGCGCATCATGCCGCGCCCCGGATCGCCGCCGACCCGTTCCTCGATCTTGATTACATCGGCGCCGAGATCACCGAGCATCACCGAGCAGACGGGCCCCTGCTGCCAGATCGTCCAGTCGAGGACGCGGATTCCGTCGAGCGGCATCGTCATGGGACCGATCCCTGACACAGCCGCCCCGCGAGCGGCAAGGCGCCGCTCAGCGACGGCGGACGAGCGTCAGGCCGTCGGCGACCGTCAGCATGACAGACTCGACGCGCGGATCGCGCGTGATGAAGTCGTTCAGCGCGCGGAGCGCGACCGTCGACTCGTCTTGATCGGCCGGGTCGATCACGTTGCCGCCCCAGAGCACGTTGTCGAAAACCATCACGCCGCGGGGCGAGAGCCGCGGCAGCAGCTCCTCGTAGTAGGCGCGGTAGCTGGTCTTGTCGGCGTCGATGAACACGAGATCGACGTCGGTGGTGCGGGGCAGCACGGCGAGCGTCTCGACGGCGGGCCCGAGCTTCAGCTCGATGCGGTCGGCCAGCCCGGCGCGCTTCCAGTAGCGGCGCGCGACGTCGGTCCACTCCTCGTTGAGATCGCAGCACAGGAGCCGGCCGTCGGCGGTGAGGCCGCGCGCGATCGAGATCGCGCTGTAGCCGGTGAACGTGCCGACCTCGATCGCCCGGCGCGCGCCGATCACGTGGCCGATCAGCGTCAGGAACGCGCCCTGCTCGACCGCGATCTGCATCCTGCTGACCGGGCCGAGCGCGGCGGTCTCGGCGGCGAGATCGCGCAGCACGTCGTCCTGCGCCGGATTGTGGGCGACGAGGTACTCGTAGAGCGGCGGGGTCAGTGCCGTGAACTTGTCGTGCGCCATGCGTGGGGGTCTAGTCGATCGGTCGTGGCGTGGCTAGCAGGCTTCGTGTGCGGCGGGGGGCGGGCGGCCGTCTGCGGATGCACCGCTGCCATGACCGTTGACTTCGTGCGCGATGGGGGTGGATGAGTTTCGCTCGATGGGTGCGCTTGCTGGAAGAGTGGCGATCGTCACCGGGGCGGCGTCGGGGATTGGACGGGCGTCGGCGGAGCGCTTCGCGGCGGAGGGGGCCGCGGTGGTCGTCGCGGATGTCGATGCCGGCGGCGAGGAGGTGGCGGCCGGGATCCGGCGCGCGGGGGGACGGGCGACGTTCGTGCGATGCGACGTCGGTGAGGAGCGCGACGTCGTGGTGTTGGTGGCGGTGGCGGTGCGGGAGTTCGGCAAGCTGGACGTGATGTTCAACAATGCCGGGATCGGATGCTCGTCGGCGTTCGATCGGCTCGAGCCGGAGACGTGGGATCGCGTGCAGCGGATCAATCTGCGCGGGGTCTATCTCGGGTGTCGGCACGCGTTGCCGGCGCTGCGAGCGACGCGGGGCGTGATCTTGAACACGGCCTCGCAGTCGGGCGTGCAGGGGCAGGCGCTCAACGAGGCGTACTGTGCGGCGAAGGCGGGGGTGGTGATGCTGACGCGGTCATTGGCGCGGGAGCTGGCGCCGGAAGGGATCCGCGTCAACGCGCTCTGTCCGGGCGGCGTCGATACCCCGCTGCTCAGGGGGTACGTCGAGCGGATGCGGGGCTCGGCGGACGCGGTCGAGGCGGTGGCGGCGGGGATTCCGCTGCGACGGATGGCGCAACCGGCGGAGATCGCCGCCGCGGCGCTGTTCCTGGTGTCCGACCAGGCGTCGTTCGTGACCGGGGTGGCGCTGCCGGTCGACGGCGGCGCGACCGCCTAGCGCGCGGGGGCCGTCGGGCAGTGCGGGCGGTGGAAGCGCGTGAAGAGTGCTTCCACGTCCGGGTGCGGCAGCGTCGGGAAGCCGGGCGTGCCGCCCCAGCCCTCCTCGGCGGCGACCGCGAGCAGCGCCGCCGCCAGCACCCCCACCGCCACCGCGCGCGTCAGACCTGCTCCGGCGTCCGCTCGTCGACGGCCAGCACGAAGGCTTCGAGGAAGGCGACGTAGTCGGCGTGCAGGCCGTGGGTACGCGCCCCGTCGAGGAGGAGATCCAGGTAGCGCGCCGAGGGCTTGCGCGTGAGGTCGGAGATCCACGAGCGATAGGTGAAGCCGCTCACGATTCGCGCGTCGCCGAGTCGCACCTCGACGGGCTGGCGATAGTAGAAGCCCTGCGGGACCCCTTCGGTGCGATCGAGGCGCTCGGCGTCCCCGTGCGTGAGTCGGTAGGCGACGCCGTGGGTCGTCATCGTGTCGTCGACCTGGAGGTTCGCGACCCCACGCTCGCCCGGCCCGATCGGGATGTCGAAGCAGAGCCGGTAGCCATCGACGTGTCCGATCACGGTCTCGAGCGGCTGCATCTTCCGGCGCCCGAGGAAGGTTCCGGGACTCATGTTGCTGCCGTATGCGAAGTACCAGACGTGCTCGTCGGTCACGCGCGCCGCTTGTAGCGGGGGCGCCGGGCTGTCGCCAGGGGGCTACGGGACGCTGCGCGCGGTCGACTCCCCACCGTCGAGCGCCGCGACCAGGCGGACGTGGCCGGAGCCGGGGAGCGGCGTCGAGAGGGTGAAGCCGCCGCTCTGGTCCAGCGTCACGGGCACGCCGTCGGCGGTGAGCGTGAGCGCGCCCGGCGTCTGGCCGGCGATGCGGGTGACGTTGTTGCCGGTGAGCATCACCAGCCGATCATGCACGTTGCGATCGCCGACCACCTGGATGGTCGTCGTGATGAGCACGTAGAGCGCCTTGCCGTGTACGTTGAGACCGTAGGTCGTGCAGAAGTTGATGTCGGCCCCGGTGAGGTGTCCGAGGCAGGCGACGAGGCCCAGGATCGGCGGCGACGCGATGCGGGCGGCCGTCGCCGCCGCGTCGGCGACGAAGCCCGGGCCGAGCGCCGCGATCACGGTCTGGTCGGGGGGCAGCACCTGCCCGCTGAGCTCGAGGGTGGCGCTCGTCACCGTCGCCTGGAGGGCCGCGAAGCCGGGCTTGAGCGCGCGCAGGAGGTGGACGGCGTCCGCGCCGCGCGCGGCATGCGCGGCCAGCTCGGCGACCCACGGGGCGATCTCGTCGGCGAGCGGCGTGCCGCCCAGCTGGGCCGCGATGTCGCCGGGGGCGGCGGCCTCGAGGGTCTCCTCCGCCTCCAACGCGTCGACGGCGGCGGTCCAATCCGCGCCGGCGTACGTGGCTTGGACGGTGTCGACGGTCGCTGCGAGCGCGCGGGCATCGTCGAGGTCGAGCGCCGAGCTGCGGGTCTGCGCGGCGAGGACCGCGAGGCCGCCGCCGTTGCCGAGCTCCACGAGCGTCGCCTTCCAAGCGGCTTCGGGGTCGTAGCCCACCGGGTCGGCGAAGTAGGCACCGGCGGTGCCGAGCGCGACCAGACTGGCATGCGCCTGCGTCATCGGGTTCAGCAGGTGGCCGCCGAGCGCCGATTGCAGATCGGCATCGCGGCCGGTGAGCGGCCCGAGGTGGAGGTTGATCGAGAGCACGGTGTCGTTGACGGGGAAGTTGTCCCACAGCACGACCGGATGTCCGGGCACGCACGCGCCGAAGGTCCGCGCGAGGTCGCCGGTGAGCTCGGCGGCGAAGACGCCGGTCCCCGTCCAGCCGATCGGCAGCTTGTGACGCAGCGCCGCCGCGAGCGCCGCGTGGTACGGATGGCAGGCGACGCCGGCGTAGTCCGTCGGCACCATGAAGAGCAGCGCGGCGCCGTGCCGACGAAGCCGGCTGCCCGCGCGGTTCAGCAGGTCGGCCTGTGCGCGCGCCAGCGCCTCGGTGTCGTCGCCGCCGTACGTCGCGACGTCCTCCGGATGCGTCAGCATCGACGGCGAGTCGTCGAAGAGGAGCGCGAAGCGGCGGACCCGCGCGCGGCGGAGCTGGCCGAGCTTCCGGAAGAGCGCCTTCCGATCCGTCGCACACGAGTAGCAGACGTCGAGCGCCGGCGTGAGGCCGTAGACGAAGGTGACGTGCGCCTTCCGCGCCGTCACGGCGGTGGCACGCAGGTCGGCGAGCGCGTCGGCGGGGTACGGATCGCGCCAGCGATCGCGGTGGTACACGTCGTTCTTCGGCGAGTACACGAACGTGTTCATGTGGTGCGTTCCCATGAACGTGATCACGTCGCGCCGCGCGACGCCGGTCCACGGCTTCCCGTAGTACCCCTCGATCACGCCCTGCATCGTCGCGGCGCCCCACGCGCGAACGGACAGCAGCACCACGAGGATCAGGGAAGCACGCACGCGGGGCCCATACCGCGGGGTCGTCGGCCGCGGCAACCATCGGACGCGATATGCGGCGCCGAGTCCCGCCCTGGACAGCGGGCGGACGGCTCGGGCAGAGTGCCGCGCCATGACGGATCTCGCATTTGCTCCCGCTCACGAGGTCGCCGCAGCGGTCCGGCGACGCGAGGCGTCGCCGCTCGAGGTCGTCGACGCGGCGCTGGCGCGGATCGAAGCCGGGAATCCGCACCTCAACGCCTTCGTCGCGCTGCGGGCGGACGAAGCGCGGGCCGACGCGCGGGCGCTCGGCGAGCGGATCGCGCGCGGCGAGGACCCGGGCCCGCTCGCGGGAGTGCCGTTCGGGGTGAAGGACCTGGAGGACCTGGCCGGGCTGCCGACGACCTTCGGCTCGATGCCGTTCCGCGGCAACGTCGCGAAGCACGACTCGACGCAGGTCGCGCGGCTCAAGCGCGCCGGGGCGATCGCACTGGGGAAGACCAACACCCCCGAGTTCGGCGCGACGGCGTTCACCAAGAACCTGGTGTTCGGGACGACGCGGAACCCGTGGAACCTGGAGCGCACGCCGGGCGGCTCGAGCGGCGGGTCGTCGGCCGCGATCGCCGCGGGTCTGGTGCCGCTCGCGACCGCGTCCGACGGCGGGGGCTCGATCCGGATCCCGGCGGCGTACGTCGGCGCCTTCGGCCTCAAGCCGACGTTCGGCCGCGTGCCGCGCGGGCCCTTCGAATGGCACGGGTGGATCGACACCGCGGTGTATGGGCCGCTCACGCGCTGCGTCCAGGACGCGGCGCTCTTCCTCGATGCGGTCGTTGGACGCGACGGGCGCGATCCGGACCCCCTGCCGCACCCCGGCCCCCGTTTCCAGGACCGGCTCGGCGACCTCCCGAAGGGACCCCGGATCCGCCACAGCCCCACGCCC
>JACXTT010009525.1_pt1 | contig 13266 bp, 18 predicted proteins | sample 9270951 | NCBI WGS metagenome assembly JACXTT01 (sample SAMN15532306, study PRJNA645909) | rock metagenome | isolation source: weathered quartz diorite | place: Puerto Rico | collected 2017-06-21
GTCAGGTCGCCCACCCCGTGGCCGCGGTTCGCTCGCCGAGCCGTCGTTTCATCCCATGCCGAATGGGTCTGGCCAGCTTCCAGCCCGCGTCAGCACCGATTTGAGCAACAGCCCGTTTACTCTTTAGTCCACTGTATTCTAGGCTATCGTAATAACATCAAATATGATGTTGCATCAGCATGGAGTTCATAGTAGAGTTCTATGAGACTGCGGCCGGGACTTGCCCGGTACGGGAATTCCTGGACGAGCTCAAGGCCAGTGATCCAGGTGACTTCGCAGCGGTCGTCGCCGGGCTGGCCAAGCTGCGGAACCGGCAGTATCACCGCGAGCCGTTGTCCAAGTCGCTTGGCGATGGCCTGTTTGAACTGCGCCACGTGGGCAAGCTCAACACCCGTGTGCTGTGGTTCTTCGTTAAGAATCGCCGAATCGTCGCGGTGCACGGCATTCGCAACAAAGGCCAGTCGATTCCGACGCGCGACATCCAGACGGCTCGGGACCGCATGCGCGACTGGCGGAAGCGAGCGGAGCCATGAAGAAAACGAATTTCGATCGGTACCTTGAGGAGCAGTTGCAGGACCCGGCCTTTGCCGCCCGCTTCCGTCGCGCCGGCGAGGCGTGGGATGTGGCGCTGCAGATCGCCGCGCTCCGCCAGAAGGCCGGGCTGTCCCAGAAGGACCTTGCCAAGCTGCTCAAGACCTCGCAGCAGCAGATTAGCAGGCTGGAGTCCCCGGGCTACGAAGGCCACTCCCTCAGCACCCTGCGCCGCGTGGCCGAAGCTCTGCATGCCCGGGTCCGCATTGTCTTCGACCCGGGCGGAACCGAGAACGGGATGCGCGTCGCCGAGCCCGCGGTCCCGTATCGCACCAAACGGCCTATCGCGAAACGGAAATGAGTCAGGGGCAGGCGTGAGCCGCGACATCGTCCGACGGGTGCTCCGAGACAGAAAAGGGGACAGCAACTGCCCCCTTTTCTCTGCCGTAACGCGGCCGGCGCTCTAGGTAGGACCGGATTGAACCAGGCATAATGTCCGTCACGTGTCGACGGAGCGACTATGGATCCCGGTTTTTGGCACCAACGGTGGGCGAAGAATGAGATCGGTTTTCACGAACCCAAGGCCAATCCGCTGCTGGTCACGCACGTCAACGAACTGTCCCTTCCAACGGGTGGCCGGGTCTTCGTGCCCTTGTGCGGCAAAACGCTGGACATCGCGTGGCTCTTGTCCCAGGGCTATCGCGTGGCGGGCGCTGAACTGAGCGAGGTGGCGATCACGCAATTATTTACGGAACTGGGGGTGGAGCCGCAGCGCTCGACCATTGGCGCGCTCACGCACTATCGCGGACCCGATCTCGACATCTTTGTCGGCAATATCTTCGATCTGTCCGGCAGCGTGCTCGGCGCTGTCGATGCGGTGTATGACCGGGCGGCGTTGGTGGCGCTCCCCGAACCCATGCGCCCGCGGTATACGGCGCACCTCTCGGAGATCACGAATCGCGCGCCGCAGCTCCTCATTTCCTACGTGTACGACCAACGCGTGATGGACGGCCCGCCGTTTTCGGTTCCGAACGAGGAAGTCGCTCAACACTACGGACGCCGCTATGACGTCCGTCTCATTGCGAGTACCGATGTGCCCGGCGGATTGAAGGGCAAGTGCGCGGCCCAAGAAAACGTGTGGCTGCTCCGGTAAGAGTGGGGAAATACCGGGTCGGGGCCCGGGTCGGACCGGCTCAAGTCCTTGAATGATCGCTGGTACTTTGTCAGAATGGGGCCTTCTCGCGGCTTAGCTTCCACTTTTTGATTCGGAAACCGCGTCTCTCACGACGAGGACCTGGGCATGCCGCGGGCTCATCGCTGTTTTCTGCCCCATCACATCTGGCACATCACGCACCGCTGCCATCAGCGGGCATTCCTCCTGAAGTTCGCCCGTGATCGCCGGCGCTGGCGACAGAGCGCGTGGGGAATCTTACGGGCTGGCTGGCAAGGGAAGTTCTGTGATATTGTTTTCTTGTTTCGGAGAATCGTATGAGCGAAGTCGAACAACTAGAAAGCCGGATTCAGAATCTGTCGCCAGAAGAGCTTGCGAAGTTCCGGGCGTGGTTCTTGGAGTTTGACGCGCGCGTTTGGGACACACAGATTGAAGCCGATCTCAAGGCGGGGAAGCTCAGCGGTCTCATCGCCGAAGCCCTCGCCGACTACAAAGCCGGCAAAGCTCGCGAGCTTTGAGGCATCTCGCCTCCCCCAAGTTCTGGGCGGCGTATCGCGCTCTCCCTGAAGAGATTCGTCGTCTTGCCGATAAAAACTTCGCTCTGCTGAAGGCTGATCCCCGGCACCCGTCGCTGCACTTCAAGCGAATAGGGGAACTCCGCTCGGTTCGGGTCGGCGATCGCTATCGAGCACTTGGCCTTGATGTGGCCGAAGGAATTTACTGGATCTGGATCGGCACCCACGCCGACTACGACAAGATTATTGGCACATCCTGAAGGACGACCCGCGTGTGTTTCCCCACGCTGTTTCAATCAATGAACCCTTGGGGGGTCATGGTGGCCCCATGGCCCAGTGCTTGAAAGATCACCGGCAGTTCGTCAAAATGGAGTCCTCTAGCGGCTTGGGCTCCACTTTTTGTGTACATCGATCTCAATATGGTGCGGGCGGGGGTGGTCCAGCACCCGGGTGACTGGGACGCGGGCGGGTATCGCGAGATCCAGTCGCCCCCGCAGCGCTATGGTATCGGACTGAACCTTCGAGAAATGAATAGCGTGCAGTGGTCCGACCCCAACGGGAACCGATCGACCCGGCCTGCGGCACCGGCGGCTTCCTCCTCGCGGCGCACGATTACCTCGTGAAGAAGAATCCCCATCTGGCCGGGCCGGAGAAGATCGTGGAGGACCTGGAAGCGGCACTGGAGCAGTTCCGAGAGATTGCCACGGATCTTGGGACGAAAGAGCCATGAGCGAGCGCGACAAGCGGTGGTCAGGGGTGATCGGGCCGCACGGCGGCTACCGCAATTTGAAGTCCTACCAGAACGCGGAGATCATCCACGACGCCACGGTGGTGTTCTGCAACCGCTTCGTGGATCGTCGGTCGCGCACGCAGGACCAGATGGTGCAGGCGGCGCGGAGCGGCAAGCAGAACATCGCTGAGGGCAGCATGGCGTCCGGCACGTCGCGCAAAACCGAACTCAAATTGGTGAGCGTGGCGCGGGCGAGCCTTGAAGAACTGCTACTGGACTATCAGGACTTTTTGCGCCAGAACGGGCTGTCGCTCTGGGAAAAAGATCACCCGAAGGCGCAGGCGGTGAGGAAACTGGCTTATGGGACGAATAGGTCGTATGAGACCTATAGAGCGTATGTAGAAAGCAGTGCAGAACCTGCGGCCAATGCGTTGATCTGTCTGATTCACCAGGCCAATTACCTCCTAGACCAACAGTTACGCCAGCTTGACCAGCAGTTTCGCGAAGAGGGCGGATTTACCGAGAAGCTGCATCGGGCGCGGACCCACGCCAGGAAGTTCCACCCGCGGGCTGATTGACTCCACAGCGGGGAGGGACTAAGTGTCAGGAACCAATTCTTGGGGATTGCTCAACAGGCCATGAGGGAGTGACGGTGGCGATGAGGCGTCCCCTTCGTACAGCACCGGGTGGGTGGAACTGGTGCCTCACAGCTTTTCTGGTCCCTTGGAGGAACGGCGATGGAGACAATAAACACAGAGCGAGTGCGATCACTGGCGCGCGACCTGCGCACAACCCCTCCTCGCAGCCCGCGAGAAACGCTGGGCGGTTTCGTCATCGCGGCGCGGATGGTGGACAAGGCCCGCGCCGACCTGCTCGGCATTCACGGCGAATACAACTTTTACCCGTGCGGTCTCGGGGCGTATTTTTGGAAGTTCACGGGCCTCGATCACTCGAAGTTCAAGGACGCGGTCGCCACGGGCGCGAGCGACGCCGAGATGGACGAATGGATTCGCCGGAACGCGGTGGTGAAGGACAAGGCGGCCGTGATCCGCTGGAACAACGAGATGGCTGGCCTGCGCCTCTGTGACCTGACCGACGGCACGCAGGAGTATTTCTCCACGTACATTCCCCAGTTCTGTAAACCCGTCAGCAAGGTGAAGTTCTTTTTCGATGTGTATGATGTCGAGGAAGGGGTCTTGTGAGGCAACCCGACCGGGGGGCCGGGGTTGCGGAGTAGAACACGGGATGCTTGACCCGGTCACCGCGCTCGGGTTCCTGGCCGGGTCTCTCACGACCGTGGCCTTCATCCCGCAACTCGTCAGAGCGAAAAGGTCTCAGTCCACCAAGGATCTCTCGCTCCCCATGTTCGTCAGTTTCACCACCGGCGTTCTGCTCTGGTTGATCTATGGGATAGCGATTCACTCCCTGCCCGTGATCGCCGCCAACGGGGTGACGCTGGTGCTCGCGGCCGCGATCTTGGTGCTGAAGATTCGACATGGGTGACTGGGCGTTATGTTTTGGGAGGGGTTGGAGTACAAATTCCATATACTGGTTGCTCCACCTGGAGCGGGGAGGGACGAATGAAGGTATCCAACATTTTGCGGTTGACTGTTCTGACCCTTGGTCTGGTGTCGGCGCTGGTGGTCTCCGCCAGCGCCGTGTCATCGGAGGCGGCTCCGGATTTCTCCTTGACGACTCTGGATGGGAAGACGATCACCAAGGCGTCGCTCCAGGGTAAGCCGACCTTGCTCATGTTCTGGGCCTCGTGGTGCGGGACGTGCCAGCACGAACTCCCCAACGTGAAGGCGCTCTATGAGCAGAACCAGGCCAAAGGCCTTCAGGCGGTGGCGATCGGGTTTCAGGATGAAGAGGCCAACATCCGGGACTATGTCCAGGCGCATCAGAGCACGTTTGTCTTTCCAGTCGCCTACGACGCCCGAAATCACGTCTCAACCCTCTTTCGCGCACGGGGTACTCCCACCTTCGTCCTGCTGGACGCCCAAGGCCGTGTCGCCCTGATCCACACCGGGGGCGGCATTCTCCAAAATCTCGCCTTCCAGAAGTTCATCCAGACGCTGTAAACCCTGGAAGCCGGGGGCGCGGTTCGTCCAAAAATGGGACAGGTTACTTTTCTAAGAACCGATCGGAGACGGTCTTAAATTTTGACTCAGGTGATCTGTTACGTTGGCCGACCGGTGGAGCCGGTAGTTTAAAGGAGCGTTATGGCCGTCGATCCGACCAAACCGAAGCGCGTCCTCGTTGTCCACGGCGTCCAATCCGGCACGAATGCCGATCAGAATCAGCATCAACTCATCGAAGCGTTGATCAAGGCCCGCCTCAACAACGCGCCGCTCCGGTTCGAGACGGAGATGTACCGGTACGAAAACATCAACGATCAGGCCCAACGTAGCCTCAAAGAAGTGATCGAACTGTTTTTCGATAACATCGTCGCTAAGAAGGCAGTGGACCTGACGTTAGATATCGTCTTGGACGTGCTGGTTGCGCTCAAAGACGGCAGTACGGCACAGAAGATTCGGCAGGGCTTGATGGATCGGCTTCTGGAAATCCATGAAGAAGGGAATCCTCTCTTTCTCGTCGCCCACAGCTTGGGGACGATCTATGCGTTTGATGTGGTGAATCGGTTGATCGGCACGTCCGGACTTTTTGAGCCGGGCGACAGAAAATCGTGGCCGGTTCTCGGACTCGTGACGCTCGGTTCGCCGATCGGTTTCCGGATGTTCAACCGAAATCGAGTGAAGCCTATCGGTCAGGTGAAGCGATCCTTGAGCTGGATCAACTATTGGGCCCGTACCGATCCTGTGGTCACGGGATCATTTTACGGAAAGCCCCGTGCAGGATATGACATCGTTGAACGATTCTCGACCGAGGACGGCGGGTGGGACATCAAGGACCGAGCGGTCGATGTGGGAACGGTGTGGTTGCCGGCCCATTGCGGCTATTGGTCGCATTCAGGACTTGGGGATGATCTCGTGAGCCTTTTGGCTTGACCGATCCTGTTCGAGAGAAAGGGTGCTGATGATGGGCGCGACCTTGCGGGGATCGTTGCTGGTGGTTTTGATGCTCTCGGGGTGCGCGCATCATTATGTGTACTCCGGAACGTTGGATGCGCCGGACTCGCTGGGAAACCCGAGCCGGCATCTGATTTATTGGGATAAGACAACGCGCCCCCTCTGGTTCGACACCCAGGAGGGGAGTGTCCGGATTCTGCCGTGCTTCCCCTTCTCCCTGAATACACTGAACTATGACGAGCAGCCCACCGGCATCATCTTTCGCGCGCGCGATCGGGACAAGCAGGTGTTGGAACGGGCTCAGGACAAGCACGTCTGCGGCCGGGTCCTCAACGCCAACCGGATCGTCGATCTGCAGGACGGTTACCTCAACGTCACGGTCTCTTGTCAGGACGCGCCGCAGGACGACCTCGACGCGCCTCAACCCTATATGAAGGCACGCGAGCAGCCCTACACATTCCCCGTGACGCGAAGGGAAGTGAAGGACTTCAGCGAAAACCCGAAGCGGCCGGAGTGTAGCCGTTAACACGACTCCTCCACCGATTTCCTGCTGAAGGGGTCACCGCCATCTGTGCCGTGAGGAGGGAACAATGAAAGCACGTTTCTGGGTCGTCAGCAATAAAGGCGCTTCACTGCGAGATTCCCTGAATGCCGACCTCCTCAAAGACAAATTACGCCCTTCCGAGAAATGGAAGTACCCGGTCCGCCTGATGCAGTCGAAAAAGGCCGATCGTCCTGGTGGTTGGAGTTGGGCTCACAGCCGGTACGAAGGCAAAGGGTCCGTGAGATATCGATGGAATCAGCAGCTGAACATCCTCGAGTGTTGGACCGTCACGAAAACCAGTAACCGTCCCTATCAGTTGATCGGAGAATTTGTCGAGGCGGTTTTGAATTCGCAGAAAAAGAACGTGAAGAGCATTCATATCGAGGTGGGTTAGAGGTGGGTTAATGAGTCGAGCGGAGTACCAATTCCTAGCAGTCGGCTATAGGGCAGAAAAAGAGGTCTCTCTTTTTGTGTTCCAGGATGTCGCCCCAGGCATGGCTGCCAGCAGCGTGGAACGCAAACGGACGGAATGGGCCATTTGTCCATGAGTCCTAGGCCTCCAGGGTCATTGACAAGAACACGAAGAATGCATTACAAGTTCTTCCTGACTTTGGTATTCCGGATTCCCGTGAGGACAGACCATGGCCACCAAGACGTCAAAGATCATCTATACGGAAGTCGATGAAGCCCCGATGCTGGCAACCTACTCGTTTCTTCCCATCGTCAGCGCATTTACCAAGGCAGCGGGCGTGGTGGTTGAAAAACGGGACATCTCCCTTGCGGGCAGAATTCTCGCCAACTTTCCCGAACATCTGACGGCGAGTCAAAAACAATCGGATGATCTGGCCGAACTGGGGAAGTTGGCCACCACACCCGAGGCCAATATCATCAAACTGCCCAATGTCAGCGCTTCGATCCCCCAGCTAAAAGGGGCTATCAAAGAATTGCAGACTCAGGGCTACAAAATCCCCGACTATCCCGAAGACCCGAAAAACGACCAAGACAAGGAGATTAAGGCCAGATATGCCAAGGTGTTGGGCAGCGCCGTGAACCCGGTGTTGCGGGAAGGCAACTCGGATCGCAGGGCGCCGCTTTCGGTTAAACAATACGCCAAGAAGCACCCGCACAAGATGGGGGCATGGAGCCCGGACTCCAAGACCCACGTCGCGCAGATGACTCGGGGGGATTTCCGGTCCAACGAGAAATCGACCACGATCACCGAGGCCACCGATGCGCGCATCGAGTTCGTGGGGCAAGACGGCAAGACCACGGTGCTGAAAGCCAAGACGTCCCTGAAGGTCGGCGAAATCATCGATGCCACCGTGATGAGCCGCCGCGCCTTGCGCGAATTCCTCGAGGCGCAGATGGAAGACGCCAAAAAGCAGGGCGTGTTGTTTTCCATCCATCTCAAGGCCACCATGATGAAGGTCTCGGATCCCAAGATCTTCGGTCACGCAGTGTCGGTGTTTTTCAAGGACGTGTTCGACAAACACACGGCCGTGTTCCGAACGCTGGGCGTCGATCCTGACAACGGCTTGGGCGACCTTTACGCCAAGATCAAAACCCTGTCGGAGGCCGAGCGGGCCGCCATCGAAGCCGACATTCAGGCTGTGTATAAGAAGCGGCCGGCCCTGGCGATGGTGAACTCGGATAAGGGCATCACGAATCTGCACGTGCCCAGCGACATCATTATCGATGCCTCCATGCCGCCGATGATTCGCGATTCGGGGAAAATGTGGGGTCCCGACGGCAAATTGCAGGATACCAAGGCGGTGATCCCCGACGGCAGCTACGCCCCGGTCTATCAGGAAGTGATCGAATTCTGCAAACAACACGGCGCCTTCGATCCGAAAACCATGGGCAGCGTTCCCAACGTGGGCCTGATGGCGCAAGCAGCGGAGGAATACGGATCGCACGATAAGACCTTTAAAGTCCCGGGCAACGGCACGATTCGCGTGGTCAACGCGTCGGGGCAGACGCTGTTGGAGCACCCGGTGGAGGAAGGGGACATCTGGCGGATGTGCCAGGTCAAGGACGCGGCGATCCAGGATTGGGTCAAGCTGGCGGTCAATCGCGCGCGAGCCACCGGATCACCCGCGGTGTTCTGGTTGGACAAGAACCGGGCTCACGATGCGGAGCTCATCAAGAAGGTCAATCGCTATCTGCCGAATCACGATACCAAAGGCCTGGACATCCGGATTCTGTCTCCGGCCGAAGCCACGCGGTTCTCGCTGGAACGGATGAAAGAGGGGAAGGATACGATTTCCGTGACCGGGAACGTGTTGCGCGACTATCTCACGGATCTGTTCCCGATTCTTGAAATCGGGACCAGCGCAAAAATGCTCTCGATCGTCCCCCTGATGAACGGCGGCGGCCTGTTCGAGACCGGGGCCGGCGGCTCGGCGCCCAAACACGTGCAGCAGCTTCAGGAAGAAGGATATTTGCGGTGGGATTCGCTGGGCGAATTCCTGGCGCTGGCCGCCTCATTGGAACATCTGAGCAAAGCGTCCAACAATCCCACCGCGAAGATTTTGGCGGATACGTTGGATCGGGCCACCGCCAAGTTCCTGGAGAGCAACAAGTCGCCCGCGCGCAAGGTCGGGGAGATCGATAATCGAGGGAGCCATTTTTATCTCGCGTTGTACTGGGCGCAGGCCTTGGCCGAGCAGACCGACGATAAGAACCTTCAAGCCCGTTTTGCCAAAGTCGCCCAACAGCTTGCCCAGAACGAGGCCAAGATCACTGCCGAATTGATCGGAGCCCAGGGAAAACCCGTTGATCTCGGCGGCTATTACCATCCCGATAAAGACAAGACGACCAAGGCCATGCGTCCGAGCCCGACCTTCAATGCGATCGTGGATGCGATCGCCTAATCCGGGCCCCCGGACCTCAGTAGACCTCAAAAAGTCTGAGATGAAAGCCTGAGACGGAATCGTGATTCTGTCTCAGGCTTTTCACGTTAAAGACCTCTACACGTGAGGATGAGCGATTCCATGCGGCTGAAGCTCGCCACGATCGTGCTTGCCGTTCTGCTCCAAGGCTGTCCGCTCACGGGCGCCGCGTCCACGGAACCTTCTCGTGCGAAGACCTCCGCGATCATCGTGGTGCCGGGATTCGAAGGGACCGCGCTTGCGCGTGCGGACCGTCGGGAGCGGGTGTGGATTACCGCGTCCCAGGCCCTGTTCGGACGCTCCTCGCTGGCCTTCAACGATCCGCGCCTGGCCTTGCCCGGTGCGCTGGATCTCACAACCGACGGCGTCCTGAAATCCGTCACGATCATTCCCGGTCTGTACTCCAGAGACGTCTACGGCGGCTGGATCGCCGGGCTCCACGAGAGGTTTGCCGCGAACGCTGACCTGATCGAGTTCGCCTATGATTGGCGGCGCGATCCGGTTGAAACGGTCAACGCCCTCGGAGCGCTCGTCTCCGATCTCCGAGCCCATGGGGTCACGTCGATCAAACTGGTCACGCACAGCTTCGGTGGGTACATCGCCGCCTATTATCTTCGCTATGGCGTTCAGGAACCCGACGCGGCCGTGGAAACCTGGGAGGGGGCGCACCAGGTCGAGAAGGTGGTCTTCGTCGGCGTGCCGTTCTTGGGGACGATGGTCAAGTTCCGGGATATGCAGAGGGGACAAACCGTCGGTCTCAATCATACCCTGCTCGATGCGACGGCCCACTCATCATTCCCGTCGAGCTACTTCCTGCTGCCGGCGCCACGCGAGACCGCTCCGGTGTCCCCGCGTCTTGAACCTGCTCCGGTCGATGTCTACAACGCCGCCGCGTGGCGCGAGCATGGATGGGGGCTCTTCGCCAGCGGCGACGCGCTCTCGACCGAGCAACGCGATGCGCGATCCACGTTCACGGCTGCCTTACTCGGCCGCGGGGCGATCTTCTCCGGTTTGGTGAATGCGCCGCCAGGGCCCGGCGCGCGGGTGACGACGAAGGTGTGGCACGTCGTGGGTCACGGCCGACCGACGCTCGCGGCCGCGGTGTGGAACCAGGAGACGAATGCGCTGGAGTTCACTCGTTCCGAGGACGGCGATGGCGTGGTCACCGCGCGCTCGGCCGAGTTGCCTTCAGCGTACCGCTCGCTCTTCAAGACCACCACGTTCGAGAGCCGAGCCAGCCACGACAAGCTCTGGGCGGATGGAGATCTCGAAGAGCGGATGCGGCGTTTTCTTGCGGACGAGTAGGCATAGTCCGTCTGATCCCGCCACGTTTCTTCGGCGGGTCTCCAGGCCGGGCTTTGAAAGCCCCCTTCTGACTTGACCTAGACTTGACTCATCCTTGACCAATCAAGTACACCGACCGTGGACGTTCTCATACGTTAACGAGCGGAATCCACCATGAACTTTGATCCGGCCATCACCACGTGGCAAGCGTTTACGCGCGTTCAGGCCTCCAACGAACTGGGCGAGGAGATCGAGGCGGCAATCGCGGCCCAGGACACCTTCTCCAGCGGCACGGGGGAGGAGGTCTCGGATGCCTACCGCGAGCTGGTCGCGATCGGGGCGCGCCATCCCGAGGCCATCGCGTTTGGAGAATTTCTCGTGTACGCCACCTGGTGCCACCTGATGGACGAGACCGTGCCGGAGCATTTCAAACGCGGTGCGGTCCTGTGCCAAGCTCTGCTCAAGCGTGATTTGGGCTGGGACGCCGAGCGTCTCCACCGCCTTCGGGCCATGGAGCGGTCGTTTCGAGCCGGCCTGGGCGAGAAGTCTGAGGACATGATGGATTACGACGCCGACACGTTAAAAGGCGGTGATTGACGCCTCCATCATGAGGACCGACCGAATCCTCTGGTATGCGGCGGACCCGATGTGTTCGTGGTGTTGGGGATTCACATCGGTGATCGAGGCGATCGAGAAGACGTATCGCGATCGCCTGACGGTGAACGTGGTCATGGGCGGGCTGCGGCCCGGCACGGTGAAACCCATCACCACCGAGCAGCGGGACGAGATCTTGCACCATTGGCACGAGGTCCAGCGCCGGACCGGGCAGGCGTTTACGTTCGAGGGCGCCATGCCGGAGGGATTCGTGTACGATACCGAACCGCCGTGCCGCGCGGTGGTGGCGGTCGCCGGGCTCAACCCGGGGGCAAGGTTGTCGTACTTTGAACGTGTGCAGGCCGCGTTCTACATGGAGGGGCGGAACGTGACGCAGCGCGAGGTGCTGGCCGAACTGGCTGTGGAGTCGGGGGTGGAGGCCGAGCTCTTTTCTCAGGCGTTTGATTCTCCTGAGACGACGACCAGGACCCGCGAGGAGTTCCTGCAGGTCTACCGCTGGGGCGTGCGTGGTTTTCCCACCGTGCTCCTGCAAGACGCGGATGATCTTCGTGTGCTCACCCACGGCTACCGTCCGTTTGAGGAGTTGCAGCCGGCGCTTGAAACCTGGCTGGGCGTTCACGATCAATCGAAGGGCTGAGGCCACAAAGGAGACACCATGGCGAAAGTGGTTTCGGATTCGTGGGTGATGGCGGAATCGAAGGACATCAAGCGGTCGGTCGCGTTTTATTCCAAGCTGGGGTTTCGTCCCTCGATGCACATGCCGTTCTACGCGGAGTTCAAGGTTCCTGGCGGGACCGTGCTGGGGCTTCACTCTATGGGGGAGAAGAAAGCACGGAAGGGGAGCGGGAGTCGCACCGGGGGTTGGGGCATCATGCTTCGCGTGAAAGACATCCAGAAGGTCGCGGCCGGCCTCAGGCGCCGGAAGATCCGTTGCAGCCCGGTCAAGACCGCACCCGGCGGAGCCCTGTTCTCCCGGTTCTCTGATCCGGACGGGAATCGGCTGACCCTCATCCAGATGGGCCGCTGAACGTGAGCGCAGCGGCAAGCAGAACAGGCCGAAGGCGGCTTGACCTCGGGCCCGCTGACCGACTCCACCGCCCCCCTCGCCCCTGACGAGGCCGCCGGATGCGCGAGCAACGGTGGGAGTCCCGTACTCCCATTCGATATGATGACGTTCTTGCGCTCTGCGAGCGGCTCACGCAGCGAGGCCTCTCGATTCGCGGGGTCCATCAAGAAGGGTCGTGCTACTTCGAGGAGTTCGCGATCGATCGGCTCGAGGAAATCGCCCGACTGGATCAGTGGCCGGTGGACGAGCTGACGCTGGTTCAGGTGATCGATGGATGGGATGGAGATTTTTTTCTCCTGGCGGCCAAGCATCATCAGATTTTCCTGTCGGCTCACGGAATGGATGCCTACGCCTCGCTCAGCCATCCGTGGCGTCTCCCGACCGCCACTCTTCACCACGACGAGGCGATGTTCTGGATCGGGTTCCGGGAGACACACGGCTTCATCCGCTTCCGCGTCGTGCCCCGGACGATCATCACCCCGGCCGAAGGCGCCACGGAGGCTCAGCGTGACGCGTGGTGGCGCGAACGGTCGGAGGCGTTCGAGGCGGCGGTCGATGTCTTGGAGCTTCCGCTCTTCGTCGACTGGTCCGACGGCGTTCCGACCGTTTCCTCCACCGATCCCGGTTACCGGGTGTCCGGGTCCTGGCCCGACGCTTTTGGTCCATGCCAGATCGAAGCGGTCAGTCCCGATCGCTGGGAACTTCTGGTCCCGGCGGCTCGCCTGGTGGAGAGGCTCGGCATCAGACCGGCGACCCTGCGGATCTTCCTCTCGGGGTTTTCCACGGCTCAGCTTGCCGGATTTCACGCGTTGCAGTCGTCCGCCCGCATGGTGTATCGGGGATACCTCCAGGCTTCACTGGGCGATGTCCCGACCATCGTCGAGGCGATC
>JACXTT010009526.1_pt1 | contig 13265 bp, 11 predicted proteins | sample 9270951 | NCBI WGS metagenome assembly JACXTT01 (sample SAMN15532306, study PRJNA645909) | rock metagenome | isolation source: weathered quartz diorite | place: Puerto Rico | collected 2017-06-21
GCAGCAGCTTTGCCGCTTCCTCGCCCATTTCATGGACGGCAATGCGCACCGTGGTCAGCGGCGGCGTCAGCGCGTCGACAAACGGCATGTCGTTGTGGCCGATCACCGAGATGTCCTCGGGGCAGCGCAGCCCGCGTGCGCGCAGGCAGTCGTAGCAGCCCATGGCGATCAGGTCATTGCCGGCGGCAATGGCCGTCAGACCGGGGAACTCCGCCAGCAACCGTTCGCAGGCTTCGCGGCCCGCTTCGCGCGAATAGCTCGCGGCTTCGATGACCTGCCATTGCCCGGCCCGCAGGCGATGGCGCCGCACGGCGCGGACAAAGCCCTCGCGGCGCAGGAAGCCGGTCGACAGCGTCGACGGCCCCGCGATGTGGCCGATCTGGCGGTGCCCGAGCCCGACCAGGTGGTCCACGGTCAGGCGCATGGCCAGCAGACTGTCGCTGACCACGCACGACGCGCGACCGGTGTCCTCGCCGCGGTTCACCATGACCACGGGAACGCGCTGGGTCACGCAATACTCCAGGACGGGGTCGTCGCGCTCGGCGGTGGCCAGCACCAGCCCTTCGACCTGGCGCCCGAGCAGCTGGTCGATGACGAAGCGCTGGCGCGCCTTGTCGGTGCCGGCGTTGACCACGATCGGCACATAGCCTTGCTGGCACAACACCGCTTCAATGCCCGCCAGGATCGGCGGGAACACCGGGTTGGCGATATCGGGCAGCACCACGCCGACCAGGCCCGAGCGCTGCGTGCGCAACCCCGCCGCGATGCGGTTGGGGCGGAAGCCGCGTTCGTCGGCCAGCGCGAGCACGCGCGCGGCCACGTCGTCCGCCACGAGATGCCGCGTCGCCGGGTTCATCACGCGCGACACCGTCGAGTAATGCACATTGATCTCGGCGGCAAGGTCTTTGAGGGTCAGGCGTTTGCGCTCGGGCATGTCGGCGGAAAGCGGTGCGGCGGCTGGGGCGCTGGGCGGTTTGGGAATACGCCATTCTAAGGCACCCGCGACAGCCGGCCGCCGCCTGCGCTGGCGCACTACTGGCCGCCTTTGACGCCCGACTGTTTCACCACCGGTGCCAGCCTGGCAATTTCCGCCTGGATGTACGTGGAGAACTCTTGTGGCGTGGACGTCCTGGGCTCGGCGCCCTGTACCGCGAGCTTTTCCCGGACATCGGGCGTGGCCAGCGCCTTGCCGATCTCGGCATTGAGCGTGTTGACGATCTCCTTCGGGGTGCCGGCGGGGGCCAGGATGCCGAACCACGAATCGAAGGCATAGCCCGGCAGGCCGGATTCCGCCACAGTCGGAATATCTGGCAGCGAGCCGGCCCGCTTTGCGGTGGTCACGGCCAGCGCCTTGAGCTTGCCCTGGCGCACGAACGGCATGGCCGATACCGTCGGCGCGAACATCATGTCGCCGCGGCCGGCCATCACGTCGGTGAGCGCTTCGCCCGTACCTTTGTACGGGATGTGGACCACGTCGATGCCGGCCTGCATCTTGAACATCTCTGCGCTCAGGTGCGTGGAACTGCCGGAGCCGGCCGAGTCGAAGTTCATGGCGCCGGGGTTGGCCTTGGCCGCGGCGACGATGTCGCGCACCGAGTTGTACTTGCTGGCGGCGTTCACCACCAGCACATTGCGCGCGCTCGCCACCAGCGATACCGGCGCGAAGTCCTTGACGGTGTCATAGGCAAGCTTCGGGTACAGCGTGGCGTTGATGGCATGCCCGACCGAGACCAGGATCAGCGTGTAGCCGTCTGGCGCTGCCTTGGCGACGCCGGTGGCGCCCACCGTGCCGCCGGCGCCGGGGCGGTTGTCGACGATGATCTGGTAGCCCGAGTTCTGGCCCATCCGGGTGCCGACGATGCGGGCCAGGATATCGGTGGCGCTGCCGGCCGAGAATGGCACGACGAGGCGGATCGGCTTGGACGGGTATTGCGGCTGCGCCATCGCGGGCAGCGCGGCCAGCGTGGATAGGGCGGACAGGGCGAGCAATGCCTTGCGGCGAAGGGGGCGGTGCATCGTATGTCTCCTCACAATCATGGGATTCAGAAGAAATGGCGCATGCCGAGCGCGAAAGTTTGCGGGTCGGCGCCGGCGCTTACGCCAAGTTCGTTGATGGCGAAGTCGTAGACCGCGTTCTTCTTGTTGTCGATGCGGCTGTGACGGCGCCATGCCGTGGCGCCGGATACTGGGTACTGGGTACTGCTTGTTATGGCTGCCGGCTCAGGCCTTCGGGTAAGGCATGGCCAGCAGCAGCATGGCCGGGCGGTTGCCCGGGTTTGACACCTGTCGCGCTTCGCCCGGTGCGAGCCGCACCGAATCGAACTGCTGCAGCGTGACGGTCTCGTCAGGCGTGCGGATGCAGACTTCGCCTTCGAGCACGACGTAGTGCTTCTCGACGGTGGAGGCATCCATGCTGGTGTGGCCGCCGGGCAGCAGCACCGACACCCCGAGCCACAATGACTCGGACGGCCCGGCCTCGTGGCCCTGCAGGCGCAGGCAGTGCATGCCGTCGTGGTTCGGCGGCCAATACGCTGGCGCCTGGGCGAAGCGGGTCTTGTTCATGGCTTGAGCACCACGCGTTCGGTCGCGCCCTGCAGCACGGCGCGGTAGGCCTTGGCGGCGTCGGCCAGTGCATACGTGTACTCGGGCAGGACCGGGAAGGGCTTGAGCGCGCCGGACGCGAACATCGGCGCGAGCTGGTCAAGAATGCTTGCGCACGCGCCGCTGTCCAGCGCCAGCGTGTCCACGCCCACGTAGGTGTGCTGGCCGCGGTAGAACGTGAAGATGTCGAACGGCACCGGACGCTCGATGGTGGAGATGAAGAGCTGTGCTGCGCCGATCGCCATGGCCTGATTGGCCTGCTCGAAGTACGGGCTGCCCACGGTGTTGTAGACGATGTCGGCACCGTGACCGTCGGTCTCGTCGCGGACCACGGCAGAAATGGATTCGCTGCTCGCGTCGATCATGCGCACCGGAGCGCTCGCGTGGCCGCGGTAGGCTTCGGCGGTGCGCTCCACGGCGAACACGCGCGCGCCCAGCGCGGTGGCGATCTGGATAGTGGCCTGGCCAACCTTGCCGTTGCCGCCGCACACCAGCACGACGCTGCCCGGTTTCGGCATGCCGGCGCGGCGCAGGCCCTCATACGCGGTGATGAACGGCACGCCGACCGCGCCCGCTTCGAGCAGCGACAGCGTGGCCGGCTTTTCGCGCACCGACTGGGCGGCCAGGGACGGGTGCAGCAGCGTGGTGCCCGGCGCGGCCACGCGCGGCTCGTCCTCGCCCGGCACGAAGCGTCCGCCGGGGCCGGTGGTCAGGTTGATGATCAGCGCGCGGTTGCGCTGGCGGATGCGGTCGATGACATCGGCGTAGTAGTCGAGCGACATCGACGGGCGCCCCGTCTCGGGGTCGCGCACGTGGATGTGCGCGGCTGCGGCGCCGGCTTCGGCAGCCTCCAGTGCGGCGTCGGCGATCTGCTCGGGCGTGATGGGCAGGTTCGGGTGCTGCTCGGGCGTGACGATGTTGCCGGTCACCGCGCAGGTGATGATGGTCTTGCGTGCGTGCATGGTTAAGTTGGCGAAAGAGTAAAAAGCAATCAGCCGAGCTGGCGGCCGCCGTCGACGACGATGGTGGTGCCCGTGGCAAAGCGCAGCGACGTGGCGCAGGCGACGATGGCGTCGGCCACGTCCTGCGCCTGGCCGATGCGGCGCAAGGGCGTGGTTTTGGCGGCCCGCTCGTTGAAGGTGTCGTCGCGGCCGGGCACGAAGCCCGTATCGACCACACCCGGCGAGACGTTCAGCACGCGGATGGCCGGCGCGAGCGCGCGGCCCAGCGACACGGCCATGACGTCCAGCCCGGCCTTGGCCGCGCAGTACGCCACGTTGCTGCCCTGGCCGGTACGCGCCGCGATGGAGCCGACATTGACCACCAGCCCGTCGCCATTGGCGCGCAGGTGCGGCGCGAATGCGCGGATCGCCGCGAACTGGCCGCGCCAGTTGATGGCGAACAGTTCGTCGATCAGGGCATCGTCGAGCGCGTCGAGATCGGCATGCGGAATCGCGCGCGTAAAGCCAGCCGTATTGACCAGGATGTCGGCGCGCCCGTAGTGGTGGATGACCTCGTCGGCCAGCGCGTGCAGCGAAGCGGTGTCGCCGATCTCGGCCACCGCGCCCAGATGATTGCCAGCCGACAGCGACGCGGCGGCGCTAGCCGCGCTGTCACGGTTGCGCCCGGTCAGGACGACACTGGCGCCAAGCTGCGCCAGCGTGTTGCCGGTGGCCAGGCCGATGCCGCCGGTGCCGCCGAGAATCACGGCAACCTTGCCGGAGAGGGAAGAGAGGCTCATGGTGTTCAGTCGTGCTGCGTGGGAAGGTGGAGAGCCAGGCCGTCAGTCGATCGGCGGCTTCGGGAACATCTGTTCGCCCGGTTCGAGCGTGAAGTCGAAGTCCATCGTGTAGAACGGCGCGGGCTGGTCGCCCCACGGGCTGCGGCCGTGGCTGACGAGTTCGAGCTGCCCCACGAGCTGCCGGTGCACGCCGAACGTTACGTCCGATTCGAGCGCCTGCGGCTCGTCCACGAACACTTGCGTCACCAACGTGCGGTAGCCCGGCGCGGCCACGATGAAGTGGATGTGCGCGGGCCGGTATGGATGGCGCTGCTGCGCGTCCAGCAGCGTGCCGATCGGGCCACTGGTCGGCACCGGATACCCGGCCGGACGCACCGTGCGGAAGTGGTAGGCGCCCTGTTCATCGGTGTGGAAGCAGCCGCGCAGGTTGCGGTCGGGCTGGCGCGGGTCCTGGTTGTCGTACAGGCCGACCGGAGAGGCCTGCCAGATTTCCACGAGCGCGCCGGTCAGCGGCGTGCCATCGGTCGCGCGCACGGTGCCGCGCACGAACAGCGGCAGGCCTGGCGCGTCGTCCTGCACCACGCAGTCGCCGCAGGCATAGCGCGGTGCATTGGCGCGGTAGAACGGGCCCAGCAAGGCGCCGGGGGTACGGCCGTCTTTGGTGCTGTTGTTCATCACCGTCACGAGCGTGGACAGGCCCAGTACATCGGCGGCCAGCACCACTTCGTTATTGGTCGCGTGGGTTGCGTGGCCCAGCGCGGCAATGAATTCCAGCGCCTGTTCGAACTCCTCATCGGTAGGGCGGACTTCGCGCAGGAAATCGTGCAGGTGCTGGACCAGCAGGCCCATGACGAAGCGCAGCCGCGGGCTGGCGGTCTGCGCCATGGCGGCCTGGACGATCTGGGTGACGGAATGCTCGTCCTCGATCAGGCGCAGGGAATGCGCGGAACTGGCGTGGGTTTCATGTCGTGTGGTCTGCATTGCTGTTGCCTCCTTGCAAACGTTTGCTGCAAACGTTTGCAATTATGGACGGCGTGACCGGATGGTCAAGCGGAAAGTTTTGGAGATGTCGGGGAGGGGAGGGGTGTGGGCGAGCAGAAGCCCGTCAAAACAAGGGGATAGCTGTGGTGCTGGGGGAAACCCTAGGGTGCTGGTCCGTGGGGAGGGAATGGGTTGTCGCGCCTGGCGCGTTGCCGTTGCGCCGGCGCAGCCGGAACTGCAAGTGCACGCGGCGCTATACTGGCAAGCCATTGCGTCGCGCTGGCGATCCCTTGCAGGAGGATGACCCGATTGGCCGATCACGACCTGTCCAGGCTGAAAATCGACCGCGGCCCGCACGCCGCGCCGCCGCGGCGGCGCCGATGGTTGCCCTACGTGGCCATTGCAGTGGCGCTCATCGCCGCGGCGGCCATTGCCGTCAAGGTGGCCGGACCGACGGCGGTCGAGACCGTCACGGCCTCATCCGCCTATCCGTCCCAGAACTACACGCTGCTCAACGCCACCGGCTACGTCGTGCCCCAGCGCAAGGCGGCCGTGGCCTCCAAGGCGCAGGGCCGGCTGGAGTGGCTGGGCGTGCTGGAAGGCTCGCGCGTGAAGAAGGATGAGATCATCGCCCGGATCGAAAGCCGCGACGTAAGTGCCACGTTGGCGCAGGCGACGGCACAGGTGAAGGTGGCACAGGCCAATCTTGAGCTGCAGCTCGCCGAGCTTCGGGACGCCGATGTGAACCTGCGCCGCTCCGAGCAACTACTGGGACCGAAAGCCATTTCGGTCCAGCAGTATGACGCCGACCTGGCCCGCTTCAGGAAGGCGCAGGCGTCGGTGGCCAATTCGCGCGCGGCAATCGTGTCGGCGCAGGCCAATGCCCAGGCCGCCCAGGTGGGGGTGGACCAGACTGTCATCCGCGCGCCGTTCGACGGCGTGGTGCTGATCAAGCATGCCAACGTGGGCGACAACATCACGCCGTTTTCGTCGGCGTCCGACACCAAGGGCGCGGTGGTGACCATTGCCGACATGGACACGCTGGAAGTCGAGGCGGATGTCGCCGAATCCAATATCGCGAAGATCCGCGCGGACCAGCCTTGCCTGCTGCAGCTCGATGCGCTGCCCGATGTCCGCTTCGCGGGACAGGTGTCGCGCATCGTGCCGACGGTCGACCGCTCCAAGGCCACGGTGCTGGTCAAGGTGCGCTTTGTCGACCGCGACGCGCGCGTGCTGCCCGACATGAGCGCCAAGATCGCGTTCCTGTCCAGGCCGCTGGCCGAGCAGGACCGCAAGCCCGTCGTAGCCGTGCAGCCGGCCGCCATTGCCGCGCGTGACGGGCGCAAGGTGGTGTTCGTGGTCCGCGACGGCAAGGCGCATGAAACGGCGGTGACGACCGGCCAGCGCATCGGCGAACTGGTGGCCGTCAGCGGCGTGGCCGCGGGCGATACGCTGGTGCTCGCTCCGGCCGACAAGCTGCGCGACGGCGCCAGCGTCACGGCGGCGAAGAAATAACGTGGCCGAGACCCCGCTCGTCAGCATTCGCCATGTCGCCAAGTCGTACCGGCGCGGCATGCAGATCGTGCCCGTGCTGGCCGACATCACGCTCGACATTGCCGAGGGCGATTTCATCGCGCTGATGGGACCGTCCGGTTCGGGCAAGAGCACGCTGCTGAACCTGATCGCCGGCATCGACCGCCCGGACAGCGGCGAACTGCTCGTGGCCGGGCAGGACATCACGCGGCTGGCTGAGTCGGAGCTGGCCGCTTGGCGCGCCGCCAACGTCGGCTTCATCTTCCAGTTCTACAACCTGATGCCGGTGCTCACGGCGTTCGAGAACGTGGAGTTGCCGCTGATGCTGACGCGCCTGTCGCGCGCCGAGCGCCGTGCGCGCGTGCAGATGGTGCTCGGCATGGTGAACCTGGCTGATCGCATGGACCACTATCCGTCCGAACTGTCCGGCGGACAGCAGCAGCGCGTGGCGATTGCGCGCGCGCTGATCAGCGACCCCGTACTGATCGTCGCCGACGAGCCCACCGGCGACCTCGACCGCAACGCCGCCGCGGACATCCTGGCCATGCTGCAGCGGCTCAACCGCGAGGCCGGCAAGACCATCATCATGGTCACGCACGATGCGCATGCCGCCAACGCGGCCCGCTCGCTGGTGCACCTGGAGAAAGGGGAACTGATCCATGGCAACAGCGCCTGACCCGCACTGACCGCGCGCGCCATGTTCGTGCTGAAGCTGATCGCCCGCAACGCGCTGCGCCACAAGCTGCGCACCGTGCTGACCGTGACCGGACTGGTGGTCGCGGTGCTGGCCTACGGGCTGTTGCAGACCGTGGTCGATGCCTGGTATGCGGGCGCGGCCGCGGCTTCAAGCGGGCGGCTGGTGACGCGCAACGCGATCTCGCTGGTGTTCCCGCTGCCGCTCAGCGATGAAAGCCGCATTCGCGGCGTCGACGGCGTGACGCTGGTGGCGCGCTCCAACTGGTTCGGCGGCGTCTATCGCGATCCCAAGAACTTCTTCGCCCAGTTCGCCGTCTCGGACAACTACCTGGACCTGTACCCCGAGTTCGTGGTCACGGCGCAGCAGCGCGCCGACTACCAGCGCGACCGCAAGGGCTGCCTGATCGGGCGGCAGCTCGCGGACCTGTATGGCTTCAAGGTAGGCGATGTACTGCCCATCAAGGGCACGATCTATCCGGGCACGTGGGAGTTCATCGTGCGCGGCATCATGGAGGGGCGCGATGAAAGCACCATCACGCGCCACATGGTGTTCCACTGGGAGTACCTGAACGAGACCGTGCGCAAGCGCACGCCGCGGCAGGCCGACCAGGTCGGCGTGTACATCCTCGGCATCGACAACCCGGACAACGCCGCCGCGATTTCACGCAACGTGGACGCGGTCTTCCGCAACTCGCTGGCCGAGACGTTGACCGAGACCGAGCAGGCGTTCCAGCTTGGCTTCGTGGCCATGTCGAACCAGATCATCGCGGCCATCCGCGTGGTGTCGTACGTGGTGATCCTGATCATCATGGCGGTGATGGCCAACGCCATGGCCATGAGCGCACGCGAACGCACCACGGAGTACGCCACGCTCAAGGCGCTCGGCTTCGGGCCGGGCTTCCTGGCGCTGCTGATGTTTGGCGAGTCGATGTTTATCTGCCTGGTGGGCGGGGGCATCGGCATGCTGGCCACGCCGCCGCTGGCCGCGATATTCAAGCAGGCGGTCGGCGGCGTGTTTCCGGTGTTCACCGTGTCGCACGAAACCATGTGGATGCAGGCGGCCTGCGCGCTGGTCGTGGCGCTCGTCGCCGCCGTGGTGCCGGCGGTGCAGGCGGCGCGCGTGCGCATCGTGGAAGGCCTGCGGGCCATCGGCTAGGCGTTTGCATGGCGATCCCGCTCAGCTATATCGCGCGCAACCTGTGGGCCCGGCGCCTGACCACGGCGCTGACGGCCGGCGGCCTTGCGCTGGTGGTATTCGTGTTCGCCACCATGCTCATGCTCGACGCGGGACTCAAGCGCACGCTCGTCACCACCGGCGAGCCGGACAATGTGGTCATGATCCGCAAGGGCGCGGAGACCGAGGTGCAGAGCGCCATCAGCCGCGACCAGGCCAGCATCATGGAGATGCACCCGTCGGTCGCCATGGACGGCAACGGCCACCCGATGGCCTCGAAAGAGGCAGTGGTGCTGATCTCCCTGACCAAGCGCGGATCGGACACGCCGTCCAATGTGGTGATCCGCGGCGTGTCGCTGAAGGGCCTCGCGTTGCGGCCGCAGATCCGGCTGGTGGCGGGGCGCACGTTCCGGCCGGGCTCGTCGGAGATCATCGTCGGCAGCGGCGTGGCCCGCGGCTTTACGGGTGTGCAGCTTGGCGGGCGCCTGCGCTTTGCCCAGCGCGACTGGACCATCGTCGGAGTGTTCGATGCGGGCGGCAGCGGCTTCGATTCGGAGATCTGGGGCGATGCCGACCAGCTCATGCAGTCGTTCCGGCGCACGGGCTATTCGTCGATGGTGGTGCGGCTGACGCGGCTGGAAGCGCTTGCGCGCCTGCGCGCCGACATCGACGTCGACCCGCGCCTGACGGCCGAGGCCAAGAGCGAGCAGACCTTCTACAGCGACCAGTCCAAGGCGCTGTCGACGTTCATCAACATCCTTGGCCTGACGCTGTCCACGATCTTCTCGATCGCGGCGATGATCGGCGCGATGATCACCATGTATGCGTCGGTGGCCAACCGCGTCGCGGAGATCGGCACGCTGCGCGCGCTGGGTTTCCGGCGCACCAACGTGCTCGCCGCGTTCCTGGTCGAAGCGCTGCTGCTCGGGCTGGCGGGCGGCGTGGCCGGGCTGTGCTGTGCGGCGCTGATGCAGTTCGCGTCGTTCTCCACGACCAACTTCCAGACCTTTGCGGACCTGTCGTTCCGCTTCATCCTGACACCGGGCATCGTGGCCAAGACGCTCGGTTTCTCGATGGCGATGGGGCTGGTCGGCGGCTTCCTGCCGGCGCTGCGTGCGGCCCGCATGAACATCGTCGATGCGTTGCGGGCGCGCTGACGCCGTCGCGCGTCAGCTCGTGGCGAGTTGCTGGCGCGCATGGGCGCGCCGCGCCAGTCCGAGCGCCAGCATGGTGCCGCCGGCCACGAGCGCGGGCACGCCGATCAGCGCGAACAGCGTGGGCATGCCCAGGCCCATCGACAGCATGGTGGCGCCGCCGACGGAGCCGACCACCGAGCCCAGGCGGCCGACGCCGTTGGCCCAGCTCACGCCGGTGGCGCGGCAGTCGGTCGGATAGAAGCCCGCCGACAGCGCGTTGGCGCCGACCTGCGAACCCGATATGCAGAAGCCCGCGAAGAACACGGCCACGCCGGCCAGTGCCGGCGCGTCGGCCAGGCTGCCGATCGCGGCGACGAAGACACCGGCGAGCGCGTAGCTGGCGGCCAGCACATAGTGCGGGTTGAAGCGGTCCATCAGCCAGCCGAGCACAATGGCGCCGAGCGTGCCGCCGACCTGGAACATGGTGGTGACCAGCGCCGCGGTGCGCAGCGACAGTCCGGTGCCGCGCAGCAGGGTCGGCAGCCAGCTCGAGAGCAGGTAGATCACCAGCAGGCTCATGAAGAACGTCAGCCAGAACAGCAGCGTGCCGCGCACCAGTTCAGGCTTGAACAGGTGGCGCACCGGTGAGCTGGTGCTGCGCGCCTCGGCCACGGTGAAGGTGGCGCCACGCAGGTCAGCCTGCGGGGCAATGCGCTGCAACGTGGCGGCGATGCGTTCGGGCGCGCGTCCGGCCATGACCAGGTAGCGCACCGACTCCGGCAGCAGCAGCGCCAGCAGCACGGCCAGCACCAGCGGCAGCGCGCCGCCGACCACCAGCACCGAGCGCCAGCCGTAGGCTTCGATCAGCCCGGCCGAGGCCAGTCCGCCCAGCGCGGAGCCGAGCGTGAAGCCGCAGAACATGGTCGTGACCAGGAACGAGCGGCGCTTCTCCGGACAGAACTCGGACGTCAGCGTGATGGCATTGGGCATGGCGCCGCCCAGGCCAAGGCCGGTCAGAAAGCGCAGCGCGATCAGCACCCACAGTTCGCCCGACCACGCCGAAGCAAGGCTGGCCACGCCGAAGAACAGCACCGAGAACACCAGCACGCTCTTGCGGCCGAAGCGGTCGGCCATGGGGCCGAACAGGAAGGCGCCGGCCATCAGGCCGCCCAGCCCGGCGCCGAACAGCGGAGCCAGGTGAGCCGGTGTCAGCTGCCATTCGGCGCGGATAGCCGGCGCGATGAAGCCGATCGCGGCGGTATCGAAGCCGTCGATCGCGACGATCAGGAAGCACAGCGCCACGATCATGACCTGGAACGGCGATAGCGGCTGGCGGTCGATGAACGCGGAAATATTGATGGTCTGGCTGGCAGGCATGGGTTGTCTCCTCCTCGTTGCCTGGTTTTGGGCAAACGATGGCCACCGGCGGCGCGGGCCGCCAGTACCATCATCAGTCACTGCTTGGAAGCGCTTAAAAGTTGACCAGTGGTTTGCTTCCCTCTCCCGCTTGCTGGAGAGGGAAGCAAACAAGCGGCAGTCGAACGCTTCAGAGCCAGGGTGTCGGGCTCAGGCAGCGTTCGGCGCGCCAGCCGTGCAGCCACTGCAGCGCGTCGTAGTACTGCGCCTGCGTTCGGCCGGTCCACAGCGTGTTGCGGACCATGCGGTCGACACCCTTGGCGTGGTACACGCGGCCCATGTCGCGCGCGGCGTAGAGCACGCGTGCGGTGCGCGGGATGCGCGCCTGTTCGTACAGCTTGAACGCGGCTTCAAAGTCATTGCCCGCCGCTTCCACCGCAGCGCCCAGCGTGACGGCATCTTCGAGCGCCTGGCACGCGCCCTGCGCGACATATTGCGTCATCGGGTGCGCGGCATCGCCGAGGATGGTGGCGCGGCCGAAGCTCCAGCGCTCCACCGGGTCGCGGTCGGCGGTGGCCCAGCGCTTCCATGAGGTCGGGCGATCCAGCATCTGGTGCGGCAGCGCGTGGATGCCGTCGAAGTACGACAGCACTTCCTCCTTGCTGCCTTCGCGCACGCCCCACGTCTCTTGCTCGCGGCTGTGGAAGGTCACGACCAGGTTGTACTGCTGGCCGCCGCGCAGCGGGTAGTGCACCAGGTGGCAGTTCGGGCCGGCCCAGACCACGGGCGCATTGACCTGCAGGTCCTTCGGCATGTTGTCGACCTCGACCACCGCGCGGTAGACGACGTGGCCGGTCACGCGCGGCGCGTCGCCGATCAGCGCCTCGCGGATGGCGGACTTGACGCCGTCGCAGCCGACCACGGCATCGGCATGGTGGCGCTCGCCATGCTGGTCGATGACGGTGACGCCGCGCGCGTCCTGCTCCAGTTTCTCGACGCGCGTGGCAGTGCGGAAGCTGATCAGCGGGTGGTCCTGCACCGCTTCCAGGATCGACAGGTGGATGTCCGCGCGATGGATCACCGCATACGGGTTGCCGAAGTGCTCGCGGTAGGGCGTGCCGACATCGACGCGCGCGATCTCGTGCGTGTCGATCGCATCGCGCAGGCTCAGGTAGTCGGTGAAGACCGCACGGCCGCGCGCGGCCTCGCCCACGCCCAGCGCATCCAAGGCCGCAAAGGCGTTGGCCGCGAGCTGGATGCCCGCGCCGATCTCGCCGATCTGCTCGGCCTGCTCCAGCAGTTCGATGCGGATGCCCTTGCGCGCGAGCGCCAGCGCCGCGGCCAGCCCGCCGATGCCGCCGCCGATGATCAGGACCTTGCGACCCGTGTCTCGTGGTGTGTTCATGCTTGTCTCCTGGCCTGGATCAGTCAATCAGGCGGTGTAGTCCGGTTGCTGCTTTGGCGCCGCCTTGGCGAAAGCGGGGTGCGTGCTGGCGTGCGCATGGACTGCCAGCGCGCGCGGATAGGCCGACAGGTCGCAGCCCATGCGCTCGGCGTTGGCGATCTGCGGCACCAGCGTGACGTCGGCCAGCGTCGGGGCGTCGCCAAAGCACCACGGGCCCTTGCCGTGCAGCGTGAGCAGGCGCTCCACGCCCGCCATGCCTTGGTCGATCCAGTGGCGGTACCAGGCGTCCTTCTGTTCCGGCGTCACCTTCAGCACATCCTGCAGGTAGCGCAGCACGCGCAGGTTGTTGACCGGGTGGATGTCGCAGGCGATGAGGCTGGTCAGTTCCAGCACGCGCGCGCGGGGCTCTGCGTCCTGCGGCAGCAGGCGTGGTTCCGGGTAGTGCGCATCGAGGTAGTCCATGATCGCGAGCGACTGTCCGAGCGTGAATTCGCCGTCCACCAGCGCGGGCACCGAGGCGGACGGGTTGATGCCCTGCACGTACTCCGCCTCGCGGTGCTGGCCGGTGCGGATGTTGACCGGCAGGTACTCGAACGGCAGGCCCTTGAGCGCCAGCGCAATGCGCACGCGGTAGGACGTGGA
>JACXTT010009527.1_pt1 | contig 13265 bp, 8 predicted proteins | sample 9270951 | NCBI WGS metagenome assembly JACXTT01 (sample SAMN15532306, study PRJNA645909) | rock metagenome | isolation source: weathered quartz diorite | place: Puerto Rico | collected 2017-06-21
GACGAGGACCCTGTAGCCCCTTCGCGCCAAGAGCATCGCCATTGGCGAACCGGCGCAGCGCGCGCCCACGATGATGACGTCGTAGTGACTCATGTAGGCCTCCTAACGTAAGTCGCGGTGCAGACGACGATCGTAGCAGGAAAATGGCGGCCCCACCGTTACGCGGTGATCGCGGCTGTCTCTCTCGTCGGCTTCGGCCGTGCGCCCACAATCAGGAGCCACAATGCATGCACAGGAGCCCGGCTACTCGCGCTGTCTTCTTGATTTTGGCAGGGTCCATGGGCACCTCCACGCTTTGGGGAGTTTTCGCTCTACGCAGCGATCAGCGAGGATGTTACGCATTGTCCAACCGCCGCGCGCTTGCTAGCCTGCGTGGCTGGTGCCTTTCAAAACAGGGGAGGTCTCGATGAGGGCCAGAATGCTTGCCATTGCCGCTTTGTTCGTGTCCGCCGTCGCGCTCGCCGCGGACGCTCCACCACAGATGTCGCCGGAGCAGAAGGCCATGATGGACAAGATGACCAAGGCCGCGACGCCCGGTGCGCAACATGCGATGCTCACCAGCATGGCGGGAGAGTGGACCTGCACGGTCAAGTTACAAATGGATCCGTCGCAGCTGCCACAAGAGTCTCAGACCACGGCCACGATTACCGGGCTGATGGACGGTCGCTACATCCAAGAGGTCGCCTCGGGGCAGATGAACGGGATGCCGTTCAATGGCATGGGCCTGTACGGCTTCGACAACGTAAGCGGCAAGTACGTGTCGAGCTGGATCGACAACATGGGCACGGGGATCATGACCAGCACGGGGACTGCGGACAAGAGCGGCAAGGTGATCAACTGGATCGGCACCATGAACGACCCCGTGACTGGCAAGGCCGCAAAGTCCCGCATGGTGACGACCGTGATCGACGACAACCACCACACCTTGGAGATGTTCGGCGTCCCGCCGGGCGGCAAGAAGGAAATGAAGACGATGACGATCGACTATATGCGAAAGCAGGACGCGGCCGCTCACTGAAGTAACAACGTGCGCGGCGCGCAACACGGGCGCGGCCTCCGACCAGGGCCGCGCCCTCGAACTCTCGAGCGTACTATCGAAGCAGCGCGAACCCTTATGAACAGTACCTGTAGCGTGCTCCCCCGTTGCGTCTTGCCCGCCGCATTGGCTACTGCGCTTCTCTTCGCTCCCACGCGTGCCGTTCGCGCCGAGCAGGCGCCGCCGCGCTTGGATCATGTCGCGATCCCCACCGCTCAGTCGGTGGATCTCACCTGTGATCCTGAAAAGCCCGACTACACCGGCACGGTTCGCGTCACGCTCGACGTGAAGCGGGTCACCGAGGTGCTGCGCTTCAACACGCGCGCGCTGACCGTCGACAGCGCCACGCTCGAAGGCCCGGGCGGCGCGGTGAAGGCGTCGGCGATCGAGCCGCTCGAACCCGAGCAGGTGCGCGTACGCTTTGCCAAGTCGATCGCACCCGGCACCTACACGCTCGCGCTCGCCTTCCACAACGCCTACAACACCCATGCGATCTCGCTCTACAAGGTGGTGACCGGTGGGCGCGCGTACCTGTTCACCCAATTCGAGGACACCGAGGCCCGCGAGGCGTTCCCGTGCTGGGACGAGCCCGAGTTCAAGATCCCCTGGCGCATGACACTGCGCGTTCCGGCCGCCGACCTGGCGGTGAGCAACACGCCCATCGCGAGTGAGACGCGCTCGGGAGCGGGCAAGGTCGTAGTGTTCGAGCCCACGCGGCCGCTGCCCTCGTACCTCATCGCGATCGCGGTGGGCCCCTTCGAAACCGTACCCATCCCCGGCATGTCGGTGCCGGGCCGCGTCATCACGGTGCAAGGCGCGAGCGCCTTGGCGGCCGATGCCGCGACACAGTCCGCGCCGCTGCTGAAATCGCTGGAGCGCTACTTCGGCCGGCCCTATCCCTACGCCAAACTCGACCTGATCGCAGCACCCGAGTTCCTGTACGGCGCCATGGAGAACGCCGGCGCGATCGTGTTCGCCGATCGCTCGCTGCTGCTCGATCCCACGAGGGCCAGCCCCGAGCAGCGCAGCCGCATCTTCAGCGTTATGGCCCACGAGATGGCGCATATGTGGTTCGGCGACCTCGTCACCATGAAGTGGTGGGACGACCTATGGCTCAACGAGTCGTTTGCCACCTGGATGGCGGACAAGGTGATGGACGACGTCCACGCGGACGATCGCGAGGGTGTGAACGCGCTGTTCAGCATCCAGCGCGCCTTCACTACGGACTCCCGCCTCTCCACGCGCGCCATGCGCGGCAAGATCGAGGGGGCAACCACCCTCGGCGAGACCGCCAGCGACCTCACGTACAACAAGGGCGGCGCCGTGCTCACCATGTTCGAAAGGTGGGTCGGGCCCGACAAGTTCCGCGCCGGAGTGCTCGATTACTTGAAGGCGCACGAGTGGGCAAATGCCGAGGGGCGTGACCTCTGGCTCGCGATCGGCAAGCAGTCCGGCGAGGACGTCGACGGCGCGATGAAGACCTTCTTGGACCAGCCCGGCGTTCCGCTGGTCACGCTCGAGCAGGCCGGCGGCGGGAAGGTGAGGCTCTCGCAGCGCCGGTTCCTCAGCGTGGGCGACGCCCCCGCGGAGACCCAGCTCTGGCGCATCCCGGTGATCCTACGCTACCCCGTCGGTAGGGAGGTGCGCACGCTGCGCGTGTGGCTCACCCGGCCGGATACGACCGTCGAGCTAGGCGTCACCGCGATGCCCGCCTGGATCATGCCCAATGCCGGCGCGAGCGGCTACTACCGCTGGCGGGTCCCGGAAAGCATGCGGGACGCGCTCATCGCAGCGCGCGGCTCGCTCAGCGAGCGCGAGCGCATGGACCTGATCTTCAACTTCACCGCCCAGCTGCATGCCGGCGCCGAGCACGGCGAGCGCTACCTTCAGATGATCGCGGCGCTGGCCGACGACCCTGAGCCCGAGGTGCTGCGGGCCGACATGGAATCGCTGGACGATTCTCGCATCGCGCTCACCACGGCGCGCTCGGCGACTGCGTTTGCCACCTATGTTCGCGCCACGTTCGAGCCGCCACTGCGCCGCATCGGCCTTGCTCCGCGCCGCGACGAGCTGCCCGGCGTGTCGTCGAGCCGTGCCTTGCTGCTGCGCTTGCTCGGCGATGCGGGGCAAAGCTCGTGGGTCCTCGCGTACGCGGAGAGCCTGAGCCAGGTCTACCGCAAGTCGCCGACGTCGGTGCCGCCATCGCTCGTCGACCAGGCGATCGTGCTGGGCGCCCGCCGCGCTGACGCGGCAACGTTCGAGGACTACCGCCACCGCTTCGAGACCGCCCGCGTGCCCAGCGACCGGGCCCTCTACCTGGTCGGGATCGGCTCGTTCCGCGACCCGGCCCTGCGCGCCTCGGCGCTCGAATACACCCTCAAGGGTCCGCTGCGGCCGCAGGAGACCCAGGTCATCCCGGCCGCGATGAGCCAGAACGGGCTCACGCTGGCCAACGCACGCGGGAGTGGTGGCGAGTTCTCCGATGACGTGATGAAATGGACGCTCGGCCATTGGGACGAGCTGGTGGCGAGGATGCCGCCCAACTTTGCCTCGCGGAACCTGCGCTTGACCGGCGGGTGCTCGCAGGAACGCGAGGCAGAGCTGAAGCAATTCTTTTCGGATCCGAAGCGCAGCGGTCCCGGCATCCAGGCCACGCTGCGGCGCTTGTGCGACGCGATGGAGGAGTGCTCGCGCCTTCACGACCACGAAGCGGAGCGCGTCGAGCGCTGGCTTAACTCCAAGGTCACGTCGCCCTAGCTCTGGTGGAACTCGACGAAGCTAGAAAGGTGCCGAGTTTGGTGGCGGTGCGGGGCCGTCACCGTGTCGCCACCGGCTCGAGCCAGCGGTCCAGCCAGTCGAAAGAAGGCGAAACGGGACCCCTCGTCCCGTTTGGGGTCAGGGGACCGCAGGTCGTGAGTCGCGGTTCTCGATTCTCCCTCCACGGTCGTATGATCTCGCCACAGACCGGAGCGGATCGAACGCCGCGCAAGTCGCTCCCACTCGCCGCGGCGATCTCCGCTCATGATGAACCCGCGGCCACCGCGGGTTGGCAAGGAAGAGCGCCATGACTGATCTTACCGCCGACACGATCATCCTGGATCCTCTCCCCACCGATGAAGACGCTTCGCCCGAAGCGCAAGCGTTTGCGCAGATGATGATCGAGGACTTACCGAAACGGGGCCGCACTTCGTCGATGATGGCCGAACGGATCGCCGAGATGGGCCTGGGGCCGCACGCGTTGAGGCTGCTGCAGGCAACTGTGACCGCCACGAATGACAGCCGGGAGCGAGCGCGCTGCTATTTCGTGGCCGGAGTGATCCGAGAGCGGACCGGCCAGTTCGAGGCTGCGAGTCGCTGCTACGCGGCGGTGACGCCCGACCTCCTGGAGGACGAGGAACGATACTTTGCTTTCAACAACTTCGCCTACTGCCTCAATCGACTCGGTCGTCACGCGGAGGCGGAGCGAATCTGCCGCCGGGCGATCGCGACCGACTCGAAACCATTCAATGCGCACAAGAACCTCGGGATCGCCATGGAGCGCCTGGGCCGCTTGGGGGAAGCCGCCGACGCGTACCTCGTGGCGGCCAATGCCACGAAGCATGACGATCGCCCTCTGCGCCATCTGCGAGTTCTCCTGGCCAACCATCCCGAGCTCGAGCACGAGCGCCCCGCCATCGCGAAGAAGGTGGAGGCGTTGATCAAGTCCGCGCGCAAGCAGCGAGGCCTCGAGGCGCGTTCCCCCTCCGGCCGGAGCCAGGAGGGCATTCGGTCGCTCTTGAGAGGCATTCGCGTCGCCGACCCGATCCACAGCGAGGAGCTCTATGTCTTCGGGCTTTTCTGGGAGCAGACGAAGCACATCGACTACTTGACGCTCGACCAAGCGCTCGCGGACGGGGTCACGGCGATCTCCGAGGTCAGCGAGGGCGGATCCGTGCCCCGGCTTCTCGTCGTCAATGGCTCGGATCGATCCGTCTTCCTGATGGCGGGCGAGCAGCTGATCGGTGCCAAGCAGAACAGGGTGGTCAACACAAGCGTCATGGTGGGAGCCCGGACTGAGTTCTCGATGCCCGTCACGTGCGTCGAGCAGGGGCGTTGGTCCTATCGATCCCGCGGCTTCCGCACCTCGGGCACGTCCTCGCACCATGCGTTGCGGCTCATGATGGCGAAGCATGTCAATGCCTCGTACAAATCGTTCGGCCGGGCCGACTCGGATCAGGGCGCGGTCTGGCACGAGGTGGCTCGCAAGCTCCACCACTTCAAGCACCGTTCCCCATCCGGCGCGCTGCACGACGCCTACGAATCAGTCGAGGCGCGCCTGAAGCGGTTCCATGACGACCTCGCTCCGGGCGAGAGCTGGTCGGGCGCTCTGTTCTGCTTCGGGGATTCGATCGTCGGCGCCGATCTTTTCGACAAGCCGTCGACGCTCCGCCTGCTCTGGCCAAAGCTCGTCCGCGCGTACGCGTTTGACTCGCTCGAATGCGAGCGGCGGGGAACGGTCGAGCGCTCCGTGGCGGAGGAATGGCTCAGCGGGCTCTCGCGGACCGCCGTCGACAGCTTCCCATCGGAGGGCATCGGCACAGACGTGAGGTTTGAGGGCGACCGCCTGGTAGGCGCCCTGCTGCTGGTCGACGACGTGCCGGTGCACGTTCAGGCCTTTGCGGACGAGAACGACTGAGCCGGTCGAAATCGACGGATGCGCTCCCCACTAAGCACTTGCTTGGTCCCACTTCTTTTGCGACTCGCGGCGGTCTCGATGGCGCTCATGCCGATGCACGCGACCGCCGCACCTCGCGTAGCGCACTACACCACCGTCGAATACCGCGGCACCTTGCTCTATGTCGCGCACGCGCGACATCCGGGAGACGTGCACCCGTACCACGCGCTCGAACGCTACTTCACCGACGGCAATCGCGTGCGCATGGACGGAACGAATTGGGCCGAGGGCGACACGACGCAGTCGCCTGAGACCTACCTGCTGATCGGGGATCGCATGTTCCATCGCGACTCCTCCGGCAAGCCGTGGCAGACTTTCGTCCCCTCGAGCCGGCGTGAACGACAAATGCGGCTCGAGGGAACGGCGGGGTTTCCGGCGGTTCTCGAACTCCTGACCCGCGCGCGCCGCGACTCGCTAGACCAATGGCAGCGCACGGGCGACCGCCTCCAGCGCTACACGCGACTCTGGGCGCATCCCCGGCTCGGCGACGTGCGCGACTCGGTCGAATACTTCTACCGAGGCTCCGACTCGCTGCCCGATTCGATGGCGCTGGCCGTTTATCACCGAGACGCGAACTATCGGATCCTGCTGCGACGCGAATCGGCGTCGCACGAGCGCATCGCCGATTCGCTGTTCTCAGCGCCGGGCAGCTCCACGATGGATCCGGAGACCTCTGAAGACGACACGCTGAGGGTCGTGCCGCCGCTGGTCGAGGTCGCGCCCGGCCTGTGGACCGTCGAGCTGGCCGACATCGACTCGCGGACGATGATCGTCGAGTTCGCAGACTATCTCGTCGTGCTCGAGATGGCCGTGGGCAGCGCCAATGGGGAGCGCATCATCGACGCCACGCATCGGAAGTGGCCGGACAAACCGATCCGATATGCCTCGTTCAGTCACTACCATCCGCATTACACCGGCGGCCTGCGAGCGGCGATGGCGGAGGGAGCGACGGTGATCGCAACCCCCGGCAATGAGGCATTCGTCCGCAGCCTCGCCGAGCTGCCGTTCGTGTCGCAGCCCGATCGATATGCCCGGCACCCGCGCCCGCCACAGGTCGTCACGTTCTCCGATCGATACGAGCTGACGGACTCGACCAATCGGCTCGTCGCGATCAACTACGGCGCGAAGTCGGACCACACGGACGAGTTCGTGCTGTTCTGGTTCCCGCGGCAGAAGCTGATGTTCGAGGCCGAGCAGGGTTGGTCGAGCGTCGATGGCAAGCTGCGCGCGGGCAAGCGTGCGAGGACGCTGCTGGCCTGGCTGCCTGAACAGAAGATCGACGTCGAGCGTTTTGTCCAGTGCTGGCCGATGAAGGACAACGCGGCCATTGTGACGCGGGCCGAGCTCGATTCGCTGGCGAACGTGAAGCGGTAGACGATCCTGCCGAAACCCCCGGTCGCTTTCGCAGCCTCCCGCCACTCGGCAGCTAGCGCACGTATTTGTTGAAGAACATGCGCCGCGGCAATAAAGTCCTCGCGGGTCTTAGCGGACCACGAGGATGCCGGGCAGCTTGACGTTTCCCCCGGCCGGCAGGACGAAATACCCGCGCATCTTCCCGTAGCCCTTAGGCGAGTCGTACTCGCGGGTGCGGGACCTTGCCGAGGGCCTAGCACACCTCGATCAGCCCTTGGTCGCCTCGCTCTCGGTCGCCGCATCCGAGGACGGAAAGAGTCCGTTGATCCATGCCTGCCACACGGGCGCCTCGCGCGCGGCGATGGCTCGCGACTGCGCGCCATAGAGATAGAGACGAACCGACAGGCAGACCTGGTCGCCCATCGGAATGGGGAAGAGATGCGCGACGCCCGAGGTCGGTTCCTCGAGGCGAAGGAAGAGCTCTTCGTGTTCCTTGTCGACGACCCGCTCGACGATCCCCGCGAGACGCGGCGCGCCGTGCGCCGCCTCCACACGCTGTCCTTCGGCCAGCCGCGCAAGGCCGAGCGAGCCGAGGAGCCTGCTCCAGGCCGCGGACTTGCTTTCCGAGCTCATGGCCATGAGGGGGATGACCTCGCTGAGCTGCCCACGGAAGTGAGCGAGGTAGATCTTGAGGATACGGAAGAACGCGGGCCAGCCCTTCTCGACGTCCTCGAACTGATTGTCCCAATCGTCGGTGCTCGCGAACCAACTGTGCACGACGCGAACTCGACACGTGCCTCCCGACTTTGCCTCGACCGTCCACTCGTCCGCGACGGTCGGTGAGCCGGGGCCCATCTCGCCTTCGGCGACGAATCGACGATGAGGATTCCAGACGGTGATGACGGCCTTCGATTCCATGCCCGGACCGAAGTCGAGGACGATCGCGCCGCCTTCGCGCTCTTCGAGCCTGGCGGGGACGAACCACGCGGATATCCCCGGTCCGGTCGCGATCGCCTGCCAAACCTCTTCCGGCGTGCCGGGGACTTCGGTCGCGACTTCGACGGAGCGACGTCCGGATGCATCCTTCTTCACGGGCATGATGGCTCCTTCATACGGGCCTTGACGGGTAGAGGGTGAGCCACGACGACCAGTCGATGCGCGCGGCCGCCGGGGGCAGACGCATCGTGGTAGCGGGCGACGAGCTTCGTGATGACATGGGTGAGATCGCTGCTGAACGCGGCACGCTCCGCCGGAGAGCGGAACCGGACTTCGGCGTCGATCGAGAGCGTCGCCAGTTGCTTGGCTTGCTCCTTCGAACGGCGCACGAGCTGTGCGACCTCGCGCACCACTCGAGCCGCGAGCGCAATAAGGTAGCGCGCAGACAGCCGGTCCGACGCGCGGGCGGGGTCGTTTGCTGCGTCCCCGAGCGCCGCTGGCGAGACGACGAACGACGCGGCGGTGGCGACCATTCGACGCTCGACCAGGCCGCCCCACCGTCGTTCCTCGACCGGGCGCACGAGCCCGTGAGCCTCGAGCGCCCGCAAGTGATAGTTCACCTTCTGGCGCGCGAGGCCCATCCGCGAAGCGAGCGATGCGGCTGAGCCTGGCTCGACGAGCTCGGCCAGGAGCCGGGCGCGCACCGGGTCGAGCGCGACCACCGCGGTGGCCGGATCGTCGATCACTTCCAGGTCCAACATGGCAGGATTGGACCACTGACAAGATTTATTGTCAAGCAGCCAAGATCGGCGCATGGCTCCCGGCGCCACGGGCATCGCGTTGGATGGCGCCGGCAAGATGTACGCCTCGAACTTCGTCCTCAACAGCGATACGGTCCACGCTGCCGATGGGAGCGGCGACGCCGCGCCGTTCGCCATGCTGATCGGGGTGATGCCGGATTTCCGACATCACCCCTTGTGGTGCTCGGCTCTCAGCCCGGAGACCCACCGCCGCCGCAATCGAAGTAGAACACCACGCTGCAGATGTCCTTGCAGCAGCGGCTCCCGCTCTTACGGGTCACCGAGACATTGGGCGTTCCAAGCCCCGTGACGGTGTAGCACTCGTTCGACCCGTCCTGGGTGAAGCCGAAGTGCTCGCGGCCCGCCTGGATGCACACGCCGATGACGGGCTGGACACCCGAATACACCCACGGCCCATGCTCGAGCTTGACCCCGCAATCCGTCGGACAATCACTCGGGCATTCACTCGGACACGGAGATGGAGGAGGACTGCTGTTTCGGGCCGCCGCGGGGCTGACACCGACGCGGGGCGCCGTCACGGACGTACAAGATGCGGACGCGACCAATGTGACCAGGGGCAACAGCTGCAACAGCATTACCGCGCGACTGCGTTTGCGCATTGCGCCACCTCCAATTGAGCAGGCCGCGCAACGCCGCCACCCTTCGTGCGCGTGAGAGTTCTACCTCTCGATCACCTCCATTTGCGGGACCCGATGAAGCGGGTCGCGCCGTCGTCGGTCGCGAGCAAGTCCAGGGCCGGACATGGAGCCTCGATGCCGCGGCGTTGAAATTCTTGGGGATGGGCGGCGAGTTGGGTGTGTTGCCTAATGCTCGGGCGCTCACCGTTCTGCACGGTTCGCCCGATAATGCAATTGCGAGCGGGCACAGGTCCTGGGCGAGGTGGCGCCCGTACGCGGCGGTCAGCCGAGATTGAACTCGGCCGCCACCTGCAGGAGCTTCCGGGTGAGGCGAGCGTGGTTGGTGCGCCGCCTAGGAATCGAACCTAGAACCTTCGGCGGAGGGCGCAGCCGTCGACTCATCGCCGCCGCCTGGCGGTCTGCGTCCGCGTGGCGAGCGCCGCCTCGGGGAGGACATCGTGGAAGAGCGGCCGCCTGAGTCTCACCCCAGACGGCCGCTGCTGGTGTTTCTTTCTACCAAATGACGACGAACCTTCGCTTGGCGATGCGGCCGCCCGCTTCGACTCGCACGAAGTAGATCCCCGGTCGGGCGGCCGGGTCACTCGGCCGCGACCATGTGAGCCGTTGCCGACCCGCGGGGGCGAGTCCATCCGCGAGGCGCGCCACCACTCGCCCCTCCAGATCGAACACCTGAGCACGAACGTGCCCACTTCTCTCGAGATCGAACTCGAAGCGGACGGTTCCTACGGCGGGATTCGGGAACGGTGCGGCCAGCGCCAGCTCCTTGCTCGAGGTCAACTCCGGCGTGGCAAGCAGCGTCGAGATCTCGCCGAACGCCGTCAGCTGGGTCGCCGTGACGACGTACACTTTACCGTTCACGACGACCGGTGTCGTGAATTTCTGCGCGAGATCGAGCGCGTCCCGCGCCCCCGCCAGCGTGCTGTTGTAGAGCACGTGGCTCAGGTCGGCCGGATCGTAGGCGTAGAGAACGCCCGGATCCGTCGTGCCGTTCCTCTGGATCGCCCACAGAATCCCGTCGCGATCGCCATTCGCCGAGACGAACAGCGTGGCGCCCGGGTATGAAAACTGCTCCGCGCTCACGGATGTCGGCGCCGTCGACAGCCTTCCGCCGGTCAGCCGGAACGCCTGGATGTTGTCGGCCACGGGACCGAAGTACACGGTGCCGTTGTAGTACACGGGATTGCTGTAGTTGCCGGGCTCCGGCGTGCCGTTGGGGAAGATGTTCGGAAGCGTCTGGACGGCGTGACCGTCGTCATTGGGATTGAAGTGGCCCATGCTGTCGCGGTTCACGAGATACACGGTGGCGTTCTTGCCGGCGCCGGTTATCAGATGCCGGTGAGGGCCGGGTTGATCCGGGAGCAGCATGACGCCGCCCGCGCACAGGTCCAGATCGGCTTGGTCCAGCGTCAATTGATCGAAGGGCGTAAAGTAATCCGCGACCGCTCCCGCTCGTGTCAGCTTCACGAAACTGTCGCCGTAGTCGACCCCACCGGCATCGATCGTGAACGTTCCGTTCCCCGTCGCGAAATACACGTTGCCCGCGGAGTCGGCGGCGACGCCGCCACCGCTCTGCCAGATACCGGCAGCGTCGTTGTCCGGTGTGTCACAAAACGCGAAGACCTGCTGCAGCGTCGTCGCGTCGAACCCGAACACCCAGCCGTGGTACGGACCCACGTCGCCGTGGCTGCCAAAGGCGATGTAGACGATGCCGCTGCTGAGCAGCAACGCCGCGCGCTGGTTCTGGCGAAGCGGGAGGAACGGCAGTAGTCCGTTCTGCGACCCGGAGCCGCTTCCCGACACCGTAGCCTCGAGAGCAACCGGGCCGCCGAACTTTTCCGCGCCGGTCGCGAGGTCGAGAGCGTGCAGCCGCACGAAATAGTCGGCGCCCTCCTTGGTCTTCGCGACGACGTACAGAGTCTGGCTTACGGGGTCGATCACGGGAGTGCTCGTGATTCCGATCGAGTCCGGAATGTCGCCGCACTCGATGACGTCCGCACAGGGAACGGCCGTGACGCCGGGCCCAAGGAACGAGACCTGCCACAGCGGAACGGGGCTCAGCCCGTCCGCATCGAAGGCGTGGACGATGTCGTGCTCGGTCGCCACATAGACGACGTTGTGAAGACCCTTCCCCGGGATGCTCAGGTTCGCCACGTAGAGGGGCGAGGAATAGCAGACGCCGTCGAGCGGGTAAGAAAACAGCTTGCCGAACGTGGCTGAGTTCACGTTCGCTGGCGTCAGCACGACTTCGTCGAGATTGGCGCCGGTGCCGAGATTGTCGACGTGATGCATGAACACCCCGGCGTTGTTCGTGATGTACACAGACGCCGCGGCGGACTTGGACAGGTCCGTCTTCTCGACCTTCACCGTGTGCGTGCCGACAGCGCTCGGGGGCGTATAGAGTCCAGAGGCGGTGATCGTGCCCGACGAGGCGGACCCGCCGATGACCCCGTCCACCCGCCACTGGACGTCCGCCTCGCTGGCCGTGAACTGCTGAGTCCGCGTGAACGTCAGCGCCGCCACCGACGGTTTGATCGTGAAGGGCGGCGGCAGCTGAACACCGACCGGCGTGTTCATGTCGGTCTCGATCTCCGCCTGCGTCAGGGCGCGGTCGTAGATCCGCACTTCGTCGATGATGCCGTTGAAATAGAAGCCTCCGGTGCGTCGCCCGATGTTCACGTTCACGCCGGAGTCGAACTGGAGCGGGGGAACGGCCCCGTTCAGGACGCCGTCGTCGGGGACGCCGTTGACATAGAGATCCAGCGTCTGAGCCGTGGCATCGTAGACGCCGGCGACGAAATACCACGTGTTCAGCGCCCGCACGGTCGTGCTGTAGCGCTGGACGTGCGATGCGCCATCGCCGGACACCGCGACGCCGAAGGTCTCGGGCCCTGTGTCGGGGCTGGTCTTGAACTGCCAGCCCGCGCTGCCGTCCGACTTGGCGACGATCTGGCCGTCGTCCGCGGGGGTTCCCAAGGCCTTGACCCACGCGCTCCAGGTCATACTTCCGGTGAGCTGGAGCTGCGCGGGGTTGCCCAGGTCGAGATAGCTGCTCGTGCCGTCGAACGACAAGGCGCTGCCGTAGCGACCTGGCACCCACGTCGCTCCGATGATCGCGCCGTTGATGCCATGGCCCGACGCGTCGGGAGCCACCAGCCCCGTACCTTCGTCAAACGAGTAGGCCGCGACGGGACCCGGCTGCGCACGAACCCGTCCGACGAAAGAGCACAGCATCACGGGAACGACCAGCAGAGCTTGCAACCGCCGACGTGGCGACATACGACCCGCACTCCCTGCCCGGAACAGGACGGCGCGCCCGACCTCGCGCCCGAGCATGGTCTTCATGGACGAGACGACGGGATCGAGTCTACGCCCACGGGCTGAAGACGCGCGAGATCCAAAGGCGTCGACCGGGCTGGCGAGGCACCGGGCAGACGCGCCTGACGAACAACGCCGCGTCGGACTATACTCCCAACTGGAGCCCGCTGAGGTCGCACGGCCCGTCGACCAGGATCTGGGGTTCGAACGCCTGCTGCGCAAGCCGGATTCGTCGCGTGCCCGATTTCGTTGATCCCAGCGCCCTACAAGCCCGATGGTTACCTTGTGGGCTCATACCTCATCGCCACCGCCCCCGAGCCGAACTCCAGCCGACTCACGAGCTTCAAGTCGACACGCTTCGATAGCCCCGCGAACAACGTCGGCCCGTGACCCGCCAGCCTGGGGTGCACCACGAACTCGTACTCATCGATCAGTCCCAGCTCCGCCAACGC
>JACXTT010009529.1_pt1 | contig 13262 bp, 6 predicted proteins | sample 9270951 | NCBI WGS metagenome assembly JACXTT01 (sample SAMN15532306, study PRJNA645909) | rock metagenome | isolation source: weathered quartz diorite | place: Puerto Rico | collected 2017-06-21
CGGGCTGGGCGCCGGCTTCACCCGCGTCGTGCAGCCGGCCAGCACGGGGGCGAAGGCCAGGGCGATCAGCAGGGCGCGGGGCCCGATCGCGGCGAAGGGGGGCGAGGCGAGGGTGCGTCGAAACATGCGCGGCCTGCTACCACCACGTCCGTGGCAAGACTAGGGCGCGCGCGCCGCGGCGGCTTGCCTGCCGCGCGGGAAAGGGGCTCCAATCCCAGCCGTCACAGGGATCCCCGCGATGAAGATCGACCTGCTTTCCACCGACAGCTTCGCCGCCGGCCAACCGCACGACCAGTTCCGCTGGCTGCGCGACAACGCCCCGGTCCGCTGGCACGACGAGCCCGGCGGCAAGGGCTTCTGGGCGGTCACCCGCCACGCCGACGTCTGGGAGGTCGACCGCGACTTCCAGGCCTATTCCTCGGGCCCGACGATCATGATCACCGACCCGCTGGAGGGCATGGGCGGGTTCGGCGACCACAAGATGATGCTGATGATGGACCCGCCGGAACACACCCAGTTCCGCAAGCTGATCCGCAGCGAGTTCACCCTGCCGGCGGCGCGCCTGCGCGAAGAACGCATCCAGGCCCTGGCGAAACAGATCGTCGACGCGGTGGTGGACAAGGGCGAGTGCGATTTCGTGGCGCAGGTGGCCGGCGAGATGCCGTCGTTCGTGATCGCCGAGCTGATGGGCCTGCCGCTCACCGACGGGCGCGAGCTCTACAAGCTGACCGAGGTGATCCACACCGCGCCCGAGGCCCTGCCGCCGGGCGCCGGCGGCGCGGCGGTGGCCAAGATGTTCGAATACGGCAGCCAGGTGATCGCCGAGAAGCGCGCGCGGCCCGGCGACGACCTGGCCTCGCGGCTGCTGGCCTGCGAGGTCGACGGGCGCAAGCTCGAGGACATCGAGTTCCTGCTGTTCTTCCTGCTGCTGGTGGACGCCGGCGGCGACACCACCCGCAACCTCTTGTCCGGTGGGCTGCTCGCCTTGATGGAGCATCCCGACCAGTACGCCTGGCTGATGGAAGACCTGCCGGGCCGCCTGCCGACCGCGCGCGAGGAGCTGCTGCGCTGGACGAGCCCGGTGATCTACATGCGCCGCACGGCGCTCAAGGACGTCGAGCTGGCCGGCCAGCAGATCCGCGAGGGCGACAAGGTGGTGATGTATTTCGGCGCCGCCAACCGCGACCCGGCGGCCTTCGACCGGCCCGAGACGCTGGATTTGTCGCGCGATCCCAATCCGCACCTCGCGTTCGGCACGGGCCCGCACGGGTGCCTGGGCCAGCACATCGCGCGGATCGAGATCGACGCCATGCTGGTGGAGGTGCTGACGCGGATGGGGGATTTCCAGCTGCCCGCCGCGCCGGAGTGGCTGCCGTCCAACTTCATCTCCGGGCCCAAGACCATGCCGCTGAAGTTCGCCGCCCGAGCGTGATCGGCTTGACCGGGCCCGACCGCGGCCTACCGTCCGCGGCATGGGGAAATTCGACTTCCGCGGCCTGACGGTCGCCCTTGCCGCGCTGGCGGTTGTCGCGGGCGGCGCCTCGGCCGCCGAGCGGCGCGCGGCGGCGCATCCTGACCTCTCGGGGCTCTGGACCAGCACCTCGCTGACCGAGCTGCAGCGGCCGAACGGCCTGACCAGCCTCACCCTCTCGGACGCCGACGCGGCGGCCTACGCGCGCCGCCACATCGCCGAGATCCGCGCCGAGCGGGACAATGTGGGCGGGCGCGGCTCGGAGGTGGACTTCTGGAACCTGGGCGACCGGCTGGCCCGCATCGGCGGCAAGGCGCGGACCTCCTGGATCGTCGAGCCGGCCGATGGGCGGCTGCCCTTCTCGCCCGCCGGTCTGGCGGCGCGGGCGCGGGAGAGCGCCGCGCACGGCAATTCCGACAATCCGGAATCGCGGAACGCCTCCGAGCAGTGCCTCGTCGCGGGCTGGGCGGCGGCCGGACCGCCGATGATGAACAGCCCCTACGGGAACGAATACCAGATCGTGCAGACCAAAGACGCTGTCGCCATCGCCCTGGAGACCATCCACGACGTGCGTGTCGTGCGGCTGATCGCGCGTCCGGCTGACGGCGGCCTGGCCCCCGATCCGCGCCGCCACCTGCCGGCCTCGGTGCGGCCGTGGATGGGCGATTCCATCGGCTGGTGGGACGGCGCGACCCTGGTCGTCGAGACCACCAACTTCAATCCCGGCGACGCGCTCAAGATTCCCACCGACCTCTACATCTCCGCCAATGCGCGGGTGATCGAGCGCTTCAGCCGCGTGGGCCCGGGCGACCTGCTCTACGAGTTCACGGTCGAGGATCCGGCCACCTACACCCAACCCTGGCGCGCCCAGATGGCCTTCCAGCGGTCGAAGGGCCCGATGTTCGAATACGCCTGCCACGAGGGGAACTATTCCCTGCCGGGCATCCTGGCCGGCGCCCGCCACGAGGAAGCGCAGGCCCACTGACAGGGGCGCGAAGCGTCACCGTTGACAACTCGGAGTTGCCACCCTCCCAATGCGCCCTTGTCGGGGGACTGAGTAATGCCGTTGAGTAGTGAGACCGTCTCCTTCGCCGGCAGCGGCCTGGTGTTTCAGAACAGCTATTCGGCCGCCGTCACCGACGCCTATCACAGCGCCATCCTGCGGGCCGAGAATGCACTCCAGCAGCAGTTCGTCACCAACGCCACGATCAGCGTCCAGTTCGACATCGCACCGCTGAGCGGGGGCGCCGTCGCGAACAACAGCTACTTCGTCTACCGCTTCGACTACGCGACCGTGCGCGCCGCACTGGTCAGTCATGCGACCACGCCGGACGACCAGCTGGCGGTCGCCAGCCTGCCCACCGTCGACCCCTCCAACGGCCTGGGGTTCGCCATGACCGGGGGCGAGGCGCAGGCGCTGGGCCTGGTGGGCCCTTCCGGTCATCCTGACGACGACAGCATCACGCTCAGCAGCACGGAGCCGTGGACCTTCGGCGACGATGTGGTGGGCGCGATCGAGCACGAGCTGACCGAGGGCGGGCTCGGCCGGGTGCAGGACCTCGGCATCTCGTCCACGCACTTCTCGCCCTTCGACCTGTTTCGGTTTACGGCCGGCGGCCAGCGCGACTACACGGGCGGCTCGGACGGCCAGCTGACCTATTTCGGCGTCGACGGCGCCCATCTCAGCGATTTCGCCTTCCACAACGCCATCAGCAAGACGCTGGTCAACGACGGCGGCGACTTCGGCGACTGGGAGTTCACCTTCTTCGACGCCTTCGGCGGCGGCGGCGGCGGCATCTCCAGCGGCATGTCGACGGTCGACATCCAGGTGCTCGACGTGCTCGGCTGGACCCCCGCCGCTCCGGCGGCCACGGATGATTTCGCCAGCACCTTCGGCGACACCGTCCATCCGATGGGCCAGCTCACGGTCGGCGTCGCCAAGACCGGCAGCCTTGAGCTGATCGGCGATCGCGACTGGTTCAAGGTCCAGCTCAACACCGGGACCGACTACCTCGTCACCGTCAGGGGCCAGGACGGCGGCGGCGGGTCGCTCGACGACCCGACGGTGACCCTGCATGACGCCGGCGGCGCGCAGATCGCCTTCAACGACGACGCCGACAGCGTGACCTTTGACTCAGCCCTGATCGTCCACCCCGCGGCCAGCGGCGCCTACTACGTGGAAGCCGGGTCGGCGTTCGACGTCACCCCGGGCACCTACACCGTCACGGTCCAGGCCGGCGCCGCAGCCTCCACGGCCGGCAACGACGTGCTGATCGGATCAACAGCCGGCGGCACAATCATGGCCGGACTCGGCGACGACACCATCGTCGCCGACAACGCCTCGAACTACCTGCGCGGCGAGGCGGGCGACGACGTCATCACCGGCGGCTCCGGCTTCGACGACGCCAACGGCAACATGGGCAACGACACGATCCATGGCGGGGCCGGCGACGACTATTCCGTGGGCGGCAAGGACAACGACATGTTGTTCGGCGATAGCGGCAACGACATCGTCTGGGGCAACCTCGGCAACGACACCTGCAGCGGCGGCTCAGGCGATGACCAGGTGCGCGGCGGTCAGGGCGACGACGTGGTCAACGGCGGCTCGGGCAATGACTACGTCTCCGGCGACCGGGGCAACGACACCATCACCGGCGGCTCCGGCGCCGACAATTTCCACGGCAGCCAGGACGCCGGGATCGACAAGGTGATGGACTTCAGCGTCGCCGAGGGTGACCGCGTCCAGCTCGATCCGGGCACCACCTACACCATCAGCCAGGTAGGCGCCGACACCGTGCTCGACATGGGCGGCGGCAACCAGATGATCCTGGTGGGCGTCCAGATGAGCTCGCTGCTGCCGAGCTCGATCTTCCTGGGCTGAAGATGGGGGCTGACTACCAGTTCAGGTCGGCCAGCAGGCCGGCGTAGACCTCGATCCCGCCCCACAGCGCGGAGAGCTTCAGGTTCTCGTTCTGGGCGTGCTGGTTGTCGTCGTAGTTGGCGATCGAGACGCCCACCATCGGGGCCTTCAGCTGGTTGACGATCTCGGCCATGCCCGAGCTCGCGCCCACGAACGGCAGCTTCAGCACCGGCATGCCGGTGGTCCGCGTGATCGAGGCCGCGACGGCGAGCGCCGCGGGGCTGTCCATGGCCGATTCCGTGGCGATGGATTCGCCCTTGTCCCAGTTCACGCGAACGACCTTCGGGTGCGCCAAGCGGGTCGCCAGGTCCGGCGTGTCGCGCACGATGAACCAGCCCTGTTTGACCAGGTAATCCTCGACCAGCTGATGCACCCGCGCGTCGGTCTCGCCCGGCGCCATGCGGATATCGATGGAGGTCTCGGCTTCCGTGGCGATGGCGTTGGCCGCGTCCGGCGCGTTGTCGCCGCCGTGGATGGCGCGCACGTTCAGCGTCGGGCGCATGTAGCCGTCGGCGAGCCTGGCGGGCCCGACGTTGCGGCCCAGGCCCAGCGCCTGCTTCAGCCCGGTCTCCACGTCCGGCAAAGCCGCCAGCGCCGCCTTGTCCGCCGCCGACACCGGCGTCACGTCATCATAGAAGCCGGGGATCAGGATGTGGCCGTCGTCGTCGCGCAGGCTCATCACCAGGCCGGCGATCATCACCGTCGGGCTGGGCGCCCAGGACCCGTAGTGGCCGTCGTGCAGCGGCTTCATCGGGCCATAGACCGTGGCCTTGAAGCTGGCGATGCCGCGGTTGCCGAAGTTGATCTGCTGGCGGCCGGACTGGTGCATCGGCCCGTCGCCCATCACCAGCAGGTCGCCGCGCACGGTCTCCAGATGCTTGGCCACCAGGGCCGCGAAGTGCGGCGAGCCCTGCTCCTCTTCGCCCTCGTACAGCAGCTTGATGTTGACGCTGGGCTTGATGCCCGCCGCCTTCAGCGCGTCGAAGGCCGAGATCAGCGCCTGGATGGAGCCCTTGTCGTCGCCGGCCGAGCGGGCGAACAGCCGCCACTCCGGATCGAGCGGCCCGGTCGCGGCCTTCCAGTCGACGGGTTTGGCTTCGGGCAGGGCCGTGCGCATCGACGGCTCGAACGGCGTCGAGATCCAGCCCTTCTGGCCGATCGGCTGGCCGTCGTAGTGGGCGTAGAACGTGACCGTCCGTTTGGCGCCGGGAACCTTCAACTCGGCGAACACCGAGGGCGGCGTGCCGGGCTCGGCATAGAGCTTCTGGGTCGCGAAGCCGCGCGCCTTCAGGAGACCGGAAATGTAGTCGGCGTTCTTCTCGATGTCGGCCTGGCTGGTGGCCACGTTCGGCATGGACAGCAGGGTCGCGAAGTCGCCGACGATCTCCTTCTCGTGGGCCTGGCGCCAGGCGCGCACCTTGCCCGCCAGGGCGGGGGCGGTGGGGGAGGCGGCCTCAGCCGCCGAGGCCAGGAACAGCCCCATCGCCAGGACCGAGGCGAGGCCCAGTTTCGTGCGTAGCGATGTCATAGCGTCCCCAATTCCATATTACGCGGCCGCCGACGGGCGGACCTCGATGGTCATCTACCATCGCTCAGAGCGGGCCGACCCGTCCTTGTTGGGCGGGCGGCGACGGCAGCTGGACCGGCGGGCGATAGGCGGAGCCGGCGCCCACCATCGGCGCGCCCAGCATCCGCTTGGCGTCCAGGTCGCCCAGAGCGGCGGCTTTTTCCAGCCAGGACTTGGCGAGCGCCTTGTCGGCGGGCACGCCCTCGCCCTTCATGTAGGCGAGCGCCAGCAGGCGCTGGCCGATCCGCTGGTTCTGGTCAGCCGCCTTCTTGAACAGGGCGACGGCCTGGGCGTCGTTGCGGGCCGTGTTGCGGCCCTGGCTGTACATCAGCCCCAGGTTCACCTCGCCCAGCGCGTTCCCCTGGTCGGCCGCCTTGCGATACCAGGCCATCGCCTGGCCAAGATCCAGCGGCACGCCCAGCCCGTGGTCGTAGAGATAGCCGAGGTTGGCCTGGGCTTCGCCGTTGCCGGCGTCGGCGGCCTTGCGCAGCAACACGGCGGCCTTGCTCATGTCGATGGGCACGCCCGAGCCATGGATGTAGGCGATGCCGAGCAGGGTGGTGGCGATCACGTCGCCCTGGTCGGAGGCCTTCTGCCACCAGATCGCGGCGGCGGGCTCGTTCTTCGGCGCGCCGGTCCCGAAGGCCAGCATGCCGCCCAGCAGCCGCTCGGCGATGGCGTTGCCCTGGTCTGCGGCCTTCTGGAACCAGACGACGGCCTGCACCGGGTCGCGGGCCACGCCCAGGCCGTTCAGGTACATCTCGCCCAGCGCGCCCTGGGCCTCGATCTGACCCTTCTCGGCCGCCTCGCGGTAGTAGCCGACCGCCTTGGTCATATCGACAGGCACGCCGCGGCCGGTGCGGTACATGATCGCCAGGCCGAGCGCCGCGCCCGGCTGGTGCTGGGCCGCGGACTTTTGCAGCCAGTCCAGCGCCTGGGCGGTGTCGACGGGAATCTCCGTGCCGCGCAGATAGGCGAAGCCCAGATCGGCCTGGGAGGGCGCGTAGCCAGCCTGCGCGGCGGACGTCAGCAGCGCCAGGCCGCGCGGCGTGTCCTTCGGTGCGCCGCGGCCGGTGAGGTAGATGTAGCCTAGAGCGCCTCTGGCGCCCGGCAGGCCCTGGTCGGCGGCCTTCTGCATCCAGTTGATCGCCGCCGTCGGGTTCTTCGTCACGCCGTTGAGGCCGTTGAGCGAGTCGAAGCCCAGCGCCAGCTGGGCGGAGGCCGAGCCGTCCTCGGCCGCCTTCACGGCCCAGTAGCGATAGATCCCATCGCTCTTCGCCAGGCCGTCGCCGCGCAGGGCCGCGATGGCCAGGGCGTACTCGGCGTCCGAATTGTTCTGCGCGGCGGCCTTTTGATAGAGCGCGATGGCCTTGGGCACGTCGCGCGTCACGCCGACCGGCTCGTAGTACATCTGCGCCAGCATGGCCGTGGCCCGCGCGTCCCCCTGAGCCACGGCCTTGTTCAGCCAGGCGATCGCCGCGTCCGGCGCGCGCGGCACGCCCTCGCCGCGCTGGGAGATGAAGGCCATGTAGCGCTGGCCGTCGGCGGAGCCGCCGTCCGCGCCCTTCTTGAACCACTCGGCGGCCTTGGCCTTGTCGGCGGCGACGCCCTCGCCGTTGTAGTAGGCCTGCCCGAGCTGGACCTGCGCCGCCGGATATCCGCTCGCGGCCGCCTTCTCCAGCAGAGCCAATCCCTTGGCGATGTCGAGCGGCACGCCATCGCCGCGCGCGTAGCGCTGGGCCAGGCGCAGCTGCGCGCGCGCGTCGCCCTTGGCCGCGGCGGCCTGGTCGGCGGCGAGCGTCGCCTCGGTCGAGGCCGGCGCCGGGCCCGCGGTCTTCGCGCCGCCGCTGGTCGCGGCGCCGGTGGTCGCCGGCGCCTGGGCGGTCTGCACGGTCGCCAGCACCGCCACGTCGCTGCGGCCCAGTTCGCGCAGCGCCGTCGCCGTCGCCTCGGCCTCCGACGCGGGGAACTCCGGCGCCATGCTGCGGCTGCTCATCTCCACGGCCAGCACGCCGTCGTCGATCCGCGCGCGGCGATGCAGCGCCATGCCCGCCACCGTGCGGTCGATGTCCGTCCCGAACAGCGAATAGCGCTGGCCGGTCGGCAGGGTGATCCGCCACGTCGAGTTGGAGTAGGTCGGGTGGTTGACCACGAACGGCGCGTCGGCGTGCGGGCCGGGCTCGCGCTTGGCGAGTTCGCCGCCGAACGAGGTGGCTGGGACGCGATAGATCTTCCCGCCGCCCGAGGCGTCGGTCCAGTCGAGACGGGCGGTGGCGGTGAGGTTCAGCCGGATCACGCCGGCGGCGTCATCGTCCTTGATCTCCAGGCCGGCGATGTCGAGCCAGCTGTAGCCCTTGGCGTAGTACTCGCGCACCGATCGCTCGAAGTCGGAGCGCGAGGCGTTGGCCATCGAGGCGCGGAAGGCGATCGCCAGCTCGCCGCGATAGGTGACCGCGATCTTGGCCGGGGCGACGCCGGCCATGCCCTTGGAGCCGTCGATCACCATCGCCTGCTCGTAGCCCGGCTCGGTGAGCGGCGGCGGCGACAGCTTTTCCAGCGGCGCGCCGGCCACGCGCAGCGGCAGCGCCCAGCCGTAGGCCGGGATCGGCAGCTGGTCGAGGTCGCGGTCGCCGATCCGCGTGCCGTCCAGCCAGTAGGTCTTGCCCGCGATGCTGGTGCGGACGATGGCGTGGTCGAACCAGGACGGGGAGGGCAGGCGCTGATCCATGCCGTCGCCGACGCGGGTCGAGACGAACACCGGGTCGGCCTTGATCCCCAGCTCGCGCAGCAGGGCGACCAGCAGCACGGTTTTGCCCTTGCAGTCGCCGAACCGCCGCGACCAGGTGTCCTCGGCGTCGGCCGGCACCAGGCCGCCGTCGTTCATGCCTAAGAACACGTAGCGGGTCTGATCCTCGACCAGCCGCAGCGCCATCATGGCGCGCACCTTCGGGTCGGCCGACAGGGCGGCGATCTTGGCCGCCTCACGTTTGATCGGCGAGTCCGGCTTCAGCTGCGAGGCCTTGTCGAACAGCGGGAAGAACAGGCCCGACAGCTCCGCCCAGTCGCGGTACTGGCTGAACGCGATGGAGCCCAGGTCGCCGAACCGGGCCGGCGCGCTGGCCGGCGGCTTGGGGGCCTCTACATTGGCCGCGTCGATCACCAGCTCGGTGGTGTCGCCGACCTTGGAAACCACCGGCGCCTTCAGGCCCTCGTTGAGCTTCCAGCGGATCGGCAGCGCCGTGGGCCAGAACGAGCGGAAGTAGATCCGTCCCGCGATCCCCTGGTGGTCGACGTACATGAAGTCGGTGGAGTAGCCGCGGCGCGCTGGGTCGCGGCGCTGCAGGGTGTAGGCCAGGTCGATCACGTCGCCGACCTGCAGGCCCTCCGGCTGCAGACTGGCGGTGAGCCGCCCGTCGAGCATGGCGGAGTCGAGATTGGTCTCGCGGCGCAGCACCGTGAACTTCTTACCGTCGGCCAGCAGGTCGATGACCTTGTCGCCGCGCAGGATCTGCAGCTTGTGGAACACCATGGTCTCGGTGGCCGGGTCCCAGGTCTCCTGCAGATTGCCGACCGCGGCCAGGCCGTGCGGCGTCAGAATCTGGATCAGGCTCTCGGAGTAGTAGTCGTCCTCCTCAGTGGTGAGCTTCGACTGCTGTTCGTAGAGCAGGACTTTGGTCGGCCCGGTGTCGGTGGTCGGCCCGCCCTTGGGCAGGGTCAGCGGCTTCACCCAGGCGGGTGGCGGCGCATAGACCGGCTGATCCGCGGCCTGCGCCGCTCCGGCCGCCATCGCAAATGCTGCGACCAGCCCCGCAAATCCCAGCCGAACCATACGCGCCCCAACTCTTGCCCCGAGGGCAGGATAACGACGTCTTCGGCTCCGCTTCAACCGCGGGTCGATCCGCGCGTCAGAATTCGATGCCTGCTATTGAATTCAACGGATAAACGAATTATCGAACTAAATACCGCGGAATTCGTCGAATAGATTCGAATAGTGGAGAATATGAGGAAGTAAAAATGGGATGATATTCTCAATATATCGATTCGTATAACCTGTTTCATCTCAACACGGCTTCGTAAATCGCGATGGTTTACGGATTTTAATTCGAACAACGTCATGCTGAACGGAAATTTACTTCGTTCATTTCGAGAGCTTTAATCAATTCCGGCGATCTTCCGCATCGAACGGCCGAAAACCAATCGGCCTGGGGGATCGAATGTCTCGCACTCTGCAACGCCGCCGCACGGCTCTGCGCCTCGCCGCTCTGGCCACGGTTTCGCTCGCGTCCATGACGCTGGCCGCGCCGGCCGCCCACGCGCAGCTGCTGGGTCTGAACAAGACCAGCGACCCGGTGAAGCCCTACTACGGCAACATCAAGCCGTTCTACGGCGACGTCGATCCGTCCTACGGCAACATCAAGCCGTTCTACGGCAACCTGAAGCCCTTCTACGGCAACCTGAAGCCGTTCTGGGGCAACCTGAAGCCGTTCTGGGGCGACATGGGCGCCTTCTACGGCGACCTCTCCACCTTCTGGGGCGCCAACGTGCCGACCGGCGGCGCGGGCTCGCCGCAATATCTGGCCATCGGCGACTTCTGGACCACCGCCGGCGGGTCGTGGGATCAGATCTTCACCGCCTGGAACCAGGGTTCGGCCACCAACTACGTCGCGGTCGACGGCCAGATGAAGAGCCTGGTCAACGACGCGCGCACCTTCTGGGGCCCCTCGGTCCTGGCCAAGACCGGCAAGTCCTTCGACGACGGCTTCGCCAACCCGGTCCTGGCCAAGTACGGCATCAACCTGGCCGACCCGACGTCGCTGTCGAAGCTCAGCCAGACCGACCAGGCGCTGTTCTTCCTCGACTGGTACGACGGCCTGATGAACTTCTCCGGGACCGACCACGTCGATCACTGGATGAAGACGGTCAACTGGAACCCGGCGCTGACGCAGCAGCAGGGCTATGGCGCCCACACCACGGTGGGCCTGCTGGACATGACCGTGGTCGGCGACCAGACGCTCGAGAACTCGATCGTCAAGGCCAACGGCATCTCCAACTTCACCAACGGTCATGGCGCGGCCGTGGCCAGCCTGATCGTCGGCGCGCACGACGGCCATGGCGTGATGGGCATCGCGCCCGGCGCCCAGGTCGTCGCCTACAACCCCTTCGACTCGACCGGCACCGCCGGCTGGGCCGACATCACCAACGGCGTGCAGATGCTGAAGGCGCAGGGCGCCAGCGTCGTGAACATGTCGCTGGGCGTCCCCGGCACCACCTTCGATGAGGGCTGGAACAACGTCTTCACCGACCTGAAGGTCGTGCTGACGCTGAAGAACACCGTCTTCGTCATGGCCGCCGGCAACGACGGCTACCAGCAGAACAAGAACGTCAACTGGCTGCCGATCCTCACACCCGCCTTCATCGTGGTGGGCTCGGTCGATCCGGCCGGCAACATCTCCAACTTCTCCAACACCCCGGGCTCGTCCTGCCTGACCGCGGCGCTGGGCCTGTGCCTCGGCAACTACCTGCGCGACCACTTCATCGTGGCGCCGGGCGAGATGCTGCTGGTCGACGACGGCAAGGGCGGCGTGGTGCGCGAGAGCGGCACCTCCTTCGCCGCCCCGCTGGTCTCCGGCGCCATCGCCCTGCTGCAGAACCGCTGGCCGTGGCTCACCAACTACCCGAACGAGACGGTCCAGATCATCCTGAACTCGGCCAAGGACCTGGGCGCGCCCGGCGTGGACAACGTCTACGGCCACGGCCTGCTGGACGTCACCGCCTCGCAGTCGCCGCTGAACTTCAACAACCTCGTCTGGTACTCGGTCCAGAACGGCCAGAAGTCGCTGACCACCCGCAGCGCGGTGCTCGCCACCTACAAGTCCGAGCAGCAGGCCGCCTGGAACGCCAAGGGCGCCTACTTCTACGCCTTCGAGCCCATCGGCCTGACCCAGCGCGACTTCGCCATCCCGCTGTCGCAGAAGCTGATCGGCCAGAACGTGACCACGGCCAACGGCAGCCAGGAGCAGTTCCAGGCCTATCTGCTGAGCCGCATGGACGCCTGGGCCAACGGCGGCTCCAAGTTCACCCTGGCCTCCTCGCCGTTCGCGAACTTCGGGTCGACGACCGTGCAGGTCGCCAACCGCTGGGGCGCGGACATGACGCTGTCCATCGCGCCGCGCGAGACCCGCTATGGCTTCCAGAACCAGGGCCTGGACTACCAGTCCTCGCTCAAGATCCAGAGCGAGCGCACCGCGCTGACCTTCGGCTACGGCGACGGCGCGCCGACCCTGCTGGCCGGCTCGGGCTTCGCCGCGGCCGACTACGACAGCGTGCGCGGCGGGGCCAACCCGCTGCTGGGCCTGGCGTCCGGCGGCGCCTTCGCCGGCGGCAGCTTCAAGCTCACCGACAAGCTGCAGGTGGCCGCGGGCCTTCTGGAACGCGACGACAAGCGCGACCTCAGCCTCCTGCCGGGCCTGCATCAGCCGGGCGTCAGCGGGACCAGCTATCAGTCCGGCGCCCAGATCGTGGGCCTCTCCTACCTGCCCACCGATCGCCTGACGCTGAGCGCCACCTACACCCACCTGCACGAGGCCACCGGCCTGCTCGGCATGCAGTCGCTGGACCCGCAGGACTTCCGCCATGGGTCGGACACCGACGGCTACACCCTGGGCGCCAACTTCAGGCTCTCGTCGAAGCTCTCGCTGATGGCCACCGGCACGGTGGGCAAGACGCGCGCGAGCGGCGACCAGCAACTGGCGGTGGCCGGCGACGGCCTGACCACCTCGGCCTACGAGTTCGGCGTCAAGCGCGTCGACCTCTTCAAGTCCGGCGACCGCCTGCAGCTCAGCGTCTCCCAGCCGATGTACGTGGAGCGCGGCCATCTGAACCTGACGGGCGTGCAGGTGGTCGACCGTGACACCGGCGAGCTCGGCGTGGTCACCCAGTCGGTGGACATCTCCGGCCAGCGTCGGGTCGCCGGCGAGGCGCTCTACGCCATGCCGGTGCAGAAGGGCCTGGGCTACGTCGCCCTGTTCGGCCGCACCGAGAGCGGTACGGATCAAGGCCAGACCTACATGGCCGGCGCGCGTTACCGCTTGGCCTTCTAAAGCGCTGATCTGAAACGGCTTTAAGCATCTTAGAGCCAATTTAAGAGGTGGGCGCATACCGTTACGCGAAATGCGTGGGGCGCTCATGACCGGAAGACGACTGGCGGGCCTGGCCGCGGGGGTGCTGTTGAGCGCCGCCGCGGTCGCGCACGCGGCCGCCCCGGCGCCGGCGCCGCAGGCCCCCTTCGACAGCGCGGTTTCCGC
>JACXTT010009530.1_pt1 | contig 13261 bp, 8 predicted proteins | sample 9270951 | NCBI WGS metagenome assembly JACXTT01 (sample SAMN15532306, study PRJNA645909) | rock metagenome | isolation source: weathered quartz diorite | place: Puerto Rico | collected 2017-06-21
TTTGAACTTGAGGCCGAAATCTCTATATTCCTGCGCCGCCACCACGGCTTCCTTCGCACCCGAAATGTCAACGTTCCCTGGCAATTCAACTTCGAGAGGCACTATTATCCCTGAGCGCAGCACACCGGGTTCCGCCGACACTTCATATTTCCTCAACATGGACATGATCCGTCGCCGATGACCGGAAGAGGGCATCTGCTGGTCATCGACGGCCCGAGCGCGGTCGGAAAGTCAACCGTGGTCCGCGGCCTCCTCGACCTCCCCGATCTCCGATTCGACATCATCAAGCGCTATACGACCCGCTCCAGGAGAGAATCGGACAACGATGACGATCTCTACGAGTTCGTCTCCCAGGACGAATTCGACCGCCGCGTGGCGGGCGGGTACTTCCTTGAGCACAAGTGCTACAAATTCGGCATGTGCTACGGGCTGCCTCAGAAGGAGACGGAGGCGTCGCTCGGCAAGGGGCGGGATGCACTGGCGATGATCAACCTGGGCAACATCGGAGACGTCAAGTCCCGCCTCCCGGACGCTTTCGGCGTCTTCATCTCCGCGTCCCTTGATACCGTGCGGCAGCGCCTCCTGGCGAGGGGCACTCATACTCCGGAACAGATCGAGGAGCGCCTCGGCAACGCCGCCAATTCCGTCCGTTTTGCCTCGAAGTACGACCTGGTCGTGGCAAACGAGCACAGGAGCGTGGAAGAGGTGGTGCAGGAGGTGAAACGGCGATTCCTTCTCCACGCGAAGGCGCTGGCTGACGGAGGGAACGCCCGTGGCGGATAAGAGCGGCCCCCGCTCCTCGCTTCTGCCTGCGGCAACGCTCATGCTCGCCCTGTTTCTCCTCGCCGGTTGCGGCGGCGGCGCAGCAACGTACTACCGGGGATTGCCGGATCAGAAGGCGCATATCGACAGCATTGGCGTCATCTCGGATTTCACGCTGATCGAGGGGCTCATGGGGGATACGAGCAAGGTCGACCTCATCGAGAACCGCCGCCTCGGCGGGGCCCTCCTGACGCAATGTGCCGACAGCCTCAGCCGGAAGGGTTACCCGATCAGTAGATCCACCCTCACATCGATCGGATTGCTGATGAAGCCCTCGGGGAGCTACAGGGTGGTGCGGTCTACCGCCGCCGAGCATCTCGACTCCGACAGCCTCCCCCTGGGCTCGCCCCCCTTTTTCGTCGACGACGAGTTCCTGCGCGACACTCTCCTGGAGCAGTTAAGGATGTTCTATCTCACTCTCCTCACCCTTTCTCAGAAAGGAGAGCGCGACTCGAGTCCCGTTCCCGAGGCGCTCCCCGTTGGCAGGGAGCTGGGATGCGGAACGATCGCAGTGGTCCTCGTGGGGGGTTTTAATACTCCCGTCAGCAAGGGGATCGGGAAACCGACGCCCAACGAGAGCGCGACGATGGGGATTGTGACGCTTGAGCGCATCTCACGATTGTCCGTGATGCTCTTTCTCGTCGACGCCGTGAACGGGAAGGTGCTGTGGGACGACAAGAAATACCTCAACGGAGGCGTCATCTTCCCTCAAAAGATATTCGCGGCTGCGGGAGACCTCCTCGAAAAACTGCCCTGACGGGCCGGGCATGAACGAGAAGAGAAGCATCCTTCTCTACGACGGCGACTGCGGCTTCTGCCGCTTCTGGGTGGAGCGCTGGAAGCACCGCACCGGTGATCGGATACTCTTTCTGCCGAACCGGGAGACGCTGTCCGGCATCCCCGACATTCCGCGGGAGGAGCTTGAGGAGTCCGTCCAGCTCATCACTCCCTCCGGCGAGCGATGGAGCGGCGCCCGCGCCGTTTTCGGAGTCCTCGCCTCTGCGCCCGGAATGCGATGGATGCTCCGGATCTACCGATCGGTTCCCGGCGCCGCGCCGGTTTCCGAATGGCTGTACTCCCTGGTGGCGCGCCACCGCGGTTTTTTCTCGAGGGCGACGCGGATTCTCTGGGGGCCGAATCCCGCGCCGCCGTCGTACAACCTAACCCGCGCAATTTTCCTCAGATCCCTGGGACTCATCTATCTTGCCGCGTTCTGGTCGCTCGGAACTCAGATTCTGGGGTTGATCGGAGAGCACGGGATCCTTCCGGCGAACATCTTCTTCAAGTTCATCCGCGAGAGTTACGGAACCGGGGCGTTCTGTCGCGTCCCGAGTTTCGGACTGTTCGATGCCAGCGACGAATTCCTGAGGTTGCTCTGCACCCTGGGGGCGGCATCGTCGATCCTTCTGATCGCGGGCGTCACGCCGGTCCTCTCGCTGGTTGTCGCGTGGGCGGCGTACCTGTCGCTCCTCATGGCAGGGCAACAATTCCTCTCGTTTCAGTGGGACATCCTCCTTCTTGAGACCGGTTTTCTGGCGATCTTTTTCGCCCCCCTTGGGATGCGGCCGCGGAGCGTGACCGCGCGGCCGCCTCCGTCGCTCATCCTCGCCCTGTTCCGCCTCCTCCTCTTCCGGCTCATGTTCTTCTCGGGATTCGTCAAGCTCGCGTCGCACGATCCTTCATGGCAAAAGCTGACAACCCTCTCTTTTCACTTCGAGACCCAGCCGCTCCCCACGCCCCCCGCCTGGTACGCGCATCACCTCGCGCCGTGGATTCTGCAGACGGCATGCGCGATCATGTTCGTCATAGAGCTCGGGGTGCCGTTTCTCATTTTTGCGCCGAGGCGGCTCCGCTTCGCGGCGGCATGGGCGATAGGCGTGTTCATGGTCCTCATCATCATCACAGGGAACTACACGTTCTTTAACTTCCTTACACTCGCCCTCTGCCTCCTGCTGTTCGACGATGCAGCCCTGAAATCCGTGCTTCCCCGGCGGTGGAGGGGTGCATCGCTTGCGCCCCCGGTCCCCCGGCGGGCGGGGGTGTTTCTCTGCCTGGTCGCGGCATTGATCCTCTTCATGAACGGGGTGCAGTTCTGGCGGCTTCTCGGGGGACGCGAAACGCTTCCCGGGCCGGTCGAAACCGCCGCAGGATGGGTGGAGCCCTTCTGCATCGTGAACCGCTATGGCCTCTTCGCCGTGATGACAAACCCCCGGCTCGAGATCGTCGTTGAGGGGAGTGAAGACGGAGAGACATGGAAGGAATATGAATTCAGATACAAACCGGGAGACGTCAATCGTCCCCTGCCATGGGTGGAGCCCCTCCAGCCCAGGCTCGACTGGCAGATGTGGTTTGCAGCGCTCGGCAGCTATCAGAACAACCGCTGGTTCATCAACTTCTGCGTCCGACTGCTCCAGGGTTCTCCGCACGTCCTCGACCTTCTGGGCAAAGATCCGTTCGGAGGGACGCCGCCCAGGTACATCCGGGCGGTTCTCTATGAATACCACTTCAGCGATGCAGCCACCAAGACGAAGACCGGTGCATGGTGGAGGAGGGAACCGAAGGGACTCTATCTCCCCCAGATTTCATTGAAGGGAGGGCGGTGATTCGAATTATCCGGGTATCCTTTAAAATCAGCGATTTCCCTGAAGAATCCCCCTACGGATGCTATTTTTTCTGCCACCATACAGTCACTTTGGCATGATGCAAAACAAGTCCATTCCGGGGCCTGCTTTTGGTTTTGATGCCAAACTGAGTATATTCAGATCAGATAAAGCGAGCCTGCATTCACGGCGGATGATCTGAAGGACAGAAAATCACCCTGAGAAGGAGGGTTTGCGATGAAGTCCAGCGAGGTCAAGTTGAAGGGGCAGAAGGGGGTCGGGACGAGAGCAGCTGCGGGAAGAACCACCACGATCAGGCAGAAAGAGTTCATCTCGGCCAGGCCGGTCGAAATATACGACGCCTTTCTGAACGCGCAAAAACATTCGGCGTTCACGGGCGCGCGTGCTACGAATGATCGCTGGGTGGGCGGCAAGTTCACGGCTTGGGACGGATACATTTCGGGAAAAAACCTTGCCCTTGAAAACGGCAGGCGCATCGTCCAGGAGTGGAAGACCACCGAGTGGCCGACAGGATGCAAGCCATCCCTCCTTGAGTTTACCTTCAAACCGAAGGGCGCCGGGACGGTGGTCACCATGGTTCAGAAAGATGTGCCTTCCGTCCAGGCGGGCAATTACCGGAGAGGATGGACGGATTATTACTGGATGCCGCTGAAGAAATACTTCGGCCGGCACACTTCTCCGGAGTAACGAACACAAACGACGGGTCGCTGTACCGATGCAATGGACTGCTTCGGCGATGACGGCGACCGGGTTCAGTAGAACGCGATAACAGTCTTTATCATTCAAAAACACCGCATCGGGGGTATTTTTGGAGACTAAACTTCGCGTCCTCATACTGGAAGACAACCCGATCGACGCCGAGCTGACCGAGAACGCGCTTCTGCGGGGAGGAGTCGAGCTCGAGGCGCGGCGGGTCGATACGAAGGATACATTCCTTCGGGAGCTGGAAAGCTTCGCTCCAAATCTCATCCTCGCGGATTATTCGCTCCCCTCGTTCGGAGGAATGGCCGCGCTCGACATCTGCAAGAAACGCTGTCCGGACGTGCCCTTCATCGTGGTTTCAGGCGTCATCGGCGAGGAGTTCGCCATCGAGACCCTGAAGCAGGGCGCGACCGATTACGTGCTCAAGCAGCGGCTTTCCAGGCTTGTGCCCGTCGTGCGCCGCGCTCTCCGCGAGTCGGAAGAGCGCATCAAACGGAAACTCACCGAGAGCGCCCTCCGCGAGAACGAGAAGAAATTCCGCGAGCTGTTCAGCAACCTGAACGACGCGGTCCTCCTCTACCAGCTGACCGACGGCGCCAGGCCGGGGCGCATTCTCGAGGTCAACGACGCGGCGTGCAGAATTCTCGGCTACGAACGATACGAGCTCCTCGAGATGTCGCGAAGTGACATCGGCTCGAAAGACGACGCCGACATCCTGAACAAGACTCTCAGGAACAAGGAACGGAACGGCAGCTTCACGTTCGAGACCACCTTGGTCTCGAAGGAGGGAGCGAAGATCCCGTTCGAAATCAATACGCGGGTATTTTACATGAAAGGGGAACAGGTCGTCCTCTCGATCGCCCGCGACATCACAGAGCGGAAGCAGTCGCAGGCCCAGCAGGAAAAACTGATCGAAGAGCTCCAGCAGGCGCTGGCGCAGGTGAAGTCGCTTAAGGGCCTCCTGCCGATCTGTTCGTGGTGCAAGCGCATCCGCGACGACAAGGGGTACTGGCTCGAAGTCGAGGCGTATCTGCACGAACACTCGGAGGTGGATTTCAGCCACGGGATCTGCCCCGACTGCATGGAAAAGTACAAGAAAATGCACATGGAGAAGAGGGGAGCAAAGGGGATGCAGAGCGGTTCTACGGGTGGGTAACCCGAACCGTTTCCTTGCCGCGGATCTCCTCACGCTCGCATTCATCCTTCTCCCGGCCAGGATGCCGGCGGGCGAAGGTATCCGGGGTTCAAAGCTCCTTGCGATGGACTCCTCGATCGCCAAACGGACCCTTCCGAACGGCCTCACCTATTACATCCGAGTAAATCACAAGCCGGAGAAGCGCGCCGAGCTGCGGCTCGTCGTCCGCGCGGGCTCGATCCTCGAGGATGAGGAACAGAGAGGCCTCGCCCACTTCGTCGAGCACATGGCGTTCAACGGGACGGCGCACTTCAAGAAGCAGGAGCTCGTGAGTTATCTGGAGTCGGTGGGGATGCGCTTCGGGCCCGACGTGAATGCATACACGAGCTTCGACGAGACCGTCTTCATGCTTCAGATCCCGACGGATTCCGCGGAGATTCTGGACAAGTCGTTCGTCATACTCGAAGACTGGGCTCATGCAATCAGCTTCGACGACGACGAGATCGACAAGGAACGCGGGGTGATCGTCGAGGAGTGGCGGCTTGGCAGAGGGGCAGGGGCCCGCATGCGGGACAAGCAGTTCCCGGTGCTCTTCAAAGATTCGAGATACGCGGAGCGCCTTCCGATAGGCCTGAAGCCCGTCATCGAGACGAGCCGACACGAGACGATCAGACGGTTCTACCGGACTTGGTATCGTCCTGAGCTCATGGCGGTCATCGCGGTGGGCGACTTCGACCCAGCCCGCATCGAACGCCTCATCCGGGACCACTTCGAGAATCTCAAGAGCACGCCGCACGCCCCGGAACGTGCCTATTCTCCCGTCCCCGATCACGACCAGACCCTGTACGCAATCGCCACGGATTCCGAGGCGACGCTTTCCAGCGTAGGCGTCGACTACCTCCACGAAGTCGAAATCGACAGCACCGAGGCGGATTACCGCCGCCTGATCGTGGAAGGGCTGTACAACAGCATGCTGAATCAGCGGCTGGAAGAGCTGACCAAGAAGCCCGATCCGCCGTTCCTCTTCGCTTCGTCTTCTCACGGGATGCTCGTCCGAACCAAGAGCGCATATTCTCTCGATGCGGGAGTGAAAGACAACGGCGTCGTCCGGGGACTGGAGGCAGTGCTGACGGAGGCGAAACGAGTGCAGCGCCACGGCTTCACACAGCCGGAGCTCGACCGCCAGAAGAAGGAGTTTCTCAGGGCGATCGAAGACGCCTACCAGGAGAGGGATAAAACGGAGTCCGAGAATTTCGCGTCGGAGCTGGTCCGGAATTTCCTTGAGGACGAGCCGGCCCCCGGCATTGCAAACGAGTTCGAACTGTATAAGAGGTATGTCCCGACGATCACTCTTGAGGAAATCGACAGCCTCGCGCAGGAATGGATGACCAGCCGGAACAGGGTGATCCTCGTGAACGCCCCCGAAAAGGCGGGACTTCACACGCCGACCACCGCAGAGCTGGCGGCGGCCTTCGACAGCGCGGAAGCCCGGGAGATCAAGGCCTACGCGGACGCGGTCTCCGGCGTTCCTCTTATGTCTTCGCTCCCCGCCCCGGGCACTCTTGTCGAGGAGAAAGAAGTCGCGTCCGTCGGCGCGAAGGAGTGGGTCCTCTCCAACGGCGTCCGCGTGATCATCAAGCCGACCGACTTCAAAAACGACGAGGTCCTTTTCTCCGGATACAGCCCGGGAGGATCGTCGCTCGTGGCTGACAGCGACTACATTTCGGCCGTGACCGCGACATCTGTTGTGGAAGAGGGCGGCCTCGCGGGATTCGATGCGATCACGCTTCAGAAAATGCTGGCCGGAAAGATCGTCAGCGTGAGCCCGTATATCGGCGAGCTCGAAGAGGGCTTGTCCGGAAACGCTGCGCCGCAGGATCTTGAGACGATGTTTCAGCTGATCTATCTCACCTGCACCCAGCCGAGGAAGGACAGCACCGCCTATCTTGCCTACCGGTCGCGCATCAGGGCGTATCTGGAGAACCGGAGCTCCCGGCCCGAGTCCGCCCTCGAAGACACGATCGGGGTGACCCTTGCGCAATACCACAAGAGGCGGCAGCCCTGGACGCAGCAGCTTTTCGAGCAGATGAATCTGGGATCGTCCCTGCGTATCTATCGCGACCGGTTCGCCGACGCGAGCGGGTTTACATTCGTGATCGTGGGAAACGTGACAGAGGAGATGCTCCGGCCTTTCGTCCTCCGGTACCTGGGCGCGCTCCCATCGCTCCGCCGGGGGGAAACGTGGAAAGACGTCGGCGTCAGGCCCCCGAGAGGCGTCGTTGAGAAGTCCGTCAAAAAGGGGATCGAGCAGAAAAGCCAGGTGCAGATGATTTTCACCGGGCCATTCTCCTGGTCGCAGGACAACCGGTATACACTCAACTCGCTGACAAGCGCCCTGGAGATCCGCCTGCGGGAGATTCTGAGGGAGGAGAAAGGGGGGACGTACGGGGTTTCCGTGTCAGGATCGGCCGAGCGGGACCCTTCGGCGCGGTACACTCTCAGGATCGGGTTCGGGTGCGCGCCCGGAAGGGTAGAGGAGCTTACGAAAGCCGCAGTTGCCGAGATCGAGCGGGTCAAGGACTCGGGATTCGACGATACGTATGTCGAAAAAGTGAAAGAAGAGCAGCGGCGCGAGCGCGAGACCGACGTGAAGCGGAACGGATTCTGGCTGTCGAACCTGAAGTTCTATTACCAGAACCGCGAAGACCCCGCGAGGATCAACAGGTATAACACCCTGGTGGATCATCTGACCTCGGGGGCGCTTCAACAGGCGGCGAAGACGTACTTCGACATGAACAACCATGTCGACGTTGTCCTCAGGCCCCGGGAGTGATCCCGAATCGTTTCGCTCAGCGCGCGGTAGAAGAACTCTTTCCCGTTCCAACTCTCGACCTGCAGACATGAAACTCCTATTCCTCCCGATCTCACTGGCGATTCTCGCGCACGCGCAGGAACCACCCGCGCGAGTCCCCATCTCGGCAGAGGAGTTATGCATCGCGGTGAAGGGGGCGTCGCGGGAAGTAGCGTTCACAAATAAGCGGGGCGGCGTCTTCTATACGGAGACGAACGCGCGCCACAGGTCATCCTGGCAGGGATGGCGCGTCATGTCGAGAAAGATCATGGAGGACTATGTCGTGGAGCTCGATGGGCGGGAGCTTTCCCGTTCTGCGGTGGTCCGCGCAAACGTGTTCCCCCACCAGCTGGCGCGGGAATACTCGAATGGAGTCCGCGAGACCCTTACCATGGTCGATTCGGTCGACGCCCTTGTCATACAGCTCGACAGCGTCCGATCGAATAACATCGCCATCCGGCCCCTCTTCAGCGATCTCCACACTGAGGACGATTTCACCCTGAGGGCCTCTCTCGGCGCCCTCATGATCGGCCGCAACGATCAGGCAGGGGTTGCTCCCGGGGGCGGGAAGTACCCGCGATGGATCGCCCTCTCGATCATGCCTATGACCGATTTTGCGCTTTCGATTTACGAAGGGAAGGCATACGGGCGAAATTACGCGCCGGCCGTTCTCCGCTCGGGGATCAAAGGGGATCATTATGCTTTCGTCCTTGCCGCGGGCGACGATTCGATCGAGACGGCGTACAAAGTGTCGAGGATCGTTCTCGGGTGGAGCAAGGACGACCCCACGATTTCAAGACGGAGGCGCATCGTGCGGACGCTCAACGACTCGTTCATCCGGACGGATGATCCTCGACTGAACAAGGCGCTGGGCTGGGCGAGGGCTTCACTCGACGCCCTGATCATGAACCAGAGGAAACCAGGCATCTTCGCCGGCCTCCCGTGGTTCGACGATTATTGGGGGAGGGACTCGTTCATCTCACTCCCCGGAGCCACGCTCGTCACGGGGAATTTCGCGGACGCCAGGAACATCCTCCGCTCATTCGCCGAATGGCAGGACACAGTCACGTCGAGTCCGACGTACGGGCGAATCCCGAACCGCGTCACCACCGCCTCGATCTCATACAACAGCGCCGATGGAACTCCCCGGTTTGTCGCTGCGCTCGGAGAGTATGTCAGGTACTCCGGCGATACGGCATTCGCCCGGGAGATGTACCCTGTTGTCAGGCGCTCGATCGAGGGAACTTTGAAATACCATGCAGACAAAAACTACTTTCTGACTCACGGCGACGCGGACACCTGGATGGACGCGGCGGGGCCAAAAGGATCGTGGTCACCCCGTGGGAACCGGGGGAACGACGTTCAGGCGCTCTGGTACTCGCAGCTTGGAGAGGGCATCGGGATCGCGAAACTGGCAAGCGGCGGCGGGGGAGATCGGGCTTCCATCGGCCGGTGGTCGGCAATCAGGGACACCCTCGCATCGAACTTCAACAGGTACTTTCTTCCTCCCGGTGGAGGGCCCGTGTACGATCATCTTCAGCCCGATGGAAGCCCGGAGAAGAGCAACCGTCCGAACCAGCTCTTCACGGCGGATCTCATCAAGGAACCGAACGCCCGGCTCAGGATGTTCGAATCGGTGACCAGGAGGCTCGTGTATCATCACGGAGTCGCAACGCTCTCACAGGATGACGAGGGTTTCCATCCGTTCCATAACAACGCTCCTTACTACGTGCCGGACGAAGCATATCACAACGGCATCGTATGGCCCTGGCTTGCCGGCCGGTGGATCGATCTCGCGGCGGCGTACGGACTGCAGGACAGCGCGTTCGAGGTGACGCAGAATTATGTTCATCAGTTGCTCGACCGGGGAGCCGTCGGCACCCTCCCCGAGCTTATCGACGCGGCCCCCCGGCCGGGTAAGAGCGAGCCGGACCTCTCAGGGGCATACTCGCAGGCCTGGAGTCTCGCCGAGTTCATTCGGAGCTTCTATCAGGCGTACCTCGGAGTCGGCGTGGATGCGCTTCACTCGTCCATTACGCTGAGGCCGCGGCTGCCCTCATCGGTGCATCATGCGGATTTCAACGTAAGGGTCGGCCCGGCGACAGTGGCAGTCGCATATGAGCGTCGCGCCGACGGGATCGGGGTTACGCTCTCATCGCCGCCGGGCGCCCGAAATCTTGAGATCAGGATAGTTTCACCGCCGGAGTTCGGAACGGCGCGGAGGGGGAGCGCGAGAGACGGGACCGCCTCAGACAACCTCCTGCTTCAGGAAAGTTCGGTGCAGCTCGCATCCGGGACGCGTCTGAAGCTTGTCATCGCGAGGAACGGAATTGCGGTAGAGGGAGGCCAGGCGACTCTCGTGCTCGGGTGGGCGGATACACTCGTGACGCCCAACCCTGCCGTGTTTGCGGGTCTGCGGCTCGCAACTCCCGTTATCCATCCCGGCCTGAAAGCCCTGCACCCGCCCCCGTACAAGATTCTGAGCGGCGCGGAGATAAAAGCGAACGACGGCGCGGCGAACGTACTCTACGAAGCTGCCGATCCCGAGGGGGACGATAAGGGTCCGGGCGGCTATGCCTATCCTCTGACATCCTCCCTGAAACCGGGCAGCCTCGATCTCGTACACTTTACCGTTTCTTCCGGCGGAAGCGGGATCCACTTCAAGCTTCAGTTCAGGAATCTCTCCGATCCGGGCTGGCATCCTGAGTACGGCTTTCAACTCACCTACGCCGCGATCGCCATCGACAAGGGAGGAACCAGGGGATCGGGTCAGAGAAATGTCGGAATGAATGCACGCTATTCGTTCTCTCCAGGATTCGAGTACGAGAGTATCATTTACATCGGAGGAGGAATAGAGGTTCAGGATTCGAAAGGGGACATCCTTGCCGAATACCTCCCCGCGCCATCGGACGCGGGCAACCCGCTCGGCGACGCCGCGTCGAAGACGATCGAATTTACGATTCCGGCGGAGTTGCTCGGGACTCCGCAGGCCGACTGGCGATATGCAGTCCTCGTCGGCGCTCAGGAGGACCACGGGGGCGCCGGGATCGGCGAATTCCGGAACGTCGAGGCGAAGGCGAGCGAGTGGGCGGGCGGGGGGAAGAAGAGTCCAAGGGGCTCCAATGTCTATGACGAACTTTTGCCGAAGAAGTCGCGCTGAACTATCAATGATTCAATCACCAACCTCAACGAAAGGAGCACTACCATGCTGAAGCGATATGCGATTATTGCCCTCCTGGCGGGCGTTCCGTTTTTCTGCCAGACCGGACCCGACTCGGCTCAGGCGAGGGACGAAAAGAAAGCGACGGTTGGCGGATTCAGGGGAGACGCGCTGGCCCAGGCCGCCGACGTCGAGAAGAAGATCGAGGATCTCGCCCAGGCCATGCCGGACGATAAGTACTCCTGGAGGCCGATGGAAGGAGTCCGCTCCGTCAGCGAAGTGTACATGCACATCGCCGGGGCGAATTATCTCTTCCCGACCTTCATGGGCGTCAAGAAGCCGGAAGGCCTTGAGAGAGACATGGAGAAGAACATAACCACCAAGGCGAAGGTGCTTGAGGCGTTGAAGGCCTCCTTTGAACATTTCCGGATGGCGGTCAACCAGACGCCCGATGAATCGCTTTCGAAGAAGACCAAGATGTTCGGGGAGGAGACGACGTATATGAACGTCATTTTCACCCAGGTGGCCCACATGCACGAACACCTCGGCCAGTCAATCGCCTACGCCCGGATGAACCACGTCGTGCCCCCCTGGACGGCGGCTGAAGAGGCGGCAGCGAAGAAAACGAAGTAGTGATCCGGCAGGCGCACCCTTGAGGATGTGTCGTTATGCAGTTATGGTCGCGCCGGCTAAAGCCGGCGCCTACAAGATGCGCCTACGGGTGCAGGGATCCCGCCCGAGTATAAGAGTGCAGGTTACGGTCCGCGCCTAAGCGTGATCACCCTTCCCACAGTCCATACGAGGAGGCTCGCGAGCAATCCGGGATACATCGGCTCGATGCCGAGAGAATAAGCTCCGGATACGCTCATCGTGCCTGAGACCAGCCACCCGAGCGAAATCAGCCATCCCGACGCCATGGCCGTGAACGCGCACCAAGCGGGTATCCTGAGGAGTTCGAAGTAGCTTGCCAGCAGGGGAATGAGCAATCCCGGGATGATCACCGTTCCGATCGTGTACCAGATCCTGATGACGCTCGGGATCCCCACCCCAATGACGATCGACAGGATGAATGCGATGAGCAGGCCTGCCCGAGTGTACCGGGCGGAGAGCCCGGCTGATCCTGCAAGCCCACCGCTCGCGACGCTTCCCCTCCGCAACCGCAGGTAGATATCCCTCCCAAGCGTCTGCGCAGACACGAACGCAAGAGTATTGAGCGTCGACATTATCGTTGCCAGCATCCCCACGTAGAAGAGCCCCTTCGCGATGGACGGGAGGACCTCCTCGGCGAGCATCGGGTACGCCATCATCGGTTCCTGAAGGCCCGGAAGGGAGGCGCGGGCGTATAGCCCCGCGCTTGCCGTCATGAAATCGAAGAGGAACCAGAAGAATATCGAGATCAGGATGCCGCGTTTGGCTACTTTCCCGCTTTTCGCCGCATAGCATCGCTGATGAAAAGCCGGATCCACCAGAGTCCACAATGCAATGAAAAACCATACCAGAATGTACTGGATGGAGTTACCGCCATGCCACGTGAGGTGCAGGGGAGGGAGGTTGGCCTGGAGATACCCGAGCCCCCCGAACCGGCCCCAGCAGTACGGGAGGATAACGGCAAATCCGATGAACATGAGGAAAAACTCAAACACGTCTGTTTCGACGTCGGCGCGGAATCCACCCAGGAACAGATAAGACACAGCGGTTACCGCGGTCACGATGAGGCTTACAAGGAGACTCCACCCGAACAGCATCTGCAGGAATACGCTCAGCATCAGGATGTACGGGGCGGGAGTCATGAGGATGAACGTCAGTACTGACCCGAGCACCGCTGTTTTCCTGTCGTAGGCCGCCTCGAGTTTGTCCGGGATAGTGAAGAGATTCGTGTCCCGGATTTTTTCGGCAAGGAAGAATGCGAAGACCGCCGCGAAGATATAGTACGGGACCCCCTGAACGGCCCAGTTCGATATGCCATACCG
>JACXTT010009531.1_pt1 | contig 13261 bp, 6 predicted proteins | sample 9270951 | NCBI WGS metagenome assembly JACXTT01 (sample SAMN15532306, study PRJNA645909) | rock metagenome | isolation source: weathered quartz diorite | place: Puerto Rico | collected 2017-06-21
CACGCGCCGCACCGCCTCGCCGTGGCCGCGGAGCGGCAGCACGAGCGACGACCGCTCGGCGCCCACGCGCTCGTAGCGCGTCGCGTCGCCCGCCCAGTCCACGGTGGCGCGCTCCACCGCGTCGCCCGCGGCCATCAGCGTGCACTTCAGGCTGCTCGAGCCGGCGTTCAGCAACAGGACCGTCACACGTTGTCGCCTTCGGTCGAGCTGCTCCGGCGCCCGCCGTTGCCGCCCGCGCGGCCGAGGTCCCAGCGCCAGTCGACGATCCGCGGCATGTCCTCGCCGTAAGTCTCGATGTGGTGCTTGTGATCGATCAGCATGTCGCGGATCGTCTGGCGGAAGTACGCCGCGCGCGGGCCGAGCTGCGGCAGGCGGTCGATCACGTCCTGAACCAGGTGGAGGCGGTCGAGGCCGTTCAGCACCGCCATGTCGAACGGCGTCGTCGTCGTCCCCTCCTCGCGGAAGCCGCGCACGTGGAAATTGTCGTGATTGGCGCGCCGGTAGACGAGCCGGTGGATCAGCGACGGGTAGCCGTGAAAGGCGAAGATCACCGGCTTGTCGCGGGTGAACAGGCCGTCGAACTCGCGCTCCGGCAGGCCGTGCGGGTGCTCTGCCGGAGGCTGCAGCCGCAGCAGGTCCACCACGTTGACCACGCGGACCTTCAAGTTCGGCAGGTGGCGGCGGATCAGCGACACCGCCGCCAGCGTCTCGAGGGTCGGGACGTCGCCGCAGCACGCCATGACCACGTCGGGCTCGCCGTCCTGGTCGTTGCTCGCCCAGCTCCAGATGCCGATCCCCGAGCTGCAGTGCTTGATCGCCTGGTCCATCGTCAGCCACTGCAGCGCGGGCTGCTTGCCGGCGACGATCACGTTCACGCGGTCGCGGCTGCGGAGGCACTGATCGGTCACGGTCAGCAGCGTGTTCGCGTCCGGCGGCAAGTACACGCGCACCACCTCGGCCTTCTTGTTGACCACGTGATCGAGGAACCCCGGATCCTGATGGCTGAAGCCGTTGTGGTCCTGGCGCCACACGTGCGAGCTCAACAGGTAATTGAGCGAGGCGATCGGCCGCCGCCAGGAGATCTTCCGGCTCACCTTCAACCACTTGGCGTGCTGGTTGAACATCGAGTCGACGATGTGGATGAACGCCTCGTACGAGCTGAAGAAGCCGTGCCGGCCGGTGAGCAGGTACCCCTCCAGCCATCCCTGGCACTGGTGCTCCGACAGCACCTCCATCACGCGGCCGTCGGGCGCGAGGTGATCGTCCTCGGGGAGGATCCGCGCCATGTAGCAGCGGCTGGTGACCTCGAGGACGTCCTGCCAGCGATTGGAGTTGTTCTCGTCCGGGCTGAACAGCCGGAAGTTCGCGCGCTCGAGGTTCAGCTTCATCACGTCGCGCAGGTACTTTCCTTGCGTGCGCGTCGCCTCGGCGATCACCGCGCCGGGCGACGGCACGTTGACGGCGTAGTCGCGAAAATCCGGCAAGCGCAGCTCGCGCAGCAACAGGCCGCCGTTGGCGTGCGGATTCGCGCTCATGCGCCGCGCGCCCTTCGGCGCCAGCTCGGCGAGCTCGGGCCGAAGCCGGCCGTCGTGGTCGAACAGCTGATCGGGCCGGTAGCTCTCGAGCCAGCGCTGCAGCACCGTGATGTGCTCGAGCTTGTCCATGTCGCCCATCGGCACCTGGTGGCTGCGCCAGTAGCCCTCGCACAGCTTGCCGTCGATCTCGTGCGGGCAGGTCCAGCCCTTCGGCGTGTCGAGCACGATCATCGGCCAGATCGGCCGGTCGATCCGCCCGTGCTCGCGCGCGTCCTTCCAGATGCGGCGGATGTCGCCGACGACCGCCTCGAGCGTCGCGGCCATCTGCCGGTGCATCGGCCCCGGCTCGTGGCCCGCCACGAAGTAGGGCTTGTAGCCGTAGCCCTCGAGCAGCTTGGCGAGCTCCTCCCTGGGGATGCGCGCGAGGTAGCAGGGGTTGGCGATCTTGTAGCCGTTGAGGTGGAGGATGGGCAGCACGCAGCCGTCGCGCGCCGGGTTCAGGAACTTGTTGCCGTGCCAGCCCGTCGCGAGCGGGCCCGTCTCCGCCTCGCCGTCGCCGACGACGCAGGCGACGATCAGGTCCGGGTTGTCGAACGCGGCGCCGAAGGCGTGCGACAGCGCGTAGCCGAGCTCGCCGCCCTCGTGGATCGATCCGGGCGTCTCGGGCGCGACGTGGCTGGGGATGCCGCCGGGGAAGCTGAACTGCTTGAACAGGAACTTCATCCCCTCTTCGTCCTGCGTGACGTGGGGATAGACCTCGCTGTAGGTGCCCTCGAGGTAGGCGTTCGCCACCAGCGCGGGCCCGCCATGCCCCGGGCCGATCACGTAGATCATGTTCAAGTCGTGCCGGTTGATGGCGTGGTTCAAATGCGCGTAGAGGAAATTCAGCCCCGGCGTGGTGCCCCAGTGCCCGAGGAGGCGCGGCTTGATGTGCTCGCGCGCGAGCGGCTTGCGCAGCAGCGGGTTGTCGAGCAGGTAGATCTGCCCGACCGACAGGTAATTGGCCGCGCGCCACAGCGCGTCGATCTTCTCCAGCTCGGGCTGCGGGCTCGGGCCCTTCTTCGCGCGAGGCTCCACCAGCGTCGGTTGCGTGCTCATTCGATCGCTCCTCGGTGACGCAAAACGAAGCAAAGGAAGAGCCATCCCTGCCTTGCGGGGAAATACGCCACTACGCGGTCGTTGCTCGTCGAGGCACGTCGATTGCAGCAGGCCCACGCGACGTGGCGCGCCCGATCCGATTGATCACCGACGTGTTCGCCAAGCTGTGCCTCGCGCTGGCGGGCGCCGCTTGCAACGTGGGCCCCGAGTTCGCGAGGCCGAACGTCTCGCTGAACGCGGACTGGAGCGGCAAGGGCGACCCGCGCCTGGCGACGGGCGACGCCGATCCGGCGTGGTGGCGGACGTTCGGCGATCCGGCGCTCGACGAGTTGATCGAGCTCGCCTACCACCAGAACCTGCCGCTGCAGATCGCCGGCCTGCGGATCCTCGAGGCCCGCGCGCAGCTGGGGTTCGCCATCGGCCAGCAATATCCGACCAACATCGGGCCGATCGCCAGCGCCTCGGTCAACAAGATCAGCGAGCACGCCGCCAACAGCGCCAACATCGATCGCTTCTTCGGCGACTACCAGGTCGGCTTCGACGCGATCTGGGAGGTCGATTTCTGGGGGAAGTTCCGCCGCGGCGTGCGCGCCGCCGGGGCCGACTACCTCGCGAGCGTGGCCGATTACGACGACGCGCTGGTGTCGCTCACCGCCGAGGTGGCGCGGACCTACGTGGTGCTCCGCACCGACGAGGCGCTGCTCGACCTCGCGCGCCGCAACGTCGCTGTGCAGGAGCAGGCGCGGCAGATCGCCGAGTCGCGCTTCCGCAACGGCGCCACCTCGGAGCTCGACGTCACCCAGGCGACGAACCTGCTCGAGAGCACGCGCGCCACCATCCCCCAGCTCGAAGCCGGCCGGCAGCAGGCCGAGAACGCCCTCACGACCTTGCTCGGCCAGCCGACGGGCACCGTCCAGGCGGTGCTGGCGGCCGCGAGCGGCATCCCGACGCCTCCCGCGCGCGTGCGGGTCGGCGTCCCGGCGGCGATGCTGCGGCGGCGGCCGGACATCCGCGGCGCCGAGCTCCGCGCCGTCGGGCAGTGCGAGCGCATCGGCATCGCCAAGGCGGAGCTCTACCCGAGCTTCGTGCTGCGCGGCTCGATCGGCACGCAGACGAGCAGCGGCGGCGGCCCGCAGGCGAACAACTCGTCGTTCAAGGATCTGTTCAGCCCCGGCAGCCTGGTCGCGAGCGCGGGCGGCGGCGTGTTCTGGCCCCTGCTCGCCTACCCGCGGATCCTCGACGACGTGCGCGTCCACGACGCGCGCTTCCAGCAGGCGCTGCTCGAGTACCTGCGGGTCGTCATCACCGCGGCGCAGGAGGTGGAGGACGGGATGAGCGGTTTCCTCCGCCAAGAGGACGCGGCGGTGTTCGCGGCGAACGCGGTGGCGCCGGCCGAGCAGTCGCTGCGCCTCGCGCTGGTGCAATACCGCGAGGGCGCCGTCGACTACCAGCGCGTGCTCGATTCGGAGCGCGTGCTGCTCCAGTCGCAGAACACCCTCGCCGGCACCCGCTCCGCGGTCGCCACCAACCTGATCGCCCTCTACAAGGCGCTCGGCGGCGGCTGGGAAATTCGCCGCGGCGACACGGTCATCAACCAGGACACGCGGCTCGAGATGGAAAGACGAACCAATTGGGGCGGGTACTTGAAGCCCCAGAGGCAGAGGCCCCGCGAGCAGTCGGGTGGGAGGTGAGCGATGTCGAAGGTCGGCGAGGTTTTCTCCAAGCTGCGGGGCAAGAAGGTCGTCCGCTGGATCGTCGCGATCGCCGTCGTGCTCGCGGTCGGCGTGTTCTTCGGCTACCGCCGCGTGCAGGCGAGGCGCACCGCCGTGCCCGAGGGCATCGCCTGGGGCAACGGCCGCATCGAGAGCAAGGAGGTCGACGTCGCCTCCAAGCTGCCGTTGAAGGTGAAGGAGGTCCTGGCCGACGAGGGCGACGTGGTCGAGCCCGGCCGCGTGCTGGTGAAGATGGACACCATCACGCTCGAGGCGGAGCTCGCCGAAGCGAAACAAACCGTCGCCGCGGCGCAGGAGCAGCTGGCGGTCGCCAAGGCGGCGATCGCCCGGCGCGCGGCCGAGATCCAGCTCGCGCGGATCGAGAAGGAGCGCGCGCGAAGGCTCCTCGCCGAGCACGCCGGCTCGCAGCGCGACTACGACGTGCGCACGATGGCCTTGAAGACGACCATGGCCGGGCTCGCCGAGGAGCGCGCGAAGCTCGAGGTCGCCAAGCAGCAGGTGAAGGTCGCCGAGGCGAACGCGGCGACCGTGCAGAGCCGCATCGACGACGCCACCCTCAAGTCGCCCGTTCGCGGCCGGGTGCTCTATCGCCTGGCCGAGCCGGGCGAGGTGCTGCGCCCCGGCGGCAAGGCGCTCACGCTGGTGGATCTCGAGGACGTCTACATGGAGATCTTCCTGCCCTCCGAGCAGGCGGCCGCGGTGAAGATCGGCGCCGAGGCCCGCTTCAAGCTCGACTTCGAGCCCAACCGCGTCGGCGTCGGTTACGTCAGCTTCGTCTCGCCCGAAGCGCAGTTCACGCCCAAGGAGGTGGAGACGAAGAGCGAGCGCGACAAGCTGATGTTCCGGGTGAAGATCCAGGTGCCTAAGGCGCTGCTCCGCCACTACGTCGAGCGGGTCAAGACCGGGGTCCGCGGCGTCGGCTACATCAAGGTGAGCGACTCGGCGGTCTGGCCTGAGTGGCTGCAGAAGAACCTGGTGACGCCGGACGAGGCGCAGCAGGCGAGCAAATAGGAGCCGCCGTGGCAACCGATCCGGTCGTTTCGGTCCGCGACGTCAGCCACCGCTATCGCGGCGTCGTCGCGCTCGACAGCCTGTCGCTGGCGATCCCCAGCGGCCTGATGGTTGGGATCATCGGCCCCGACGGCGTCGGCAAGTCGACGCTGCTCGCGCTCGTCGCCGGCTCGAAGAAGCTGCAGCACGGCGAGGTGACCGTGCTCGGCGGCGACATGGCCGCGGTGCGGCACCGGCGCGCGGTGTGCCCGCGCATCGCCTACATGCCGCAGGGCCTGGGCAAGAACCTCTACCTCGAGCTCAGCGTCTACGACAACGTCGACTTCATGGCGCAGCTCTTCGGCCTGTCGCGGGCGGAGCGGCGCGCGCGCATCGGCGAGCTGCTCGACGCCACCGGGCTCGCGCCGTTCCACGCGCGGCCGGCCGGCAAGCTCTCGGGCGGCATGAAGCAGAAGGTCGGGCTGTGCGGCGCGCTGGTGCACGATCCCGATCTGCTCATCCTCGACGAGCCCACCACCGGCGTCGATCCGCTGTCGCGGCGGCAGTTCTGGACGCTCATCGACGACATCCGCAAGGGCCGCCCCGGCATGAGCGTGGTGATCTCCACCGCGTACATGGACGAGGCCCAGGAGTGGGACTGGATCGTGGCGATGGACGCCGGCCGCGTGCTCGCCACCGGGACGCCGGCGGAGCTGATGCAGCGCACCGGCACGGCCGATCTCGAGGAGTGCTTCATCGCGCTCCTGCCCGAAGAGAAGCGCATGGGCCACGAGAAGCTGGTCATCCCGCAGCGCGCCGCCGGCGGCGGCGAGGTCGCCATCGAGGCCAAGGACCTGACGCGCCGCTTCGGCAGCTTCACCGCGGTCGATCACGTGACGCTGTCGATCGAGCGTGGCGAGATCTTCGGCTTCCTCGGCTCGAACGGCTGCGGCAAGTCGACCACCATGAAGATGCTGACGGGTCTGCTCCCGCCGACCGAGGGGAGCGCGACGCTGTTCGGCTGCTCGGTCGAGGCCGGCAGCCTCGAGGTGCGCAACGACCTCGGTTACATGACGCAGGCGTTCTCGCTCTACGAGGAGCTGACCGTGCGCCGGAACCTGGTGCTCGACGCGCGCCTCTACCACCTGCCGGCGGACGAGGCCAAGGCGCGCATCGACGCCCTGGTCGAGCGCTTTGGCCTCCGCCCGCACCTCGACGTGCTCGCCGGCGATCTGCCGATGGGCCAGCGCCAGCGGCTGTCGCTGGCGGTCGCCGTGCTCCACCGGCCGAAGCTGCTCATCCTCGACGAGCCGACCTCGGGCGTCGATCCGGTGGCGCGCGACAGCTTCTGGCAGCTGCTCGTCGATCTGTCGCGCAACGACGGCGTGACGATCTTCGTGACCACCCACTTCATGAACGAGGGCATGCGCTGCGACCGCATCTCGCTGATGCACGCGGGCAGGGTGTTGGCCTGCGACGCGCCGCACGCGCTCATCGAAGCCCGCGGCGCGGCGAGCCTGGAGGAGGCGTTCATCGGCTACATGGAGGACGCCATCGCCGAGGGCGCGGCCGCCGGGCCGAGCCGACCCGCGCCCGCGGAGCCGATCGCGCCGAAGCCGTCGGCCGTGCCGCTGCCGCTGCGGCGCATGTTCGCCTACTGCCGCAACGAGGCGATCCAGATCCGCCGCGATCCCATTCGCCTGGCGTTCGCCTTCGCCGGCTCGGCCCTGCTCATGCTGGTGTTCGGCTTCGGCATCACCACCGACGTCGAGCACATCCGCTACGCGGTGTTCGATCTCGATCGCTCGCCGGAGAGCCGCGCCTACGTCGAGCAGTTCCGCGGCGCCAGCAGCTATTTCAGCGCCACGCCGGCGATCGCCTCCGACGACGACGGCATGGACCGCCTCGAGTCGGACGACGTGTCGCTGATCCTCGAGCTGCCGCCGCGGTTCGGCCTGGACGCGCGCAGGGGCGCCGCGCCCGAGGTGCTCGCGCAGGTGGACGGCGCGATGCCGTACCGCGCCGAGACCATCGCCCAGTACGCCCGCGGCGTGCACGCCACGCTCTTGCGCGATCCGGGGAGCGGCCTCGCCGCCGAGACGGACACGCCCGCCGCCTCGATCCAGGAGCGGTTCATGTACAACCCGACGTTCGAGAGCGTGTACTCGATCGTGCCGAGCGTCCCCGCCCTCTTGCTGATCCTCATCCCGGCGATCCTCATGACGGTCAGCATCGTGCGCGAGAAGGAGCTCGGCTCGATCATCAACTTCTACGTCACGCCGACGGGCAGGCTCGAGTACCTGATCGGCAAGCAGCTGCCCTACGTCGCCATCGGCATGATCAACTTCTTCGTGCTGGCGCTGATCGCCGCGATCGTCTTCGGCGTGTCGATCAAGGGCAGCTTCGCCATGCTGGCGGCCTGCACGCTGCTCTACGTGATCGCGACGACCGGCGTCGGCATGGTGACCTCGACGTTCACCAAGACGCAGGTCGCGGCGGTGTTCATCACCGCGATCCTGACGATTCAGCCGACGATCCAGTTCGCCGGGCTGCTCCAGCCGGTGTCGACGCTCGAGGGCAGCGCGCGCGCCATCGGCTCGATCTGGCCGACGACCTACTACATGCACTCGAGCCTCGGCGCCTACACCAAGGGCCTGGCGCCGCGGCTGATGGCGGGCGACCTCGCCGTGCTGGCCTGCACCATCCCGATCCTCCTGGCGATCAGCACGCTCGGCCTCAAGAAGCAGGATCGGTAGTGCGATCGCTCGCCAACATCTTCTGGCTCGGCATCAAGGAGCTCCGCAGCCTGCTCAGCGACGCGGTGCTGGTGGTCTTCGTCGTCTACGCCTTCACCTGGACGGTTTATTCGCAGGCGACGGGCACGTCGAACGAGGTCAACAACGCGTCGATCGCCTTCGCCGACGAGGACGGCTCCGCCTTGTCGAAGGAGCTGCTGAGCGCGTTTTATCCGCCGCGCTTCCAGCGGCCGGTGGAGATCCGCGCCAGCGAGGTGGAGGACGCGATGGACCGCGGGCGGTTCATGTTCGTGGTGACCATCCCGCCGCGCTTCGAGCACGACCTGCGCGCCGGGCGCCACCCCGACGTGCAGCTGAGCATCGACGCGACCGCCATGCAGCAGGCCGGCATCGGCGCCGGCTACATCCGCAACATCATCGACCAGCGCGTCGCCAGCTTCCTGTCGCGCGCCGATCCCGAGGCGCGCGAGCCGGTGAACCTGGTCGTGCGCAAGATGTTCAACCCCAACGGCCAGTCGTCGTGGTTCTCCAGCGTGGTGGCGATCATCAACCAGCTCACGCTCCTCACCATCGTGCTGACGGGGGCGGCGGTGATCCGCGAGCGCGAGCACGGCACGCTCGAGCACCTCCTGGTGATGCCGCTCCGCGCGTTCGAGATCGCCATCGCCAAGGTCTGGGCCAACGGGCTCGTCATCCTCTGCGCCACGGCGATGTCGCTGTTCTTGGTGGTGAAAGCGGCGCTGAAGGTGCCGTTCGCCGGCTCGCACGCGCTGTGGTTCGGCGGAGTGATCCTCTACCTGTTCTTCGCCACCGCGCTCGGCATGTTCCTCGGGACGATCTCGCGCTCGATGGCGCAGTTCGCGCTGCTCATCGTGCTGGTGGTGGTGGTGCTGCAGCTCCTCTCGGGCGGCTCGACCCCGGTCGAGAGCCAGCCGAAATGGCTGCAGACCCTCACCTACGTGCTGCCGACCCGCCACTTCGTCAGCTTCTCGCAGGTGATCGTCTACCGCGGCGGCGGCATCGGCGCGGTGTGGCGCCACTTCGCCATGGTGAGCGCCGTCGGCCTGGCGTTCTTCGTCTACAGCGTCGCCCTGTTCCGCAAATCGATCGCCGTGACCAAATAGCGCTTCGTGCAGCGCGCGATTCCTGCTGGCGATCGCGGCGTGGTAGCGTGCCGCAGTGGACCGCGCCGGGGGTGCACGTGCGTTGGTGTCGGCGGTCGTGGCCGTCGCGCTCGTCGCCTGCGGCAAGTCCGCCGGCGAGGACGCGCCGAAGAGCGGATCCGCGGCCCCGAACGCGCCTCCGGCATCGCCCGCGAGGTCGAGCCCGAGCGCGTCCGCGAGCGGTCGAGCGGTCGCGGCGGACCCGGCGTACCCGCAGAGCGGTTTCAAGGCGATCGCCGCCGATTGCAAACAGGCCTACGCCGTGGTCGCGACCGCCCCGGCGAGCGTGTACGCCGGCGATCCGCCCGACTACCGCTGGCCGTGGGTGGTGCAAACGCTCCACGCCAACCCGCAGATCGTCACGCACGAAGAGCTCGCGGTGGCGCCGACGGGCCGAGGGGGTCACGATCGGCTTCGACTGCGCCAAGGCGCCGGAAAAGTCCAAGGGCGCTTGCGCGCTGAAGGCCTCCTGCGCCGAGGTGATGCGCTGCGTCGCGCCCTGACCGCTACCTGCTGTCGCGCGCCTTCTCGTTGCGCGCTGCAAATGGCATGATCGGCGTCAAGCTGATCGGCGTGAAGGGGGCAGACATGGAATTTTCGTGGCGGAGTCATCTCGCGGCGCTGGGCCTGGCCACCGCCGCGGCCGGTACCCTTGCGCTCGTGCTCGCGTGCAGCCCGGGCGGGCCGCAGACGCGCGGACCCGTCACGCCTCCGCCGAGCGCCGCGAGCGCGCCGGCGGAGCTCGCCAAGCTGCGCGTCAAGGTGAGCGTCGACACGAGCTCGCTCCCCAACCTGTGGGAGCGCGCCGACTACGTCGCCGCGTTCAAGCGAGCTCCGCGGGCCGCGCTGTCGCGCGCCGGCTACACGGTGGTCGAGAGCGACGGCGAGCAAGACATCACGGTTCGATTCACCGTCGAGAGCTTCTCGTCCGGCGGCTGGCGCTGGAGCCCGCACGACGTCACGGCGTCGCTGGTCGTGCGCGACGGCGGCAACCACGTGGTGGCTCGCTTCGACGGCTCCTATGCTTCCCTCGGACCGGACGCGGGCAGCACGGCCGATCACGTGGCGATCGATCTGATCAACCAGATGAACGCCTCGCACAAGATGGCCGCGCTCGGCGGATCGGAGCCCGAGGCGCGTCCGGCGTCCGCCTCGTCGCACCCGAAGCGCGCCAAGGAGAAAGAGAAGCCTTTCCTAACCGGCTCGCCCCAGCCCACCGCCTACGCCGTGGTCATCGGCGTCGAGAAGTACGCCGGCGACCTGCCGCCGCCGACGGGGGCGCGCGACGACGCGGAGGAGTTCGCCGCGCTGGCGCGGACGTCGCTCGGCATCGCCGAGGATCATCTCCAGATCGCGCTCGACGAGCAGGCGACCCGCGGCACCGTCGAGCGTCACATCGCCTGGGCGGCCCACAGCGTGCCGCCGGGCGGGCGGATCTACTTCTTCTTCAGCGGCCACGGCGCGCCCGACGCGTCCGCCGGCACGCCCTATCTCGTGCCGAGCGACGGCGATCCGCGCTACCTCGACGCGACCGCCATCGCCCTCAAGGACGCGCTCGCCAAGCTCGGCGCGAGCAAGGCGCGCGAGGTGGTCGCCGTCGTCGACGCGTGCTTCTCCGGCGCCGGGGGCCGCAGCGTGCTGCCGCCGGGCGCGCGCCCGCTGGTGAAGGTCCGCGAGGAGAAGGCGCCGGCGCAGATCGCCCTGTTCAGCGCGGCGAGCGGCAGCGAGATCTCCGGCCCGATGCCGGGCGGGAGCGGCGGCCTGTTCACCCACTACCTGGTGACCGGCCTCGGCCGCGGCCAGGCCGACGTCGACGGCGACGGCCAGGTCTCGCTCGACGAGCTGTCGCAGTGGGTGCGGCCGCGCGTGGCGCGCGAGGCGAAGAAGGACAACCGCGAGCAGACCCCGGCACTCACCACCGGCGCGAGCCTCGCGCCCGCGAACGTCATCCTCGCCTGGGGCCTCCCCACCAAGTGAGCCAGCGCGCCTCCGCGGCGCGTAAGCGGCTACGCGGCAGCGGGCGCTGGCCCCCTTCGAGGCCTTATGTTAGGCCGATGGGCCCGCATGGCGGATCTCGTGCAATCGCCCGGGCCGGGCGCGGATCGGGCTTTGATCAAGTCCGGCGGCTCCCGGAGCCCGCTCGTGCCGTCGCGCATCTTCGCCGGCAAGACCATCGTCGTCGTCGGCGGCACCGGCTTCCTCGGCAAGGTGTGGCTGTCGATGCTGCTGACGCGCTTTCCCGAGGTCGGCCACGTGTTCCTGCTGGTGCGCGCGAAGGGCGAGCAGAGCCCCGAGGCGCGCTTCTGGGCCGACATCGCCTCGTCGCAGACGTTCGAGCCGCTGCGCGAACGTTACCTGGGCGGCGGTTACGAGGCGTTCCTGCGCGAGAAGGTCACGCCGGTCGCCGGCGACATGGGCTTGCCGCGGGTCGGCTTCGACGACGCGTTCATCGCGGCCAACACGGGGCGCATCGCCGCGGTGGTGAACGTCGCGGGCGTGGTCGACTTCAACCCGCCGCTCGACGAGGCGCTCGAGGCCAACGCCTTCGGCGTGAACAACCTCATCGATCTGGCGCGCGCGCTCGGCGCGCCGATCATGCACACCTCGACCTGCTACGTCGCCGGCTACCGCACCGGCCTCATTCGCGAAGCCGATCCGCGCGAGGTGCCGTTCCCGCGCGCCGAGCACGCGCCGGGCGAACGGCTCATCGCCCCGCCGAAGGAGATCCCGATCGACCGCAAGCTCGACCGCTCGCACTGGGATCCGCAGAACGAGATTCGCGAGTGCCTCGACGTGATCGAGCACGTGCGCCACCGCTGCGAGGACGCCTTCCGCCAGAGCACCTTCCTCGACGAGGCGAAGAAGAACCTGCACGAGCGCGGCGAGCCGTGCCGCGGCGCGGTGCTCGAGGACGAGCTCGCCAAGGTGAAGCGCAAGTTCATCCGCGATCAGCTCACCGACGCCGGCCGCGAGCGCGCGCTCTACTGGGGCTGGCCGAACATCTACACCTACACCAAGAGCATCGGCGAACAGGTGCTGGCGGCGAGCGGCGTCAGCGTGACCATCGTGCGCCCGGCGGTCATCGAGTCGTCGACCGTCTTCCCGTTCCCGGGCTGGAACGAGGGCATCAACACCTCGGCGCCGTTCATCTACATGGCGCTGCAGGGCCAGAGCCAGTTCCCCGCCGATCCGAACATCCACCTCGACATCATCCCGGTCGACATGGTGGTGAGCGGGATGATCGCCGCGCTCGCCGAGCTCGTCGACGGCACGCACCAGCCCGTCTACCAGTTCGGCTGCACCGACACGAACCCGTGCCGCATGTCGCGCTACATGGAGCTCATCGGCCTGTACAAGCGCAAGAAGCTGCAGGACGGCGGCGACGAAGGCAATCGCCTGGTCAACGCCATCCTCGCGCGCGTCGAGCCGGTGAGCCTGAGCAAGAGCGAGTACGAGACGCACGGGGCGCACGCCCTGGCGCGTGCGGGCCGCGGGCTCGCCTCGCTGCTCGACGCGGCGGCGGTCGGCCCGGCGGCGTCGATCGTCAAGCCGTTCGCGCGCGCCATCAAGAAGGCGGCCGCCGCCGAGGACAAGGTCGGCGACATCATGGACCTGTTCCTGCCCTTCGTCGCCGAGTGCGAATGGGTGTTCTCGTGCGCCAACACCCGCGGCGCGCTCGATCGCATGCCTCCGGAGGAGCGCGCGAAGTTCTACTGGGAGCCGGAGAAGATCGACTGGCGCAGCTGGATGTACGACATCCACATCCCGGCGATCGAGAAGTGGGCGGCGCCGCAGTTCGACGAGCGGCTGAGGCGCGAGCTGAAGCCGCTGCGCCGCTACGACACGCTCGTGGATCTGCTCGACGAGATGGCCGAGCGGCACGACCACGCGGTCGCGCTGCGCTACTTGGAGAGCGAGGGCCTCTCGCGCATCACCTTCCTCGAGTGGCGCGAGGCGGCGGCGAGCACCGCGGCGCGCCTGCATGC
>JACXTT010009533.1_pt1 | contig 13261 bp, 9 predicted proteins | sample 9270951 | NCBI WGS metagenome assembly JACXTT01 (sample SAMN15532306, study PRJNA645909) | rock metagenome | isolation source: weathered quartz diorite | place: Puerto Rico | collected 2017-06-21
GATGCGGCAGGTCGCGGCCGCCTCGCTCAAGCACGGTGGACACGGCCGGATCTCGCTGAGCCTGCACTGCGAGCAGGCCGAGCTGATCCGCGTGTTCATCGAGGAGGTGAAGCGCTCGGGCCCTGGCGGCCTCGAGGGCTACCATCGCTCGCGGCCCCCGCTGACCGAGCAGCTGTCGATCGCCGAGGCGCTGGTGCTCACCGACGCGACGCGCTGCCCGGTGAACCTGCTCCATCTCTCGAGCGCCGAGGCCGTCGCCAGCGGCGCCGACGGCCGCCGCCGCCATCCGCACCTCGATATCCGGCTCGAGACGACCTTGCATCACCTGGCGCTCACGCACGCCACGGCCGGGGGCATCGTCGGCAAGGTCAACCCGCCGATCAGGACCGAAGCCGACCGCGAGGCGCTCTGGCAGGCCGTCGAGGACGGCCGCATCGACACGGTCGTCAGCGATCACGCCTGCTGCGCCGAGGAGGACAAGGGCGAGGATCTCTGGAAGGCGCTCCCGGGATTCGGCGGGACCGCGCTGCTCTATCCGTACCTCGTCTCGGAGGGACATCTGCGGCGCGGCCTGCCGCTGACGCGGATCGTCGAGCTGGCCAGCGCCAACCCGGCCCGCGCCTTCGGCCTCTATCCGCGCAAGGGCACGATCGCCGTCGGCGCCGACGCCGATCTCGTCGTGCTCGATCCCGCGCGCGAGCACGTCGTCTCGCCCGGGGTGCTCCACTCGGCGCAGGACTTCACGCCGTTCGCCGGCATGCGGGTCCGCGGCTGGCCGACCCACACGCTGTTACGCGGACGCACGGTGTTCCGGGACGGCGCCGTCGTCGGCGAGCCGCAGGGGCAATACGTCAAGCGTCCGATCGGGCTCTACGGGACTGAGAGTTGAGCGCTGCGGGGGCGGGCTATGCCTTGGCGCGAGCGGTGCTCCGCCGCGGGCAGGCCTTGTGATACCAGGTCGAGCCGAGCTTGACGTGATTGCCGTTCTTCCGGATCTTCCGCTTGCACTTGGGACAGGTTCCCATCGATGCTCCTTTTCGCGAGCTGATCGAAGCCGCGTCATTATAGCAGGCGCGTCGGGGCAGGCCGCGTGAGCGAGTGCGTCTTCTGCCGCATCGTCGCCCGCACGAGCCAGGCCGACGTCGAGTACGAGGACGACGCGGTCCTCGCGTTCAAGGACATCTACCCGAAGGCGCCGATCCATCTGCTCATCGTCCCCAAGCGCCACATCAGCTCGATCATGGCCATGGAGCCCGCGGACGCCGAGGTGCTCGGCCGCTGTCTCCTGGCCGCTCGCAAGATCGGCGAGGCGAAGGGCGTGGCCGAGCGCGGCTATCGCCTGCGCGTGAACTGCGGGCCGGAAGGCGGCCAGGTCGTCTACCACGTGCACGTCCACTTCCTGGCCGGCGGGCGGGTGAGCGGCGGCTAGCCTCGCGTCCTCGTCAGGCGGGCGCGGCGACCGACTTCGCGTCGAGCGGCAGCCCGGCATCGGCCCAGCCGCTGAGGCCGCCCTTCAAGATCCTCACGTCGCGAAAGCCCGCGCGCCGAAGCTCCCGCGCCACCCGGGCGCTCGTGGCTTCGTCGGGTCAGGAGCAGTAGGCGACGACCGTGCGATTTGCGTCGACGTCGAGGGCGCGAAGTCCCTGCTCGAGCTCTTCGGGCGAGACGTGGCGCGCGTCCTGGATCTTGACCGGGCTCTTGGCGTACGTCGCGCCGTCGCGCACGTCCAGGATGACCGGCGGCGAGTCCGGCGAGGCTTCCATGAGCCGCATCACCTCGGACGGCCGGATGCGATAGCGGTTGCGCCGCCCGCGCAGCACGAGCAGAACGGCCGCGCCCGCCACGAGAGCCGCGGCCGCGAGGGCCACGACTTGGGTCCACGGGAACGGCCGAGGCGGCGGGTTCTTGGTCTCCGCCATCATGCGGCGCACGTCGGTGAGGTCGGGCAGGAGTCGGTTCGCCTCCGCGAAGTGCTTCTCGGCGCGCCCGTAGCTTCCGTCGAAGAACGCTTCGAGCCCCGCGTGCCATGCCGTGTTGAAGCGGCTGACCTCGTCGAGCCGGACGTCGGTGCCCGCGAGGAAAGCTTTGACCGCGGCCGACGGAATCACGAAGTTGAACCCCTGCACGCCCTGGCTTCCCGCATCGACGCTCACGAAGGTCAGGACGCCGAGAACCTCGCCGGAAGATCCGACGACGGGTCCGCCGCTGTTGCCCCCCGCCGCCGGCGCATCGACCTGGAGCAGCGGCTGGTTGGCGCGGTCCTGTTTCATGCCGGAGATCGCGCCGTTCGTCACGGACGCTTCGACCTTGGCCGACGCGTTCAAGAGCTCGTGGCTCAGCACGACGTCGGGGAAGCCGAGGATGTGGATCTTGTCGCCGATCTTCGTGCTCGAGGAGTCGCCCAGGGTCAGCGCCGGCATGTCGGCCGCCTCGAGCTTCAAGAGCGCGAGGTCGCGCCCCGACATCCCCTCGCCGGCGACCGGCGGGTTGTACTTGGCCACCGTCGCGGAGAGCCGCATGCCGTTCGAGAGGATCACCGAGATCGACGGATCGAGCTTGGCCCTCGCGCCCGCGACCGCGGCCGCGAGCGTCTGGTCGCTCACGTCACCGCAGGCCTGGCGGACGCCGCGCTCGAGCAGCTCTCGCTCGATCGACGGCAGGGGCCGATGCGCCGGCGAGACGACGTGCCCGTTCGTGATGACCCAGCCGCTCGGGTTGATGAACCAGCCCGTCCCGGTCTCGCGGACGGGTGGAGGTGTGACCTGCTGCCTGCCGCCTGTGGGGCAGGCGACGGTGACCTCAGCCGCGACCTCGGAGACGACGAGGGCGACGGCGGGCTTCGCTCGGAGCAAGACCTCCTGAACCGAGGGAGCCGCCTCGGCGAGGGAGGGCACCGCGAGGACCAGCACGCTCGCGAACCAGCGACGCATCCTCAAAATTCTATACCTCGCGAAATGCAAAAAAGAAGGCTCCAGGGGACGGCCCCTGGAGCCTGGGTGCTGCGACTGCAAAAATACTTCTTTACTTCATCAAACCCATCGCCTCGACGGCCTTCGCCTTCGCGGCGTCCATGTTGCCGGCCTTGCAGGCCGCCTCGGCATCGCGGACCAGCTTCGCAGCATCGGCGCCCGAAGACTTGGCACCGGCGAGCGAGCGGGGAGCCTGGATGTCCTGGCCGCTACGCGGCGCCTGGATGTCCTGACCAGCGCGAGGAGCCTGGATGTCCTGACCCGCCCGCGGCGCCTGGATGTCCTGGCCGGCGCGAGGAGCCTGGATGTCCTGACCCGCCCGCGGCGCCTGGATGTCCTGGCCGGCGCGAGGAGCCTGAATGTCCTGACCCGCCCGCGGGGCCTGGATGTCCTGACCGGCGCGAGGAGCCTGAATGTCCTGACCCGCCCGCGGGGCCTGGATGTCTTGACCGGCGCGAGGAGCCTGGATGTCCTGACGCGAGCCGGCTAGCGACCGGGGCGCCTGGATGTCCTGACCGCGAGGAGCCTGAATGTCCTGACCCGTACGAGGAGCCTGGATGTCCTGACCCGCCCGCGGGGCCTGGATGTCCTGACCGGCGCGAGGAGCCTGAATGTCCTGACCAGCGCGCGGAGCCTGGATGTCCTGACCCGCCCGCGGAGCCTGAATGTCCTGGCGCGAGCCTGCGAGCGAGCGCGGCGCCTGGATGTCCTGGCCGCTACGCGGAGCCTGAATGTCCTGACCCGCCCGCGGGGCCTGAATGTCCTGGCCGGCGCGAGGAGCCTGGATGTCCTGACGGGCACCGGCGAGCGAGCGCGGAGCCTGGATGTCCTGAGCCTTCGAGACCTTCTTCAGCATCGCCTGAGCCTGGCTCACCTCGACCGGGCACTGGGTCTGCGCGTCGACGACAGGCGCGACGGTCGCGACGACTGCCACACTCATGATTACCGCCAAAAATCTCTTCATCTGTCTTTCCATTTCCTCTCGATTGGTTTGAGTTGGTTCGATCCGTTTTCCCGCGACCCGCTTGATCCGATGTCACCCCCTCAGCGTTGAGGCCCGATGGTGTCTACGACTCTCGGCGGGGAATAAAAGCAACCGGAATGCCAGCTGCTGACTGGGTAGAAGGACGAATGAAACAAGCTACTTATTCGGAATTCTCAGCGTTGCGCGCTGGCGTTGTGCCCTGACCAGCCCTGATCGGGGGTGCGGCATTCTGCCCGTCGCGGCCCTTGTGGTAGCCTTGGCAGCGGCATGCATCGAATCCCACGTATTTTTCTGCTGTTCGGGCTCGGGGGGCTGGCCCTTGCCGCCTGTTCGAGCACCGCCAAGGCCAGATCCCCTATCGCCGTCCAGGCCCCGACGCGCCACGTGCTACACAACGGGGTCCGCGTCCTCATTCAAGAGTACCCCTCCAGTGAAGTCGTCTCCGTCCAGCTCTGGGTACGGGCCGGGGGCAGGGACGAGGCCCCGACCGAGCTCGGCCTGGCGCACTATCTCGAGCACATGCTCTTCAAGGGCACGACCACGCGCCCGAAGGGCTTCGTCGACCGCGATGTCGAGAGCGTCGGCGGATATATCAACGCCGGAACCTCGCTGGACTTCACCTACTACTACGTGGTGATGCCGGCGACGCGCGCGGTCGCCAGCGTCGAGATGCTCGCCGACATCAGCGTCAACTCGAGCCTCGACGAGACCGAGCTGGAGCTCGAGAAGAAGGTGGTCCTCGAGGAGATGCGGCGGAGCGAGGACGCGCCGCAAACGCACCTGACTCGCCAGCTCTATGGGATGGTTTTCGACGGCCACCCCTATGGACGCCCCGTGCTCGGGACGCCCGAGATCATCCAGAAGCTCACGCGCAACACCTTGCTCGCGTTCTATCGGCGCCACTACGTCCCGGAGTCCTTCACCCTGGTCGTCGTCGGGCCCGTCGACAGGGCGGCCATCCTCGCGGCCGCGGAACGGACCCTGGGTCGCTTGCCCAGGAGCGGCGTGCAGCGCCTGCCTCAATCGATGCCCCCCGGTCTCACGCCGAAGCGGAACGAGACGCCGCGCCCGGTCACGCTCGCCTATCTCGGGATGGCATGGCTCGGCCCCAAGATCGATCACGCCGACGCCCCCGCGGTCGAGCTGCTCGCCTCGATCCTGGGCCAATCGCGGTCGTCCCGGCTGCCCCAGTCGCTGCGCGAGCGCCAGGGGCTCGTCAATTCGATCGGATCCAACTACACGGAGCTCGAGGCCGGCGGCGTCATCACGGTGACGGCTCGGCTCGAATCGGCGAACCTCGCCCGCGCAGAGGCCGAGACCCTGAACGAGATCAGGCGCGTCCGCGACCAGGGCGTCGGCAGCGACGAGCTTCGCCGCGCCATCACGCGCGCCGAGGCCGAGCACGCCTTCCGGAGCGAGACCGCCGACGGACGCGCCCGGCTGTTCGGGCACGCCGAGACGGTGTGGCGACTATCCGAGGAGCTCGCGTACATCGATCGGCTGCGATCCGTCACCGCTGATCAGGTTCGAGTCGCGGCTCGACGCTACCTGGATCTGGAGCGCTACGGGCGGCTCGCGTTCGTCCCCTCGGCTCAATGATCCGGCTCGCATCGTCGCTGGCCTCGGCGCTCCTGGTCCTCGTCCTCACGACGTGCGCCGCCCAGGCCCAGGCGCCGCCGGTCGCTCGCGAGGTTCTGCCCAACGGCTTGACCGTCCTGGTGCGCGAGAACGACGCGGCGCCCGTCGTCGCGGTATCGCTGCAGGTCCGCGCGGGCTCGCGCTTCGAGACCGAATCGAACTCCGGCATCACCAATTTCCTGCATCGCGTCATGCTGCGCGGGACCGCCCGGCGGACGGCGCTGCAGCTGGCGGAGGCGTCCGAGGACATCGGCGGCAGCCTCGATGCGAGCGGGGAGGTCGAGGCGGCCGAAGTGCGGGGCCAGGCGCTGTCACTTCACTGGGAGACCTTGCTCGCCCTCGTCGCCGAGGTCGCCCTGCAGCCGGCGCTGCGCCCGGACGAGATCGAGCGAGAGCGTCGCCAGCTCCTGGGCCAGATCAAGTCGCGCGCCGACGCACCGTTCTCGTTCAGCTTCGACGCCCTGATGCGGGAGCTCTACGGCAGCAACCCCTACGGGCTGAGCCGCTTCGGCTACAGGGAGAGCATCGAGCGGCTGACGCGCGAGGATCTGCTCGCACACTACCGCGCGACCTATCAGCCGGACCGCATGGTGCTCGCCGTCAGCGGCCAGGTCGAGCGCCAGCGCGTCATCAAGACGGGCGAGCGACTTTTCGGCCGCATGGCGCGCTCGGCGCCGGACACGCGCGTCACGCCGCCGGTCGGTGAGCCGTCGGGCGGGCGCCGGGTCCTCCCGCGGCCGGCCCAGCAGGCGCAGGTCCTCGTCGGCTATCTCGGCCCCGGTCTCTCGGATCCGCTCTACCCGGCGGTTCGCGTGCTCGCGGCCGCGCTCGGCGGCGGCATGGCGGGCCGCTTGTTCGTCCAGCTCAGGGATCAACGCGGGCTCGCGTACGACACGGGGGCGTTCACGACGTATCACACGGGCCCCGCCTTCTTCGTCGCCTATGTCGGCACCGCGCCGGCCAGCGCCACGGCGTCCGAGGCGGGGATCCTGCGTGAGCTCGAGCGCGTGCGTGAAGCGCCCATCAGCCGCGACGAGCTGGCGCGCGCGAAGGCGTACGTACGCGGGCACCTGGTGATGGACCGCCGCACCAACGCGCGGGTCGCTTGGTATCTGGCGTTCTTCGAGACGATCGGCGCCGGCTGGGACTATCCCGACCGCTACGCCCGCGCGATCGAGTCGGTGACGGCCGAGGAGGTCGCGCGCGCCGCCGCGCGGTATCTGAAGCGGCCGAGCATCGTCGTGCTCGAGCCGACGCGCTGATGATCCCGCTCAAGGACGACGTCCCGAGCGAGCGCATTCCGTATCACGCTCGGCCTGATCGGTCTGAACGTGCTCGTGTTCCTCTATCAGACCTCGATCGCGATGGCCGTGCAGCCTCGCTCACCAGTCCCGATGATCGGCGCGAGCGGCGCCGTGGCCGGCGCTGGTCGTGCTCGGATCCTGGATCGTCATCCAGGCCCTCAGCGGAATTCTCACGTTCAGCTCGGCGGCGTGGGGCGGCGGCGAAGCCGGGGGCACGGCGTGGTTCGCCCACGTCGGCGGATTCCTGATGTGCGCGGCCCTGCTGTTTCTGATGCGGCCTCGGCGAGTCGCTCGCCTATAATGAGCGCGTAATGAAACGTCCAGCGCGAGTCCGGATCGACAAGCTCGTGGTCGACAAAGGCCTGATCGAGAGTCGGGAAAAGGCGGCGCGGCAGATCCTGGCGGGCGAGGTGTTCGTCGACGGCCAACTAGTGGATAAAGCGAGCGTCCTGGTGGCTCCGGGCGCCGTGGTCGAGGTGCGGGCGCGCAGTCCCTACGTGAGCCGCGGGGGCGAGAAGCTGATCCACGCGCTCAATCACTTCCAGATCAAGGTGGCCGGGCGTATCTGCCTCGACGTCGGCGCCTCCACGGGCGGGTTCACCGACTGCCTGCTCCAGAAGGGCGCGACGCGCGTGTACGCGGTCGACGTCGGCACCGGCCAGCTCGACCCGCGTCTCCGGAAGGACCAGCGGGTCGTCGTCATGGAGCACACGAACGCCCGCGCCCTCGATCCGCGCGTCTTCGGCGACCAGCCGACCCTGGCGGTCATCGACGTGTCGTTCATCTCGCTCGAGAAGATCCTGCCGCCGACCTTCGGCGTTCTCGCGTCCCGCGGTGAGGTGATCGCGCTCGTGAAGCCGCAGTTCGAGGTCGGGCGCGAGCACGTCGGCAAGGGGGGCGTCGTCCGCGAGCCGGCCCACCACCGAGCGGCGGTCCAGCGGCTCGCGCGGTATGCTGTGCTTCGAGGCTGGCATGTCCTTGGCGTCACCGCGTCTCCGCTGCGAGGCCCGAAAGGCAATCACGAGTTCTTCCTGCACTTCTCGACGCACGGCCGTACCGCCAGCGATCTGGAGTCGATGATCAGCCGGAGCGTCGAGGCGCTTGCGTGACCCGAGTCGGCATCGTCGCCAAGCCGGACGCGCCCCGCGCCAAGGGCGTCATCGCCGAGCTCCTGTCCTGGCTCTCTGCGCGGGGGCTCGGGGCGGTGCTCGAGAAGGAGACCGCCGACCTCGCGTCGGCTGACGTCCCCGCCGCGGCCGGCAAGGCCGAGCTGCCGTCGCAAGTCGACCTGCTGATCGTTCTCGGCGGCGACGGCACGCTCCTCTCGATGGCCCGCGCGGTCGGCGACCTCGGCGTGCCCCTCCTTGGGGTGAACCTCGGGGGCCTGGGCTTCCTCACCGCGACGACCCTGGACGAGATGCTGCCCGCCCTCGAGGCATACCTGACGGGTCGGATGACCATCGAGGAGCGGATGCTCCTGGCGGCGCGGGTCGTCCGCAACGGTCAGCCGCTCTGCGAGTACGCGGCCCTCAACGACGTCGTCATCACCAAGTCGGCGATGAGCCGCATCATCGACCTCTCGGTGTCGGTCGACGGCCGCTATGCTACGGCCTACCGGGCAGACGGTCTCATCATCTCGACCCCGACAGGCTCGACCGCGTACTCGCTCTCCGCGGGGGGGCCGATCCTGTTCCCCACGATGGACGCGGTCGTCCTGACCCCGATCTGCTCTCACACCTTGACCAACCGCCCGATCGTGCTCCCCGGTACCGATCGCATCGAGGTCACCCTGCTGGCCGATCAGGAGGTCATGGCGACGGTCGACGGGCAGGTGGGGGTCGGGCTCCGGGAGCGGGACACGGTCGAGGTCCGCAAGGCGGCCTCGCGCATCCGGCTCGTCCGGTTCCCGCAGAAGGATTTCTTCTCGGTTCTCCGCACGAAACTCAAGTGGGGTGAGCGTTAACGCTGTATTCGCTCGGATACCGCTTGAGGTGGTCGGCGCGCTGACCTAGCATCGGCCAGATGCTCCTCGAGATTCGCGTTCGCAATTTCGCCGTGATCGACGCCGTCACCGTCGCCTTCCAGTCCGGCCTCAACGTCTTGACCGGCGAGACCGGCGCCGGCAAGTCGATGCTCCTGGACGCGATCCTCCTGATTCGAGGCGCCCGCGCCCAGACCGACGTGATCCGCACCGACACCGAGAGCGCCACAGTGGAGGCGGTGTTCGAGGTGGGGCCGCACAATCCGGCCGCGGCCGTGCTGGACGAGGCCGGGCTCGGTCTCGACCAGGGCCAGCTCGTGGTGCGCCGGGAGCTCGCCCGCTCCGGCCGTCACCGCGCGTTCGTGAACGACTCGCCGGTCACGGTCGGCCTGCTCGAGCGCCTGGGCGACCATCTGGTCGAGATCCACGGGCAGCACGAGCACCAGCGCCTGCTCGAGCCCGCGCGGCAGCTCGACCTGCTCGATCGATTCGCCGACACCGACGAGCTTCGCGACCGCGTGGGTGATCTGTTCGCGAAGCACCGTGCCGCCGGGGCCGAGCTCGAGCGGGCTCGAGTCGCCGAGCGCGATCGCGCCCAGCGCGAGGATCTGCTTCGCCTGCAGGTGTCCGAGCTCGACGCCGCCCGACTCCGGAGCGGGGAGGAGGAGGAGCTCCGGATCGAGCGCCGCAGGCTCCAGCACGCCGAACGGCTGTCCGCCGGTCTCGCCGAGGCGGCGGGCCTCCTCAACAACGACGACAGCTCGGCGATGAGCCGGCTCCATCGCACCGCCCGACTGCTGCGGGATCTCGCGCGGCTCGATCCCGCGTTCGGGGCGCCGGCCGATTCGGTCGAGGGCGCGGGGGCGCTGGTCGAGGACGCCCTCGCCGCGGTCCGCGCGCTTCGCGACAGCATCGCGATGACGCCCGGCCGGCTCGAGGCGATCGACGAGCGGCTCGACGCGCTCACGCGGCTCAAGCGCAAGTACGGCGACACCGAGGCGGCGATGCTCGCGTTGCGCGCCGAGGCGGCGGGCGAGCTCGATCGCCTGGGTCGACACGAGGAGATTCTGGCCGAGCAGGAGCGGGCGATGGCCGAGCTCGAGGCGGCGCTGTCCGCGACCGCGCACGAGCTCGCCAAGCGCCGCCACGACGCGGCCGAGCGCTTCGCCGGCGAAGCGGCGCGCGAGCTTCGCCAGCTCGGCATGGAGCGCGCCCGCTTCGAGGTCGCGGTGACGCGGGCTCCGTTCGCGGAGATCGGGCCGCGGGGGCTCGACCGCGTCGAATTCCGGCTCTCGACGAACCCGGGCGAAGACGTCCGCACCCTCGCGCGGATCGCCTCGGGCGGCGAGCTCTCGCGCACGATGCTCGCCCTCAAGGCCATCCTGGCCCGCGCCGAGCGCGTGCCCACGATGATCTTCGACGAGGTCGACTCGGGGATCGGCGGCCGCGTGGCCGCCGTGGTCGCGCAGAAGCTCGCCGCCGCCGCGGAGGGCCGCCAGGTCCTCTGCGTGACGCACCTGGCGCCGATCGCCGCGCGTGCCGCCCACCACGTGCGGGTCGTGAAGAGCGTGCGCGGCGGCCGGACGCGCGTCAGCGCCGAGCCCGTGACCGGCGAAGCGCGCGTGGAGGAGATCGCCCGGATGGTGGCCGGCGATCGGGTCACCGAGACGGCGCGCGGTCACGCCCGCGAGCTCCTGGGTCGGCCGGCCTCCCGAACGCGCCCTGTATAATGAGGCCGACATGATCGACACGCTGCTGAAGAAGATCTTCGGCACCAAGCACGAGCGCGACGTCAAACGCATGATGCCGAACGTCCACGCCATCAATGCCTTTGAAGCCTCGCTGAGTCCGCTCGACGACGCCGGCCTCCGCGCGAAGTCGGAGGAGTTCAAGAAGCGGATCGAGGGCGGCGAGCCGCTCGACGAGGTGCTGCCCGAGGCGTTCGCCGTCTGCCGCGAGGCGTCCCGCCGTACGGTGGGCATGCGGCACTTCGACGTCCAGCTGATCGGCGGCATGGTGCTGCACGACGGCACAATCGCCGAGATGGCGACCGGCGAAGGCAAGACGCTGGTCGCGACCTTGCCGGCGTACCTCAACGCCCTCACCGGCCGCGGGGTCCACATCGTCACGGTCAACGACTACCTGGCCAAGCGCGACGCGCAGTGGATGGGCCCGATCTATCAGGCGCTCGGCCTGACGGTCGGCGTCATCCAGCACGAGGCGTCGTTCCTCTACGATCCCAAGTTCGTGACGTCGGACATCCGGCTGACCTCGCTCCGGCCGTGCACGCGCCCGGAGGCCTATCGCGCCGACATCACCTACGGCACCAACAACGAATTCGGGTTCGACTACCTGCGCGACAACATGCGGTTCAGCCTCGACGAGCTGGTGCAGCGCCAGCTCCACTACGCGATCGTCGACGAGGTCGACTCGATCCTGATCGACGAGGCGCGCACCCCGCTCATCATCTCGGGCCCGGCCGACGAGTCGACCGACCTCTACTACAAAATCGATCGGATCATCCCGAAGCTCCGGCGGGCGGCGACGATCACCGAGGGAAAGCTCTCCGAGATCGAGGCCGAGAAGAAGGGTGACTTCATCGTCGACGAGAAGGCGCGCGCCGTCTCGCTGACGGAGGAGGGGATCGCCAGCTGCGAGCACCTCCTGAACGTCGAGAACCTGTACGACCCGCGCAACATGACGATCCTGCACCACATCCAGCAGGGTCTGCGCGCGCACGCGCTGTTCCGCCGGGACGTCGACTACATCGTGAAGGACGGGCAGGTCGTCATCATCGACGAGTTCACCGGCCGCCAGATGCCGGGCCGGCGCTGGTCCGACGGTCTGCACCAGGCGGTCGAGGCCAAGGAGGCCGTGCGGATCGAGCGCGAGAACCAGACGCTCGCGACGATCACGTTCCAGAACTACTTCCGCATGTACGACAAGCTCGCCGGCATGACCGGCACCGCCGAGACCGAGGCGGAAGAGTTCGCCAAGATCTACAAGCTCGACGTCACGGTGGTGCCGACGAACCGCACGCTGCTCCGGGTCAACTTCCCCGACGTCGTCTACAAGACCGAGCGCGAGAAGTTCAACGCGGTCGTCGACGACATCATCGAGCGTCACGGCAAGGGCCAGCCCGTGCTCGTCGGCACGGTCTCGATCGAGAAGTCCGAGGTGCTGTCGAGCCTCCTCAAGAAGCGCGGGATCCGGCACGAGGTCTTGAACGCCAAGTACCACGAGCGCGAGGCGGAGATCGTCGCCCAGGCCGGCCGCGAGAACGCGGTGACGATCGCCACCAACATGGCCGGCCGCGGCACCGACATCCTGCTCGGCGGCAACTCCGACTTCCTGTCGAAGGAGATCTTGCGCAAGCGCGGGCTCGACCCGGTGACCGCCGCGGAACCCGAGCGCGCCGGGGCGCTCGCCGAGGCCCGCCGGATCACCGACCCGGAGCACGCGCGCGTCGTCGAGCGCGGCGGGCTGCACATCGTGGGCACCGAGCGTCACGAGGCGCGTCGCGTGGACAACCAGCTCCGCGGACGCTCCGGCCGTCAGGGCGATCCCGGCTCGTCGCGCTTCTACCTGTCGCTCCAGGACGACCTGCTCCGCATCTTCGGCTCGCAGCGGGTCGAGCGGATCATGGAGCGCCTCGGCATGCAGGAGGGCGAGCCGATCGAGCACAAGCTCGTGACGCGAGCGATTGCCACGGCGCAGAAGCGCGTCGAGACCCACAACTTCGAGATCCGCAAGCACCTGCTCGAATACGACGACGTGATGAACAAGCAGCGCGAGGTCATCTACGGCATGCGGCGGCAGATCCTGGAGGGTGAGAGCCAGGCCGAGACCGTCGCCGAATGGGTCGACGAGCTCGTCGAGGGGACCATCGACGCCTACGCCGCCCGGGGCGCCCATCCCGAGGATTGGGATCTCGGCGGGCTGACCGAAGCGCTCCACCGCCAGTTCGACACGCGCGTCCCGGCGGCGGAGCTCGGCGAGATCGTCTCGCGCGAGGCGCTGGACGAGACGGTTGGCGAGGCGGTGAAGGCGCGGTTCGCGGAGCGCGAGCGCGAGCTCGGCCCCGAGCTCCTGCAGGCGCTCGAGCGCCACGAGATGCTGATCGTCCTCGACACGCAGTGGAAGGACCACCTGCTCTCGATCGACCACCTCAAGGAAGGCATCGGGCTGCGCGGCTACGGCCAGCGCGACCCGCTGACCGAGTACAAGAAGGAAGCGTTCGACCTCTTCGAGGACATGTTCGAGCGCGTCAAGACGGCGGTGATCGAGCGGCTCTTCAAGGTGCAGATCGTTCGGGACGCGCCGATGGAGCTGCCGGCGATCACGGCCTGGGCCGACGCGCGCGAGTCGCGCGGCGAGATCGCGG
>JACXTT010009534.1_pt1 | contig 13259 bp, 9 predicted proteins | sample 9270951 | NCBI WGS metagenome assembly JACXTT01 (sample SAMN15532306, study PRJNA645909) | rock metagenome | isolation source: weathered quartz diorite | place: Puerto Rico | collected 2017-06-21
ATCGACTGTGTTGATTTTTGAAGACGTACACTGGGCTGACGAAGGCACTCTGGATTTTATAAAATTCCTGGCACGCCGCATTAACCAACTGCATTGCCTTTTCGTACTCACCTATCGTGATAACGAGATCATTTCAGGGCATCCGCTGCGTAACGTATTTGGCCAGTTGCCCCGTGATATCTTTACCCGTTTACAACTTACCGCTTTATCAAAAGAGGCCGTAGAAACAATGGCTGCTGAGAAAGGCTACAGTGGCGAAAGTGTTTACAGTATTTCGGGCGGGAATCCATTTTATGTAACCGAAATACTGGCAAGCTATAGTTCGGGGGTGCCCGATAACATAAAAGATTCCATTCTGTCGGTTTTTAACCGGCAAAACGAAAAGACGAAAGAGGTATGGAAATTCTTGTCGGTACAGCCAACCGGTTTTGAGACGGACTTCCTTTTAAGAATGGATCCATCATGTGTAGAAGCAATCGAGTTATCATTAGAATCAGGCATTCTGCTTCACGAAAATGGCCGGATATCTTTTAAACATGAACTATACCGCAGAACCATTGAATCTTCTCTGTCTCCGCTTTTAAGGGTATCATTGAATAAACGTATCCTCGACTTGTTTCTAAAAGATTTTGAACAAAAGCAAGAGATCGAGCGCATTATCCATCATGCAAAAAATGCCAATCAATACGAACTAGTTACCCATTACGCGTTAATAGCTGCTAAGAGAGCTTCCTGTATTGGCGCGCACATTGAATCGGCTAAGCTTTATTTCTCGGCAATAGAATATTACCAGGGAAACGATACGGATACACTGCATGAATTGTATGAAGGGTACGCCTTTGAGTGTTATCTCATCAACAAGCATAAAGATGCCATCATTTATATGAACCGATCACTTAAGCTTTGGGAAGGGGATGATAATAAAGAGCGGGCGGCAGACTGTATGCGGTCGTTGTCAAGACTTGGCTGGGTTGACGGCAACCGAAAGCAGGCCGAAGATTTTGCCAGGCAGGCGATTGATCTATTGCATGACCAGCCTGACTCAAAGTCAAAAGCAATGGCCTACAGTAACCTGTCGCAGTTAACGATGATCTATAACCAGTACCCTGAAGCGGTGTACTGGGGCGAAAAGGCTATGATAATAGCTAAAAAATTGGGGGATGAAGAAATCCTTTCGCATGCATTGAATAATGTGGGCACCGTAAAAATGCGGATGTCTCCAACCCGAAGAGAGGGGCTTAACCTATTGCAGCAGAGCCTGGATATCGCCCTGAAAAACTCTTATCACGAACATGCCGCACGGGCTTATTCCAATCTTGGGTGTAATGGGATCCTGCTCAATGATTATGGCTTTGCAAAAAACATTTTGGAGACCGGCCTTCGGTATTGTGAGGAAAGAGACATGGATTCGTGGATGAACCATCTGTCAGGATATATGGCACGGTTAAAATTGGAAACCGGCCAATGGACCGAAGCCTACCATATCGCCGATAATCTGATCCATAACACCAACCAGGGAACTATTTTTAAGATTGGCGCGATGGCTATTGTCGCTACAATCAAAATGCGGCGTGGCGAAGCCGATGTTTTGCAGCTTTTAACAGAAGCAAAGGCAAAAGCTTTTGGTACAATGGAACTGCAAAGGATTATCCCTGTACTGGCAGCTCTGCTGGAATATGAATGGATAACCGGCAAAGTACTTACAGAGGACATAACCGTTGATTTCGCCATTACCACGCTGGAACAGGCAGGTGATGCCGATATGGACAATGAATTTGCTTACTGGTTATTAAAAGCCAGAAAAAAATATACGCCGTTCCATCCATCACACAATAGCTATAACGATGCAAACCGGTGGGCATCCTTAGGCTGCCCGTATGAGCAGGCCTTAGCATTATTTGATGGGGATGAAGATGATAAAAAGAAAGCCATTTGCATGGTACAGGAACTTGGCGCAACAGCTGTTTATGAAAAACTAAAGATGGAAATGCGTGCCTCGGGAATCAAAAGTATTCCACGGGGTATGCGTGAAACGACAAAATCGAATTCGGCCCGCTTAACGGAGCGTGAAGTAGATGTTTTAAAGCTTTTGAAGGAAGGAATGCAGAATAAAGAAATAGCCGACCGCCTTTTTATATCCGCTAAAACGGTGGACCATCACATAACATCCATTCTTTTTAAACTCGATGTAAACTCGCGGATAAAGGCTGTACATGAGGCCATCAACCTTGAAATTATAAAATAGGGTGCCGGCACCTGGTAAATAGGGGATATCCCTGTAGTCGGATCAAAGACACACTTATAACTTTGTTATTATTAGCGATCATTAAAAATTACCAGCATGAAAAAATTTGTAATAGAAAGAATTTTACCGGGAGCCGGAAACCTTTCACCCGAAGAGCTGCAGGCCATTTCTCAATTGTCCTGCGATGTGGTACAGCAAATAGGCAAGCCCTATTACTGGATACAATCTTATGTTACCGACGACAAAATATATTGTGTGCACATTGCCGAAAGTGAAGAAGTGATACGTGAGCATGCACGCCTGGGCAACTTCCCGATCAATACAGTATCAGAGGTAAAAGCCATTATCGACCCATTAACCAGCAATTTGTTGAAGTAATAATCGCCTTTCCTTGTGTCCCTTTGGGTAATTCTCAGTGTCCTCCACGGTTAATTTTACCACAGGAGAACACTGAGAAAATACAAAGTTCTTAACGTTCCGCAGGAGTTACACGTAGCTCCTTCTTCTGGTTATTGCGCAGGACGCTTATGTATTGAAATTGCCCTACCTTATCACCGGTAAGCATTTTGAACAATTGGTCTGATGTTTCTACCGTCTTGTCATTAAAGGCATAAATAATGTCGCCGCTCATTAAGCCTCCTTTTTCTGCGGGACTATTATTTTCTACCTGTGTAATGAACAGCGCCTGCTGGTTTTTCAAATGATGAATAGTACGCAGTTTGGGCACCAAACCCACCTGCTGCAAACTTGCGCCGATATAAGCTCGTTTTACTTTTCCATAGCGTATCAAATGATCAGCTACAGATTTGGCGGCATTGATGCTGATGGCAAAGCACAAACCCTGCGCTCCACGGATCATCGCGGTATTTACGCCGATCACTTCGCCATCTGCGTTGATAAGCGGTCCGCCGGAATTACCAGGGTTTAGTGATGCATCGGTTTGTATCATGCTATCCATGCTGACACCTGTTTCACTGCTCAGTGTCCGTCCTAAGGCGCTAACAACACCCGCAGTAACCGTATGCTGAAACCCAAGTGGGTTACCTATCGCAATCGCCAGCTGACCGATCTGTAAGCCATCCGAATCACCTAAAACTGCCGGCGTATAGTCCGTAGCATCGATCTTTAAAATAGCGAGGTCGGTATAAGGGTCTTCGCCTATGAGCGTAGCGTGATGTATGCTCCCGTCATACAATATGGTTCGTAAATGCTTTGCTTTTTTAACTAGGTGGCTATTGGTAAACAAATAACCATCGGATGAAAATAAAAACCCGGTACCTGTACCGGTTACTGCCTCGCGCCCTTCCTTCACATCAAACTGTTCGATCTTTACCACAGAAGTGCGCAGCCGTTCAACGGCATTAATAATTATCTGTGAGTATGAATCCATAACAGATCGTACCACAAAAAACAAACCCGTTGATTTTTAGACACAAAATGGCAGTTCAACACTGCTGTGTTGTCATTATTCAGGCGAAAAGGACGTACGCTTTGGCACTTAGTTCACGTAGGGCTTCAGTACTTTTTGCCAGCGGTCATACCCCTTACTATTCAGGTGCAGGTAATCACTTTCAAAAAGTGAAGAATCCGGCCTGGTTGTTCCACGTTTGTAGATCGACGGATTCATATCGATATATAGACTGTTTGGTTTACCTGCAAGGTATTTCTTCACCATTCTGTTAGCCTTCGCCACTTCAGGGTAGAATTGTGCCCGGACAGGTGAATATTTCGGCGACATATAATAAATCTTCGCGTTAGGCAACTTCTTTCTTATCATCACCCAAAGCGTTTTAAAGTTGGCATAAACGGAGTCGGCCGGTTTACCTGCTGCGATGTCATTCTCGCCCGCATAGATAAATATTTTGCGCGGATGATATGTGAAAAGAATATAAGGCGTATAGTATTTTACCAATTGCGATATTTCGCAGCCACCGACTCCCCGTCTGATGATCGGTTTATCTGCGAAGCGCTGCTCCAGGTCGGTCCATTTGCGGATAGATGAACTGCCGATAAACAAAATGCCATTTGGCTTTGGGAAGTTTAAGCTATCCTGGTGCTTAAATTCCCTGATCTCGTTATCAAATGGGAAACCGCTTTGCGCGAATGTAGTTAGGCTGACGATGGATAGAATCGTCAGCAGGATAAGTCTTAGCTTCATGAGTTTTTGTTGGTTAGCCGGTCTTCGAAAAACAAAAATGGTAAAAAACTTTCGACCCCGGTCGCTACCCATATCGGTCCTTGCTGGCAATACAGTAACATTTTTATTGCACAGCCTTGTTTTTTCTCATACTCAGCTAAAACCTGCAAACAAGCGCCACAGGAAGTAACGGGCTTTGTTAGTTGGAATTCATCCGTTTGGGCTGTAACCGCCATCATTTCGATAGGATCATCAGCATGATTAGCGCCCCAATGAAACAGTGCAACCCGCTCGGCACAAAGTCCGGATGGATAAGCTACATTTTCCTGGTTGCTGGCATGCGATATCTTACCGCTTTTCAACCGCATAGCCACCCCAACTCTGAATTTACTGTAAGGTGAATGGGAGGTTGCCAATGCTTTAACCGCCTCATGGCAAAGTTGCTGATCGGCTTGTTCCAATTCCTCCAGGGAGGCATATTCCTTAAAACTTATTTTTATTTCGCGATCAATCATTTTATATCCGCCCGATTAAAAAGGGGATACAAGATAGGGAATAATTATGCTAATTTCTTATTCCTGGAATTTAATAAATACGCGCCTATAGCGATACCAGCCACCAGCGCCCCTGCAATATATTTCCGATATGGTTTCGGTTCAGGGGCAGTTTCAAACCCGCCATTGGTACTCATACCATAATCAACCGTATTGAAAATATTGCCATTGGTAGGGGGCAGAGATCCCGCGGCTTTAAAATACCGTCGCATTGCGAATCCGGTTAATTTGGTTGTCAATTCAGGAAATAGCGCATGCGATAACTTAAGCGCCAAAGATGCACCGCCGATATATTTATTCGATTTGGGCGAAACCGCAACCTTGACCATCGCCTCTGCAACCAGTTTTGGATCGTAAACCGGAGGAGCTGGCTTTAGTACTTTATTGGTGTAATTACCTGCATGATGAATTCCCGGGGTGTCCAAAAATGCAGGATACAGATCGCATACATAAATATGAGGCCATACGGCTAATTCCGCCTTTAAAGCTTCAGAGAACCCTCTCAACCCAAACTTACTGGCGGTATAACCAGCACTGTAGGGTACAGGTAAAAAACCGCTAATGGAAATATTATTGATCAATGTTCCGTGCTGCTGTGCTTTGAAGATAGGCATTACGGCATGTGCGCCGTAAATATATCCCAGCAGGTTTGTGCGGATCACCTGCTCATGAACCTCAACCGGGGTATATCCAAATTCGCCAGCGGCCAGCACACCGGCATTATTGATCCATACATCTATCCGACCTGCCCAATCATTGGCTGCATTGGCCAGGTTGATCACTGATCCCGGATCTGTAACGTCTGTAGCAACTACCAGGACTGTCGCGCCAAGCCGATCACATTCATGTGCTACTTCATTTAAAGTTTCCTCATTTCGGGCGGCAAGTATCAATGCCGGTTGATACTTTGCAAACTCTAACGCTGCCGCGCGGCCAACACCGCTGGATGCGCCGGTGATCACGATCGCCTTGTTTTTTAATTCGTCGTACAAGTTCATAAAATGATAACTATCTGTTTCATTTTATGTTTCTGTGAAATTGAAATAAGGAATTAAAAAGATGCTTATTGAAGTCTGTCGGCCATACCTAAAATGTCTCAGACAAATATCCAACTTTACCGTCTGCATCCATGCCCTGGACAATTACCCGGTATTTTTTTGCCCGGTCGGAATTATAGAAGCGTATTTTGATATTTCCCTGGTCGTCCATGCTCAGATCATGGCTCCAGTACAAGGTTGTACGATAATCCGGCTGTTTGATCTGTTTGGGGGCGCTATAATCAGGCGATGAAAATTCGCGGGTTACACTATACCCATTAAATGTATATTGGTTAAATGCCCTGCCGCTGCCACTACCTTTTTCATCGCCAAACCTTTTGGTGTACACCATTATCGCCCCAATCGCTCCCCCGTTTAAAGGCGCAAACCAAACGGGTGGTGGTACAAAGCGTATTAAAGCAATTTCACTCGGTGGAACATCTTGCGTCTCGTCTAACGAAGCTATAACTTCATCGATATAAAAAACAGGCGCACTTTTATCGCCACCTATGGCAGAAGGCCCACGATATGCAAAATGCCAACCAACTCCAGGTTCAAAAACAATTTTTAAGCCTGGGATTCTTCCCCATAAATAATTAAGAACGGTTAGCGGCGGATGTGTGACATTCACCATATCAAAATCAAAAGCTCTGTCAGCCTCCATATGCTTAACATGGCTTTTCACCAGCAATTCTGTAGGGGTCAGTTTTTCATCTTTGATATTCACACCCTTTAATAGTATACCTTTTGTAACAAACTCCACTTTTCGCTCAATTGCCACACTATCCAAAAATGTTTTCCCGATTACCGGCGCTATTTCGGCAGATTGAGTTATAATATCCGCTGAAAAATGTGCAGTATCGGCATTAGGTTTAAAAAAGCTGATCTTCCACGGCAGCCTTTTATTTTTACGATTAACTATGGTATAATCTATAGTAGCGGTTCCCTGTTTTGTGTACCCGTTCAATACAAAAGTGCCCGAGCTGTCCGGTTCTATATTCAATACGTTCTTGCTGGAATCGCTATTAGTGATCAAAAACTTTATTGCCGGATTATCCCTGGGGTTGTAGTTTTCAATTTTGCCTGCGATAAATTGGGAGCTCTCAACATAATACTTCAATGCGGCGGGCTTGTTATTAGCTAAGGAATCCAATCTAAAATGCCTCCAGCCATTGGTGAGCATCACCATGTCGAGCTGCTGCAATAGTGTATCACAATTATTGCTGAAATAATATGCAGGCTGATAGATATACCCCTTTAGTTCAGAACTCATTAAAAAGTAAGAAGAAATATTATCGCTCCACTCATTTCCCACACCTGCATCAGTTACTGACACTGAGAAATTTGTATTGTTCAATTTGTCATCATGATCTTTCAAATTCAACGTGAAAACATTCCTGCTTTTGGGATCAAAGGATATCGAGTCTTTTGATAGTGAAAATTTCAGCTGATCGTTATTATCAACAAAAACCACTCTTTCGGCAAGCGGTAGTCCGTTTGAGTCCATCACAGTCAATCGTAATATTCCGGTCGAGAAGTCACTTTTTTTAAACCCGAAGATGTTGCCGCCCCGGCTTAGTGTTAGCGGGTACATCACGCTTAACCCATTATTTTGCATTGCTGCAATAAGAATATCTTTATGTTCCTCAGTTTGCCCGGAGTAGGTGATCCTTAGCTCAATTTCGTTTGCAGTTATTGGATTTACACGCATACTAATACCTGTTTTTTTTACCTTAGGCAAGGCAATACGCTGTATACTATTATCAGGAAAATGCACCTGGGCGATGTAGCTTGAATTTGCAAATGCCTCTATTTCAAAACTGCCCATACCGTCATGAACGGTTATTAGCTTCACTACTTTCTTTCGGGTATCGTCAATCACCTCGCCATAAACCTTTGCTGGCAGTCCGTTTTCATCAGTAGCTTTAAATGCTACGTTACATAAATTACCATCAACCAGGTCACCGCCTTCGGGAAAGAAATTAATGTGATATGTTTTAGCGCTCTCAGCCCATTGATGCCGACTAACCGTATCGTGGATATTCCGGATAAATATGTTTTGATGATAGGTGCCCCCGGCTTCAAAGTTCAACATCCAGGCTGTAAATGCGCGCAGCTGATACCAGCCTGTAGGTAAGCTATCTGTTAATTGAATATTGCCATAAGCACTGCCTTTGATTAATGGCAGTTTATCCTGTTTGATCAGCTTCCCTTTGGCATCCGACAAGCGCACATAAATAATTTTGCTAAGCTGCGATGGTTTGCCGTAGGCCTGGGTATAAGCTTTATACCAGCAGGTTTGCCCGCCCAGGTAAACGTTCTGATCTGAATGCAAAAATATCTTCTCCTGCGGGTACTTTTTATAATACTCAGAAAAGGATGTCGATACCTTGTTGCTTAAAACACCCAAAGCGGGTGCAACGGTTTGGGCATAACAATAGGGTGAACTTAGCAGAACACACCATAGTATACAATATGAATACAGCTTTTTCAAGGCAAAGGTAAAGAGGTTTATAAAAGCAAGTTACTAAAAACTAAGTAATTGCAATAGGAAGGATTAAAATAAAAAGAGCGGTGAGTTTCAAACCCATCGCTCTTTTTATCAAAGCATATATCTTACACCGCCACAGGCAATTCCTCTTCTGGCTCGGTGGTGATCGTCGGGTTAACGGTTTCATCATCCTTTTCAACCCTCAACTCTCGGATAATATGTTGCTGACGATCAGGTGTGTTTTTGCCCATAAAGTATTCTAGCAGACTCTTGATGTTGGCGTCTTTCAGGATAACAGGATCAAGGCGGATGTCTTTTCCGATAAACAAACCAAATTCTTCAGGCGAAATCTCTCCCAATCCCTTAAATCGCGTTATCTCGGGCTTGTTGCCTAATTTGGCTATTGCGTTTCTGCGTTCTTCATCACTATAGCAATAGATGGTTTCTTTTTTATTCCTCACCCTGAACAAGGGCGTTTGCAGGATGGAAACATGTCCTGCCTTTACCAGGTCGGGGAAGAACTGCAGGAAGAAAGTCATCATCAGCAAACGGATGTGCATACCGTCCACATCGGCATCGGTCGCTATCACAATGTTGTTGTAACGTAAGCCGTCCAGGCCATCCTCGATATTCAAAGCATGCTGTAGCAGGTTGAATTCTTCGTTCTCATAAACCACCTTTTTAGTCAGCCCAAAGCAGTTGAGCGGTTTACCTTTTAAACTAAAAACAGCCTGGGTTTGTACATCACGCGATTTAGTGATAGAACCGCTTGCCGAATCACCCTCGGTGATGAATAGGGTAGTATCCTGTTTACGTTCGTGGTTATCTTCGAAATGTAATTTACAGTCGCGTAGTTTACGGTTGTGAAGCGATGCTTTTTTAGCGCGTTCGTTCGCCAGTTTTTTAATACCCGCTATGTCCTTACGCTCCCGTTCCGATTGCAGGATACGTTTTAATAAAGCATCAGCAGTAGACGGATTTTTATGCAAGTAATTATCTAATTCCTTTTTAACAAAATCATTAATAAAAGTACGAACAGAAGGCCCCTCCGGACCAACATTCAGTGAACCTAATTTGGTTTTGGTCTGAGACTCGAATACAGGCTCTTGTACTTTTATCGCGATAGCACCTATAATAGAAGCCCGGATATCAGAAGCATCAAATTCTTTTTTGTAAAATTCCTTCAAGGTCTTCACGACCGCCTCACGGAAAGCAGCCTGGTGGGTTCCACCTTGTGTTGTATGCTGACCGTTTACGAAAGAGTAATATTCCTCGCCGTATTGTTGTCCGTGGGTCATAGCTATTTCGATATCCTCGCCTTTCAGGTGGATGATCGGGTAGCGCATGGTTTCCTGATCGGCATTGCGGGTCAACAGATCATGGAGGCCCTTTTCCGATAGATATTTTTGTCCATTAAAGTTTACCGTCAAGCCGGAATTAAGGAACACATAGTTCCAGATCATGTTCTCAACAAACTCCGGAATGAAGTGGTAGTGCCTGAAAATGCTGTCGTCCGGCGTAAAATTGATAGCGGTACCATTACGCTGCGTAGTTTCCTTCTCAGGCTCATCGCGGAGCAATTCGCCTTTGGCAAATTCGGCTATTTTTGTTTTACCATCGCGGTAAGATTGTACTGTAAAGGCGTTCGAAAGCGCGTTAACTGCTTTGGTACCCACCCCATTTAAACCTACCGATTTCTGGAAGGCCTTGCTATCGTATTTACCGCCTGTATTGATCTTGGATACGCAATCGATCACCTTACCCAACGGGATACCACGACCGTAATCGCGCACACTCACTTTATGATCGCTCAGGTTTATATCAATGGTTTTACCTGCGCCCATCACAAACTCGTCTATGGAGTTATCAACGATCTCCTTCAACAATACATAGATACCGTCATCGTAAGCGGAGCCGTCGCCAAGCTTACCGATATACATACCGGGACGCAGGCGTATATGCTCTTTCCAGTCGAGCGACCGTATACTATCTTCACTATAATCAATTGGTTGTGCCATTCTTTATTCGTTGTAATTTGAAACGTTGTAAGGTTGTAAAGTTACACCTTGCAATGTTGTAAAAATATTTGATCGGGTTGGCAAAAATATGCCAACTTTTCAACATTCAAACTCGCCGGTAAAAATTCAGGATTTAAACTTCAGACTTCTGCTGGCCTTGAAAATATCCTTGAAAAACTCAGAGCCTTTCTCGTTACCCAGGCAAATTGCAACGATGGTGCCTACGTGATCTTTATGCAAAGTAATAAGCAATGCATATTTATAATGCCTGGTTTCGGCTGCGTCGGCCAGATCTAAGAGATAGGTTTTCCCTTCGTCTGCATTATACCGGGCTAAATAATCCGGTGGAATAACGGTTGTAAAACAACTTTGCCCGCCGCTGAGTTTATCTGCCAGTGTAAGCCCTGTTTGGTTGTATAGCGAGTCGGGGTGTTCGTTCATTCGGGTTGTATCACTCACCAAATGTGCAAAGCTCGCTATTACCCTTCGTTGTGATTTAACCTCAAACCATACTTCAAATTCCTGACCCGGCAACTCCAACCCATAGTCGAACGACAAAGTATCGTTCTTTACCGGTTTTATCTCTCTGAATCCTTCGGGAGGGATGTAAGCAACATTTGCTTCGGCTGCCAGTTTTACGAAACTTCTGTACTGTTGGCTTTTTGGCCTGGCCGCTACATGGCTTACCCGTTGCGCCATCGCTGAAGCAGCAAAGCATCCAAGTATGAATATCAATACAAGATGCTTAAAGCAACGTGAAAAAATTGCAACAAATTGCATTGTGATTGGGCCGGTCAATAAGTTATCAGGGGTCATAACAAATGTAAAACAAATTTAGACAATACTTACCAAAAAAGGTTTAAGTGCCTGATTAGAATTAAATTAGGATTCGTGATACTGTCGTCCATTTATAAACCGGTCGATCATCATTGCAGCAACCGTGTCACCTGTTGCATTGAGTAGAGTAGCAACCGGATCGATCAATGTCCCGACGATAATAGCAGGTGGCAATGCTTCAGGAGGTAGCCCATATGCTGAGATAAAAAGTATCTCGCCGACATAACCACCATTAGGTATACCGCCTTCAACAACGCTCACCAAAACGGTCATACCAAGCGCAAGCAGGATAGTCGCCGGACTGTCAAATCCTCTGCCAAACATGCTAAACACCACAGCCATTTTAAGGATGGACGATATGCTCGAACCATCTTTATGCAGCGTTGCACCCAGGGGAATAGTGATGCCGGTCACCATATCCGATACCCCCATTTTTTTGGCTGCATCCAGGTTGGCAGGGATGGTTGCAATACTACTACAGGTACCTACTGCGGTAGCCGACGGAATGATATTATTTCGCCAGTAAGTTTTAATGCCTTTTATTCCTCCCGCTATAAAAGCATAAAGTGTAAACCCGGCTATGTAATAAAATATACTGACACCATACCCAATGCCCATCGTATGTGCATAAGTACCGAATAGAGAAGGACCAAAATAAGCCACCTGGTAAGCAAAATAAGCGCCTAGACCTATCGGGCCGATCTTCATGATCAATATAAATACCTGTTGAAATACTTCACTTCCCGAAATTAGGAAATGCCTGAAGTTTTGCCCTTTCTCCCCGGCTTTTAATGCTCCGAACCCTACCAGAATAGCAAAAATGATCATGGCCAGCATATTCTTTCGCGATAGCAATTCAAAGAAATTACCAGTGCTGAGTATTTGTGTGATCTGGTCGCCGGTTATAGATTTGTTTATATTCTGTACCACATTTCCAGAGGTTGTGGCAGGTGGATGAATGGGGAACAACGTTACAGCAATAATGGTGACTACAGCAGCAATAAGCACGGTGCCCAGGAAGGTAGTCGCCATTACACCGATGATCTTTCCAAGCTTTTGCGTACCGCTTACGTTAGCTATTGCCGAGGAAATACTAAAAAAGACTAAGGGGATCACCGCCACAAAAAGCAGGTTCAGGAAAATATCACCGATAGGCTTTATTACTTCTGCCTGCTTCCCGAAAACAATACCGATGATACTGCCGATGATGATTCCGCCTAAAAGCCAGAATATTCCGCTGTAATTGTGAACCCAGTTATCCGTTTTTGGCATTTTCGAAAATAGTATAATAAAACTACAGTGCCAATAATACCTCCTCTTATCTACCTGCCCTAAATTTCTACCCACTCTGTCGACACTGCGCTGGACATCTCTCCCTAAGGGTAGGGAGAGAAAAAAATAAGATCAATAAAACCCCTCCCCTTAATTAAGGGGAGGCCGGGAGGGGTAAATTCTACGCTTGTTTTTTTTCCTGATATCCACATTTGTTACTTATTAAAAAAATTTAAAAAGTATTTGCACTTATAAATATTTTGATCTATGTTTGTTTACCTTAATCAAAGTCGCAACGACTGTCGCTAAGGGGCCTTTACATCGAATATGTTAATACATAGAATACAGCTTTCTTTCGTTGTTTCACCCTCGCAGTGGAATGATTTGATAGTTAAATTGGTTTGAACGAAAGTCCTCGCATTTGCGGGGATTTTTTTTGTGTTAATTTTTTTGATTAAGGTAAAAAAGAGATCATGAGCAATTTGAAGTTGGGCTTGTAGCTCATGATGGTTTTTTTGTGATTTTTTTATAACCTGAATATATTTTAAAACATGGCGCGATTAAATTTATTGGAAGAGACCCGGTATGAGAAGTTGCCGGTGAGCGTATTTGCAAACCAGAAAGAAGCCTCGGTATCGGTGGCGCGGCGGATAGCTGACCTGATACGG
>JACXTT010009535.1_pt1 | contig 13257 bp, 11 predicted proteins | sample 9270951 | NCBI WGS metagenome assembly JACXTT01 (sample SAMN15532306, study PRJNA645909) | rock metagenome | isolation source: weathered quartz diorite | place: Puerto Rico | collected 2017-06-21
GGGCGTTTGGGGTGTTGCGGACCGAGGTGGTATTTGGTCAGGTTTTCTTTCAGGAACTCGAAGCCTTCTTCGGGAGTGTCCACCATCTTGAACAGATCGAGGTCTTGCGGCGAGATGACGCCGGCGTCGGCCATAGCCTGGAAGTTGACGACTTTGTTCCAGTACTCGCTGCCGTAGATGAGGACGAAGATTTTCTTGGCGAGTTTTTCGGTCTGGGCGAGAGTAAGGATTTCGAAGAGTTCGTCCATGGTGCCGAAGCCGCCGGGGAAAATCACCAGAGCCTTGGCCAGATAGGCGAACCAGAACTTTCTCATGAAGAAGTAGTGGAACTCGAAGTTGAGCGACGGGGTGATGTGGGGATTGGGATTCTGCTCAAAGGGTAGATTGATGTTCAGGCCGATGGTCTTGCCGCCGGCTTCCTGAGCGCCCAGATTGGCGGCTTCCATGATGCCGGGACCACCACCGGTGGTGACAACAAAACGGCGGCGCTTGGCGGGGATCGTGATGGACCACTCGCTGAGCATGTAGGCGAGACGGCGCGCGTCCTCGTAGTAGCGAGCCATATCCACATCGGCGTGGGCGCGCTTGATGTCGTCGGCCTGGCCTCCGTTGCCCTGCGCTTCGGTCAGCCGGCGGCTGGCGTCCTGCTCATTCTTGATGCGGGCGGAGCCGAAAAAGACGACCGTATCCTGGATCTGCTCGCGGCGAAAGCGGGCCAGGGGCTCAATGTACTCGGAGAGCAGGCGGAGAATGCGTCCGTCGGGGCTGGTGAGAAATTGATCGTTCTCGTAGGCGAGGGGGGCGGGTTTTAGTGGTTTCGTGTCCATGAGAGTCGTTGGTGGTTCGCGCGTCTAAATTGTTTCAAGGTCAGCGGCGTTACCTCGGCGGCTAAGCCGGGATCAAAGGAGCCGAATACTGCAGCGCTGAAGCGCTGCTCCACCCATTACTGCAGCGCTGAAAGGCTGCTCCGCACCAAAATCAAGACTGCCACTTTCCACAGTTCAGAACCAAACTTAGGCTCTGCGCAATCAAGATCACACTATGTTTTCCACGATCACACCCCACACCAAGTTTCCAAACAAACTGCTGACGACTGACGACTCACGACCAACGACACTTCACCCGTCTTCCCGGTATTGAATCGCTTCCCAGAAGCCAATCCAGACATTGAGCACGCCCAGGCCGGTACAAAGACCCCGGACGAAGCCGCTTGAGACCACGGAACGGAGGGTGGGAAACGGCAGGAGCAAGTGATTGTCTCCCCACTCCGGACGCCAGGGCAGGATCATCAACATGACTCCCACCGTGGCGCACAGGAAGACGAACAGCAGAAACCCTAGGCGCCGGAGCCAAAGGTAGGCTGCCGGGCGCGGCCGCGGAGAAACAAGATCGCGATCCGCGGGCGGCGCAGTGGAGTGCGGTGGCTGGAGTTCCGGCAGACCGGTGGAACTTCGAGCCAGGGGGAGCTTGGGATCGAAAATCATCGCGTGCTTGGTTACGGTGTAGGCGGGGAAGCTGAAGGTATCCCCAAAGCAAGTTTGCGCCCCACTGCTGCATTCTACGACTTCAGGGCCTGAATGCGCTCGGCGACGTCGCGGTAATCGATGTTGCCGCCGTAAACGGCGGTGAAATGGCGGAGAGCGGAAGCTTTGTCCTGGGCGGATTCGCAGGCAGCACCGAGCTCGTAGTGGATGGCAAGGCGCGATTCCTGGTCGAGGCCAGGGATGCTGAGCGCTTTCTCGAACCAGCGAATGGCAGCGTCGGGCACTCCTTTGTCGAGGAAGCATTGGGCGAGCCAAGTGTAGGTCTGGACGACTTGTGCGAAAACGTGTCCGCGTTCGATGGAGTTGCAGACTTTCTGCAGTTCGGCGATGGCTTCGTCGAGCAGGCCCATTTCGCGGAAGGCGACGCCGAGATTGTAATGAGTTTCGGGATCTTCGTCGGCGGTAGCGACATCCTCTTCCAGTTCGTGCTTGAGTTCGCCGAACATCTGGGAGAGATCGACGCTGTCCTGCGCATGCGCCTGGGCTCCGGCTCCCAAGGGACGGACGGGCGTGGGCGTGTAACTGAGCTGCGAACTGGACGCGGCAGCAGCCGCGGCAGAAGCAGCGGGCGGAATTTCAGCGTGCGCTACAGGCCCGGGTTCAGGTTCGGGCGTGCGGTGCCGGGGAGCCGGTTCCGCGGCGCGAGTGACGGGCGCTTTGGTCCGCGGTGGAGCGGTTTGGGGCCAGGCTGGCACTTTGGCGGGCGCAGGCTCGGGCGCGGCCGGCTGAGCTTCGGGGAAAGAATCGCTCAGAGACGCTTCCAGATCGGAAACCAAAGCCGTGAGCTCGTCGGCCTCGCCCTCGGTGTGTGCCGGTTCGGCGGCGTGCTTTTTGTGGACCGGTTCGTGGAAACTCTCCAGCTGTTCCTGGACGATCTGAGGCTCGGCGGCGGACGCCGACTCCACTTCCACTTCGAAGTCATTGGATTCGCCGGCGGAAACATCAGAGATCTCGGTCACTTCCGCTTCGGGCTCGGCGGCAGCTTTGCTGCCCGCAGCTTCGATCTGGAGGCGGACGGCGTCGAGAATGCTGCGATCGTTGGTCAGAGCCTTCAATCGGGCGAACGCGGCCTGGGCCTGGTCGCGCATGAAGTGCTCGAGATAGAAGCGGATCTCCTCGACGACCTCGGCAATTTCGGAAGCGCTGCCGTGGCCTTCGGCGGGAGCGGACACCGGCGCGGCCGTGGCAGGCGGCTGGTGGGCTTCGGGTTCGGCGGCCGACAACGAATTGTTCCATTCGGAGGAGAGGTCTTCGCCGGCATCGGGCGGATGCGATTCCCGCACTGCGAATTCTGGTTGCGCGTCAGTAACCGGCTCGGGTGTAATTTCGCCGTACGGCGCGGGAGCCGTGGGCCAGGGTGGTGCCGGAGCCGCTGCCTTCGCGGACGCGGCGACCGGTACAGCGGTGGCGGCAGCGGGCGCAACCACAGGCGAAGCGGCGACGCGATCTTCATAGCGGGTGGCCAACTCTCCGTAACGCACGGCTTCGTCGGGGAATCCGGCTTCGTGGTATGCGGTCTCCAGCGTGCGGCAGCAAACCGCCGCTTCCGTGAAGCGCAGGTTGCGAGTGTGGAGAGCGGCCAGGCGCTGGTTCAGGCGGACGTCCCGGGGCGCCATGGGCAAGGCGCCCAACAGGGGCACGACGGCTTTGTCCGGCAAATTGTACGAGAGGAACAAGTCCGCGTCAGTGATCGCGGAGCGGACGGCGATGGCCACATCATCGGGATACGACTGATCGATGATCGGGGCAGTCGCTTCCAGCTCTTCCACGATCACGGCACCTTCTTCGGCGGTAATCACGCGGGTGGGCGAGGAGGCTTCGAGATGCGCCTGCACTTGCTGGTAATTCTGCATGTGCAGCGGATTCTGGGGCTCGAGGGTGGCCAACATCTGGTAAAGGTCGCGGGCGCGGAGAAAATCTCCCGCCTTGGTGGAGGCGTGGGCCAGAAGTTCGGTGACCTCGCCGACGTGGGTGCTCTCGCCGGCTTTGTTGAGCAGCTTGAGGAGGCTGTCGAGGGCGCCGACGTCGTCGCGGACGCGGGCGATCATGTTGTGCAGGCTGGACAGCAGCTTGGTCGAATCGGTGGCCAGCAGGCGATCGGCGTGCAGGGTGTAAACCTCGAGTGCCTGGTGATACTGTCCGGCCTGGCCGCACCCTTCGGCGAGCAGGAACAAACCTTCTGGGTCGTTGTGTACCGTGAGGAGCTTGTCGGCGAGAGGAGCGGCTTGGGCGAAGTGTCCGGTCTGGAGGTAAGCCTTCAGAAGATCGCGCAACCCCTCGGGATGCGAGTCGAGATCAGCAGCTTTTTCCAGGAACCCGATTGCTTTCTTGGGATCGTCGGCTTCGAGGGCGGCTCGTCCGCGCAGCAACAGGACATGGCTGTTGCCGGGATCGAGCGTGAGCATGCGCTGCAGGATGTCTTCGGCGGCAGAGAGTGAACCGCGCGAACGCAATGATTCGGCAGCGGCGCTGAAGATCTCCCAAGCCTCGGTCTTCTTGCCCAGGCGGACATAAAGCTCGGCCAGTTTCACGCGCATGGCGACATTTTCCGGGTCCATCTCGAGGACCTTCTGGAAGAGCCGCACCGCCTGCTCTAAGTCGCCGTTCTTCATGAAGTCTTCGGCAACCTGCAGGTATTGGGCGCGCGCGTCGTTAAAGAGGCCTTGCTGGGTGTAGAGTTCGGCGAGCTTCAAAGATCCGTCCAGGCTCGGATGGAGCTTGGTGATCTTCTTGTACATCGCGATGCCTTTGACGGTGAAACCTTGGGCGGCATAGGCATCGCCGACACTCTTGAAGCACCCGATAGCTTTGGCAGTGTCACCGAGGCGGGCGTAGAGATCGCCGACGGTGTTGTTGACGGTCAGGTCCTTGGGATCGTGCTGGAGAATCTTTTCGTATTCAGCAATGGCGTTCTGCAACTTGCCCTGCTGGACAAATTTTTCCGCGGCGCTGAGAACCTTCTGTTTGTTAAAGCCGAAACCAAACGCCATAGAAGTGCGGACTCCAGCCTTGATTCCCGTGGAACGTCCCGGAATCCTGGGAGCGCTGCCGAACGGGTCCCAACTTTGCCGGGGATTGCCCGGCGAAACACCGCGGCCACGGGAAACGGGTCGCGATAGAGGTCATTGTAAGGCTGGGGCCCGGGAAGTGTATGGTTACCAAGGATTACCAAAGGGGAGTGTACGTCCGGGGAGAGGAAGGAAATCGGGGGAGCAGCAGTGCGGGAACAGCCGCCAGAAGGCAAATCGTGGGGGTCGCTGCTGGTGCCTCGGGAGACGGTGGTAAACAGGCCTGTACTCGCAATCGCAAAGGGGCACGATGAATGGTAGTCTCGTTTCCAAGCAGGTTAGAAAGCATTTGAACGCACGTCTTCCCATCCGGAACGCCAGGCACGCCTGGGGCGTCCTCTTCCTGTTCCTGCTTGTCTTGGCGACGGTGGCATGGCCGCAAGAGAATACGGGCACGCCACACAAGTCCGACACAGTTGTGTTTCTTCCCAACGGTATCCGAGCACCGCGCACGATCTCCGATCCTGAACCCGAATACTCTGAGGAGGCCCGCAAAGCGAATTACCAGGGTGTTGCGGTGTTGTCGCTGATCGTCGGGACGGATGGAAAACCGCGGGATGTGAAAGTAGTCGCGCCGTTGGGGCTCGGGCTGGATGAGAAAGCGGTCGAAGCTATTCAGCAGTGGAAGTTTGAACCAGCAATGAAGGGCAGTACACCGGTCGCGGTTCAGATCATGGTGGAGGTGCAGTTCCATCTTTTGGGATCGGACATCGGCAAAGTGGAAGTTGTCAGTGACACGAAGGGAGTCAATTTCGATTCCTATCTGGATCCAGTGATTCGTGAAATTGAGAGCCGCTGGAAGGCGCCGAACGCCAGTCAACCTGCCAAGATGGAGCAGGCTACGGCAACGTTTCAGTTTGCGATCCGGCGAGATGGTCACATTGGCGGTCTGGAAATTGTTTCTTCCTCCGGTAGCCAGCTGCTGGAGCGTTCGGCGCGAGATGGCATCATCGCGGCGGCTCCGTTCAAGCTTCTACCCTCGGAATTCAAAGGCAAAGAGATTGTTCTTCGGATGCAATTCCTGGCCAATGAGCAGGCGATTACGATCTGGCCCAATCGCGCGAACGTCACGACTGGCGAAGCCAAGCAGCTTTATGCGGAAATGCAGGGTGTGGTGGATCCGACGGCGAGTTGGAGTATCAGCGGCCCGGGCTGCGCGGGATCGGCCTGCGGGAGCATATCGGCCGATGGCGTTTATACAGCGCCGACGGCAGTACCGGATCCACCGTTTGTGAGGGTGACGGCAACGCTGGCTGGCGCCCACCACGTAGGGTCCACAGTGCTGGTTTCGATTTCGAAGGCGAAGTGAGGGGCAGCGGCGAGACTTCTAAGAGGCTGCGGAAAAATCGACCAGGCGATGAAAGAGCGACTGGGGCTGAAGCCCCTCCATCATTCCAGACGCTATACGCGCCCCTGAAAGGGCCGCTCTTCCACGGTGATGCACACGTTCAGGAGTTTTTCAGCGGGCAGTTAAAGACCGAACCTGATGCCAATTCGTTTGTTCCAAGATGTCGGCGATGGCGGCCATCGCTGAGAAGGAGCTGACGACAGGGTCGCGGGCTTCCACGCCCCAAGTCAACATTAACTAGCGCGTCACTAGTCCCACCCCGCGTTGCTCAATCGGAACAAACTGCCGCGTTTCGTGGCCGATCCAGACTTGGCGGGGGCGGGCGATTTTCTGCTCGGGGTCGGTGAGCATTTCCTGCCATTGGGCCAGCCATCCGGCGCTACGGGGGATCGCGAAAAGTACGGTGAACATTTCTGGCTTGAAGCCCATGGCCTCATACATGATGCCGGAGTAGAAGTCGACGTTGGGATAGAGCTTGCGGGTCACGAAGTAATCGTCTTCGAGAGCGATGCGCTCCAGTTCCATGGCAATCTCGATCTTCGAATTACGACCGGTGACCTCGAACAGCTGGTCGGCGGCCCACTTGATGATCTTGGCTCGCGGATCGTAGTTCTTATAGACGCGGTGACCGAAGCCCATCAGCTTGCCTTTGCCTTCCTTGATCTTCTTGATGTAGGAGGCGACGTTATCCTTGGATCCGATCTCGTCGAGCATGCGCAGGACTTCTTCGTTGGCGCCGCCGTGGAGCGGCCCCGAGAGCGCGGCGGCAGCGGCCGAAGTGGCGAGATAAGGGTCGGTGTGCGAACTGCCGACGGCGCGCATCGCGTTGGTGCTGCAATTCTGCTCGTGGTCGGCGTGCAGGATGAAAAGGATGTCGAGCGCGCGTGAGATTACGCGGTTTGCGACATACTTCGGCTCCACCATCCTCCACAACATGTTCATGAAATTCTCGGTGTAGGTGAGATCGTTGTCGGGATAGACGTACGGAAATCCGCCCAGGTGGCGGTAGGACATGGCTGCGATGGAAGGCGTTTTGCCGATGAGGCGTTTGATCTGGAGCAGCCGGGTGGCTGGGTCCTGAATGTGTTTGGAATCGGGATAGACGTTGGAGAGCGCGGCCACCGTGCTGACCAGCATCACCATGGGATGGGCGTTGTAGCGGAAGCCTTCCATGAATTTCTTGGTGGTCTCGTGGAGCATGGTGTGATGGGTGATGTCGAACACCCAATCCTTGAGTTGAGCGGCGGTAGGCAGGTCGCCGAACAGGATCAGGTAGGCAACTTCCAGGTAGGTGCAGTGCTCGGCGAGAACCTCGATCGGGTAACCGCGGTAGCGCAGGATGCCTTGGTCGCCGTCAATGTAAGTGATGGCGCTCTTGCACGAGGCTGTGTTCATGAAGGCTGGGTCATAGGTCATCAAGCCGAAATCTTCGGGATCGGTCTTGATCTTGCGGAGGTCCATGGCGCGGATGGTTCCGTTTTCGACAGGCAGGGTGTAGGTCTGGCCGGTTCGGTTGTCGGTGATGGTCAGAGTGTCTTGCGGCATCAAGTTCTCCTGGACGCAGTCGAGGGCTAAATTTATTCTACCGCCGCCGACGGCGACCGAGAGAACCCTTTGGGAGGGGCCGAAAAACTCCATCTGGCGACGAAAGGCGGCCGCCGGAGTAACGCCTTCAGGCTATTGGCAACTGCCGGGGCCTGCGTGTAGGGTTTGAACGCCCGAATTGCAGGGAGATTTTCGGGTGGAGGGCAAGCCGAGATTATGACCTGGATCCGCACGATTCCTCTATCCGAGGCGGACGACGAACTGCGCAAGGCGATGGAAGGGCAGAACGTATTCTATCCGAAGGAGTACTCCGTGCCGGTGCATCCAGTTGAGGGCGGGGGCTCGATGATTACGGCCTCGCACTCGCTGATTCCGCAGGCGCTGTACCATGCGTTCGCCACGTTCGGGGTGTTGATGTCGCCCGATCTGCCGCTCACGCGACGGCAGCACGAAATGATTACCACGCTTGTCTCGGTGACCAATCGGTGCGTGTATTGAATCGAGTCACACGCAGAGTTTCTGCGTCGGGTGACGTTAGACAAGGAGCTGGTTTCGGCGCTCGAGCGCGATTACACGACCGCGCCCATCACACCGCCAGAACGCGTGATGCTGGACTATGTGGTGAAGATCACCAAGGATGCGACCAAGATCTGGAAGGACGATCACGAGCGGCTAAGGGAAGCGGGCTTCGACGATAAGGCAATTTTGCAGATCACGCTGATCGCATCGTGGTTCAACTACATCAATCGGGTGGCGGATGCGCTGGGAGTGGGACGGGAGTGAGGGGGCGTCGTTGGGGAATTGTGACAGGAGTCCTGCGCGTCGATGGAGGAGACGGAGCTCAGCCCCTGAAGAGGCCATTGAAAGAGCAAACATTTGGCATCGCTGAAGCGATGCCCTGATACGAATCTGATATGAAACTGACGCGAACCCGATATGGACCTGATTTGAACGCGATATGAACTTATATTTTCCGAGAGCTGGGGGACGTTGCGCGCCACCCAAAAGCTATTCAAAGCACGGCTTTGAGTTTTGCCTCAGTCGTTGGCGGCTTTGCGGTGGGGTTTCACGTTTAGGCACCGGGCGAAGATCTGGGATACCTGCTGAATTTCTTCTTCATTCAGGCGGACAGCGCCGCCGAGCTTTCCGGTTAGTGCCTGATTGATCTCCGGTAGCGGACGTCCCTGCAGCACATTCATCAACAGTGCCCACTCACTGGCGACGGCGGTGCGCTCGTCGCTTTCGGCGTCTTCGCAAAACTGATCGGCGGCATCCACAGGTGTGCCATATTCGTCGGCGACATCTTCATGGAAGTATCCGCGCAGGAAGGCACGCAGGGCGGGGAAATTGGCGGGGGTGATTTCCGGTTTGATGTTCGGGCTCTTGGTATTCATGAGCGGCACTCCGGGTAGGATGTCAGGACGTAAAAGCTCGGTGCAGCATATTTCAGGACTACGACGGCGTGAGAGCACGGCCGGGACTGGCTGTCTCCACGGTTGATGGTGCGCCCGAGGGGCTGGCTGCTGTCGTAGTCGAGGACGAGGTTGGGATGTCCGCTGGGGCGGTTGAGCCAGCGTTGTATTCGGTCTTGCGACGTCGCGATGGCGGCGCCGACGGCATGCTCGGCAGTATCGCGGTCGGTGTAGGTCGAAGCGCCCGAAATGCTGGGTTCGTGCTCGAGGCGCTCGCGGAGTTGGTCATCGGTGCGGCCGACGTGCTTGCGCAGGATGTGGCCGCCGGCGGCCTCGTCCTGGGAGAGGTCGCGCGGTGAGCCCTGCCAGTGGTCGAGACGGGTTTCCGGAGCGGATGTTGAGGGGGAACCCGGATTGGTGGAGGCCGGCGGGGATTGACAAGCGATCAGGCCGCACAAACCCAGAACCAAAGTTGGACGAAGTCTCGCCATTGCCAGAGTGCCGTCCCTGAAGGGACTCAATCTTTTCGAAATGCGATTACCCAGCGCTTACGCTGGGTTGAGAAACGTGGGTCGTGCCTCCGGGACTTTAGTGGCCATAGCCCCTCACCCCCCCGCGCTGAAGCGCGGGGCTAATCTGGGCCGCCCCTTCGGGGCTGATTTGGGCGGTCCTACGTAAGGTTGGGATTGTGCTACTAAACAGGGGCCGCGGGCAAGTCGGCAGGATTGGCAGGAAAGTTGAGGACCGGAGCAGAGGCCAGTGCATCGGTGTTGCGAGCCATCTGCAATGCGGTAAGGACGGCGAGGGGAACGCCGTCCGTGCCGCAGAAGCCTACGTACAGGAACTGGAAGTGGAGAGGTACTCTACTGTTGGGCGATCGAGGCTTGCGGGCCCAGACCGTTGCCGACCGAGGACATGAGAGCCGCTTCCGCGCCGTTGCCGGGCTCGGCAATCCACTCCCAGACGCGGCGTCCCTTTCCATTGAGAAAAGAGCGGACTTCGGCGTAACCGACCAGGCGATTGAACACCGTGGTCACCGAAGCCAGCGGATCCTTGTGGCGCTCGACCAGTTCCGGGAATCTGCGTTGCAGTTCCCGCATGCCCTGCCGTGCTTCCAGCGGAATGCTGGCTTCCATCAGGACAACCCGGCACGCGCGCGTGAATCCGGGCTGTTTGCGCGAGGTGCCGCGTCCGAGAAGCCGCAGGACTTCCGGCGTGAGTACGTCTTCTCCAAAGACCTTCGCCAGGCACACCAGAGTCTGCTTGACGGTGCCGATGCGTTTCATGGTCTCGGACCGCTGCTGCAAAAGTTGGTGAAGCTCGCGCTCGGCCGCCACCATGACCTCCTGGACGTGTGCGGTGTTTGCGACCACGGGCTGCGTGACGTTGGTTGCAGTGCTCATACGATCCCCCCTTTTCGGACTCTGTCGTGGTTACGGTTGGCTTCCCTCAGCCGTTTGACGGGCTTCGGGCGAACGACGTTTCGCGAGATAGCTGCTGGTTTTTGTGCGTGTTGGGTATAGCTTTTGGCCCGAACTCACGTCCTGCTGCCACACTTCAGACAAGACATTCTGGCCGGCAATGGATTCGAATCTCAGCTTGCTGGTAGGTGAAACGGCAGAAGACTCGAGCCCGCTGGTGAACGTCGAGGCGATGCTTTGCCCGCGCGCATCGCGCAGGACGAGGAAATGTTGCAAAGGCTGGACCAAAGAGTAGTTACCCGCCGGGAAAGTGCGGTCGCCGAGGGTGAACTCAAACGGTATGTTGACCCTGATGACCGTCGGGGATTGTGCGTACGCAGCTCCCGCTGCGCACATAACAATCAAAGAAAGTGATGTCAAAATGAGTCTAATTAACTGCTTCATACATCCTCCTAAGGGTTGGTAAAGCGTCCTATAGTGACTTTCTGTAAAGAAGCGTGACGCGAAAGTTTTCGCATCGCACTCCGATTCTTGCCGTCAAATCAGCTGGGGCAAGTTAGAAATTGGACGATATCCAAGAACGTGTCGAACCGTGGTTTGTTTTCATCGCACCGATGAAAGCTGGTCATAGCTCATGGATGTGAATCTGGAAATTCGCCATCTGAAATTGCTTACGGCGGTCGCCGAAGAAGAAAGCGTGACGGCGGCGGGCAAGCGGCTGCACCTGACGCAGTCCGCGCTCAGCCACCAGCTCAGGGACGCCGAGGACAAACTGGGGACCGCGTTATTTCTGCGCCTGGGCAAGCGCATGGCGCTGACGGCGGCGGGAAAGAAGTTGCTGGAGGCGGCGCGGCGCATTCTGAAGGATCTCAAGGAAGTGGAGTCGCAAGTTTTGGGAATGAATGGCGAGACGCACGGCATCATCCGGCTGAGCACCGAGTGCTATACGTGTTATCACTGGCTGCCGCCGGTGTTGGCCAGCTTTCATGCGCGCTTTCCCAAGGTCGAAGTCTGCATCGATATGGAAGCGACGCATCACCCGGCCGAGGAGTTGCTGGCAGGCAATCTGGATGTCGCGGTCATGTACTGTCCGCCGGAACACAAGAGCTTGGAAATCTCGCCGCTGTGCGAGGACGAGCTGTTGGTCGTGATGTCGGCGAAACATCGGCTGGCAGCGCGGCGCCGTATCGAGCCGCAAGATCTGGCCGGAGAAACGCTCCTCATCTATCCGCCGCGGGAAGAGAGCACGTTGCTCGTAAAAGTGCTGGGGCCGGCCGGCGTCGTGCCGGGGCGGATCATGGAGATTCCTCTCACGGAAGCGATTGTGGAGATGGTCGCAGCCGGCGCGGGAATTGCATTCATGGCGTGCTGGTCGGTGTCGCCGCACCTGGAAAGCAAGAAAATTGTCGGCCGAAGGTTGGGGGATCCGGGGTATCACCGGAATTGGTATGCGGTCACACTGCGCAACCAGCACAAGACCGCGTATATGTCTGATTTCCTCAGTTTGCTCACTCTTGAGGGGCCGAAGTACATGAACCGGTCGTACGCCAGCGCGGCCCAACCCTGACGCGCGCGCGTGGGAAACTCGGTCGTCCCTCCGGAGTCTGTGGGACGAGTGCCGTTTCTTGCAGGACTCGATCCTTCCCGTAAGCTTTCCCGGCACTGCCGTGCCGGGCTTTCCTGTTCCACCCCTGCGCGGCTCGTGCTTTGTAGGTTTCAGCTCTTGGTTCACCCCCCAAGTTACGACGCAGGCTCCTCCGGGCTGGGTTCTCTCAAGTCGTACCGCCGGATTACCCGCTGACCAGTTCTCACGCACGCCCTGACGCGCTACGATTTGGGCGATGGAGCGGGGCTCCCTTCTCGAATATTTCAACGACTTTGCACGACTGGGGAAAGAGTATGCCTACGTGTATCCGCGTGGGTATCGGCGCGAGCGCTGGAGCTATCGGCGGGTGGCCGAAACGGCGTATCAGTTTGCCCGGGAGCTGCAAGCGCGACGGATTGCCAAGGGCGATGCGGTTGTGTTGTGGAGCGCGAACTGCGCTGAGTGGGTGGCGGCCTTCTGGGGATGTGCGCTTTGCGGCGTGATTGCGGTTCCGGTTGACGATGGCGCGAGCCCAGATTTCGCGAGGCGCATCAGTGCGCAGGTGAAGACGAAGCTGGTTGTTTGTCCGCGCGAACGAGCGCTGGTGTTTGACGGTGTTTCCGCCATTGATCCGGCGGATCTGGCGGCGGCGGTTTCACGGCATTCAGCTGATCCGTTTCGCCCCGTGGAAATTCAGTCTTCCGATCCGCTGGAGATTGTTTTTACGTCGGGAACGACTGCCGAGCCGAAGGGGGTCGTGATCAGCCATGGCAACGTTCTGGGAAACGTGGCGCCGATCGAGAGCGGGATCAGGGAGTATTTGAAGTACGAGCGGCTGGTGCATCCGATTCGATTTCTGAGCCTGCTGCCGCTCAGCCACGTGTTCGGGCAATTCATGGGAATGTTTCTGCCGCCGCTGATGGGAGGAATGGTTGTCTTCCAGAACACGCTGAACCCGTCCGACGTGATCGCGACCATCGGGCGGGAAAGGGTGTCGGTGCTGGTGGCGGTGCCGCGGATGATCGAGTCGCTGAAGCAGAAGATTGAGCGCGATCTCGAGGACAGCGGGGGGCGCGAACGATTCGCGATACGCTACGCCGCGGCGGCGGGTCAGCATTTCCTGCGGCGGTGGTGGACGTTTCGCGACGTTCGGCGCCAGTTTGGATGGAAGTTCTGGGCGATGATCAGCGGGGGCGCGGCGCTGGAACGCGAAACGGAAGAATTCTGGCATCGGCTGGGATATGCCGTGATCCAGGGATATGGGCTGACGGAAACCACGTCGCTGATCAGCCTGAACCATCCTTTTCGAAGCAGCCGCGGATCGATCGGCAAAG
>JACXTT010009536.1_pt1 | contig 13257 bp, 10 predicted proteins | sample 9270951 | NCBI WGS metagenome assembly JACXTT01 (sample SAMN15532306, study PRJNA645909) | rock metagenome | isolation source: weathered quartz diorite | place: Puerto Rico | collected 2017-06-21
AGGCCACGGCCGACGAGGTCAACGCCCTGCTCAAGGAAGCCAGCCAGCATTCGAAGGTCCTGGGTTACAACGCCCTGCCGCTGGTTTCCAGCGACTTCAACCACAACCCGCTGTCGTCGATCTTCGACGCCAACCACACCAAGGTCAGCGGCAGGCTGCTCAAGGTCCTGGCCTGGTACGACAACGAGTGGGGCTTTTCCAACCGCATGCTGGATAACTGCCTGGCGCTGTGCAACGCCGAATAAGCCCGCAATGCGGAACGAGGAACAGGCGTGGAGCCGGAACCGATGATAGGGATCAGCTTTACCCACACCACCATGGCGGCGCGCAAGCGCATCGCCCTGGTGGCCCATGACAACTGCAAGGTGTTTCTGCTGGACTGGGCCGAACGCCAGAAAGCGCGCCTGGCCCAGCATGAGCTGGTGGCCACCGGTACGACCGGTTTGTTGCTGAACAAGCGCCTGGGCCTGCCGGTGGAAAGCATGATCAGCGGCCCGTTGGGCGGCGACCAGCAATTGGGCGCACGCATTGCCGAGCAGCGGGTGGACATGCTGGTGTTCTTCTGGGACCCGTTCGAACCCCAGCCCCACGACCCGGATATCAAGGCGTTGTTGCGGGTCGCGGCGGTCTGGAACATTCCCGTGGCCTGCAACGAATGCACCGCCGACTACCTGCTCAGCAGTCCGCTGATGGAGCAGGCGCATGAGTATCGGGTGCCGGATTACAACGCGTATCTGGCGGCAAGGCGTTAACGTCGGTTAGCCAGGCTGAACACGGTCCCTTGTAGGAGCCGGCTTGCCGGCGATAGCGGTGGTGAATGCGACATATCTATCGCTGAATTGTTTAGCAAACCGTCAGCGCACCCTGCTGTTGACGAGACCGTCACTTATCCATAGGCTCGATCTCATTAGCCACCCGGACAGGGCTCAAATGCTGTAAGCATTGATTTCGCCGGGGGACATACGAAATCCTGAAAGCCCGCCTTTGGTGGGCTTTTTTCGTTTTTGCCTATCGGCTTCAGTCGGATGAAGGTAATGCGGGTTCAGGTGCACACGAACCTTCCAACAGCGCATCCACCACCGCACGTGCCACTTCCACCGAATGCAGCATGCCCCAGAACAGTGCCCGCTCGACGGGGTTGGTATTGAGCCAATGTCGCCGTGATACTCAGTCCCCCTGCTCTGTAAGGAGCCCTCACGAAGCATTGTCAGTGGCACATCCAAAAAGGACAACGACCCTATTGTTTCGTCTGGACACCAACGACCGGTCGATTTTGCATCGCCTATCAGAACGCCATCGCCAGCAAGCTGGCTCCTACAGTAGGTCGGTGTGGGTTCCGAGCCGTCGGATACCGACAGCTCTGTAGAAACAAGGAACATATTAGGACTTGACCAATTACGCAGATGATAAGCATTATCATTTGATCGCAATCGGTCCGGTGCTTCCGTGAGTCAGTCCCACTTCAATACTGTCTTCCTCGCCCAGCGGGTCACGCTGCTGCGTACCTTGCAGCGCATGGTCAACAATCCCAGTACCGCCGAGGATCTGCTGCAGGAGACCTATCTGCGGGTCACTCGGGCCTTGAGCGAACGCCCGGTGGATCACCTGGAACCCTTCGTCTTCCAGACCGCCCGCAACCTGGCGTTGGACCATCTGCGCGCGCGGCGTATCCAGTCGCGTACCCTGATGGACGACGTCCCCCAGGATGTCATGCAGAATGTCGCTGCCCCCCTGGGCACCGCGGAAGACGCCGCCCACGCAGAACAGATGCTCAAGCGCCTGAGCGTCAGCCTCGGCCAGTTGAGTGCCCGCCAGCAGCAGATTTTCATCCTCAACCGTCTCCACGGTTGCAGCTACCAGGAGATCGCCGAACGGCTCGACGTGTCCCTGAGCACCGTGCAAAAGGAACTCAAGCTGATCATGGCGATCTGTGTCGGGGTAGCCGAACGAATGGATCGCCCCTAAGCTCTGGCGCCCGATCGCGTGGACAGTCAGCCCAAAAGCCCTGGGGCGCTATCGCTTGACATCATAAGATCGTTGAACCAAACCGTGGCAAACGTTGCCGAGGAACACCCGTGACAGACAGCCAAGACCTGCGCCCGCCCGCCTCCGCGCAGGAACCGCATGACCACGCCATGGATCAGGCACTGGACTGGCTGATCGTCATGGAGTGCCCGACGGCCGAGCAGCAGGCCGCCTTCGACACCTGGCACGCCGCCGACCCGCACCATGCCCAGGCGTATGCACGGGCCAGCGCTGCCTGGAATGCACAGCCGGTGTTTGCCGCCGCCCATCTCCAGCAACAACAGCTCCTGCAACAGCGGCGACGCCCGTCACTGCTGCGACGCCTGCGCCCACACTGGAAACCCCTGGCCACCGCCGCCGCGTTGCTGATCGCCCTCGGCAGCTATGGCAACCTGCCCTTGCGCCTGCAAGCCGATCACCTGACCGTGGTCGGCGAACGCCAGCACCTGCAACTCGAAGACGGCTCGAAAGTCCTGCTCAACACCAACTCGGCGTTCTCCAGCAGCTTCAACGAACGGCAACACAAGGCCCGGCTGTACAAGGGCGAGGCGTTCTTCGAAGTCGCCGCGGAGCGCGAGCAACCGCTGGAAATCGATGCTGGGCCAGTACGCGCCAGCGTCAGCGATACCAGCTTCGCCGTGCGCTACCTCGATGGCGAGGCACAAGTGCAGGTCCAGCGCGGCGATGTCGACCTGCGCACCCTCGACGACAGCGCCCGCCTGCGCCTCTCCGCCGGCAACAGCGTACGGGTCGGCCCCCACGGCTTCGACCGCCCGGAAAAACTCGATGCCCAGAAGGACCTGGCCTGGGTCCAGGGCCGACTGGTATTCGAAAACTGCCCGATGGACCAGGTGCTGGCCGAACTGCGGCGCTATTACCCCGGCTGGATCGTCAACAACAACGAGCACCTGGCCCAGGTTGCCGTCACCGGCAACTACCGCCTGGACAAGCCCCTGGACGTGGTCCGCGCCCTGGCCCAGATCACCTCCGCCAAGGTCTCGGAGTACCCGGCACTGGTGATTCTCAACTGAGCGGAATTATTTTTACGCGATAGCTCCCGGCAATTCGTCTCGTTATAGCCAATGCAAGTGATTCTCATTTTAATCACGCACTACCTATAACGATTCGTCCACCCGGGAGCGCTATCGATGCCCACTCGTTTCACCTCCAAGGCCCGCACCGGCGGCCTGCAACACCGCACCTTGTCCTTGCTGACCGCCGCCATCCTGCTGGCCGGCGCACAAGCGACGCCGGTGCTGGCGGCCGGTACCGTCGAACAACCGGCCAGGAGCCTGGGCAACTACAGTTTCTCGATCGCGCAACAACCCCTGGTGTCGGCGCTCAACGCCTTCACTTCGATCACCGGCTGGCAGGTCGGCTTGCCGGCCGAACTCGGCCAGGGCGTGGCGTCGCCGGGCGTGCGCGGTGCACTGCCACCGGAAAAGGCCCTGGAGCGCCTGCTGGTCGGCACCAACCTGAGTTACCGCAAAGTCGGCGATAACAGCATCGTCCTGGAAAAGCGCGTTGGCGGCAGTACCCTGAACCTTGCGCAGGTGACCATCAGCGCCACCCGCCAGGAGCAGGATGTCAGCTCGGTGCCCAACACCGTGACGGTGAAGGACCGCCAGCAACTCGATCGCCAGAACGTCAATACCATCAAGCAACTGGTGCGTGACGAACCCGGCGTCTCGGTCGGCGGTACCGGCCAGCGTGGCGGCGGCATCAGCAACTACAACATTCGCGGCATCGACGGCGACCGGATCCTGACCCAGGTCGACGGCGTCGAGATTCCCGACAGTTTCTTCAATGGCCCTTACGCCAGCACCCAGCGCAACTACGTCGACCCGGAAATAATCAAGCGCGTGGAAATCCTCCGCGGCCCCGCCTCGGTGCTCTACGGCAGCAACGCCATCGGCGGTGCGGTGAGCTACTACACCCTCGACCCGGATGACATCATCAAGCCGGGCCAGGATGTCGGTGCCCGCCTGAAGACCGGCTACAGTTCCGCCGATGACAGCTGGCTGACCTCCGGCACCGTCGCCGGACGCACTGACGATTTCGATGGCCTGCTGCACCTGAGCCAGCGCAACGGACGTGAGACCGAGTCCTATGGCGATACCGGCGGCACCGGCCTGAACCGCACCGCGGCCAACCCGGAGAAAGCCCGCGCCACCAACGTCCTGGCCAAGGCGGGTTGGAACTACAACGACGACTCGCGCCTGGGCCTGACCTACGAGCGCTACAAGGACGATGTCGATACCAACCAGCGTAGCGCCGTCGGCGGTCCGTTCAACGCGGGCCAGCCACTGGGCATGTACCGCTCGCGCACCGGCAACGACACCATCAGTCGCGAACGCTTCGGCATCGAGAACAGCTTCGGCCTGGACAGCGCCGTGGCCGATCACGTCAAGTTGAGCCTGAACTATCAGATCGCGAAAACCGACCAGAGCACCCAGGAAAACTACGTCCCCGTCATCCGTAACGTCCTGCGCAGCCGCGATACGGTCTACGAGGAAAAGCAGTGGGTCTTCGATGCACAGGCCGACAAGGCCTTCGACGTCGGTGCGACCGACCACCTGTTGACCTACGGCACGACAATCAAGCAGCAGAAGGTCACCGGTTCGCGCAGCGGCTCCGGCACCTGCCTGGCCGTGGGCCGGGGCTGTACCGCCGTGGGCGCCGACAGCCCGTCCGACCGCCTGGTCAAGTCCAGCGACTTCCCGGACCCGACCGTCGACAGCTACAGCCTGTTCGCCCAGGACCAGATCAGTTGGAACCGCTGGACCTTCCTGCCGGGCCTGCGCTACGACTACACCCAGCTCAAACCGCATATCACCCAGGAATTCCTCAACACCATCGCCGCGGCGGGCGGCGGTACCGTCGACGGCTCCAACAAGACCTGGCATCGCGTCTCGCCCAAGTTCGGCCTGACCTACGCCCTGAGCGACCAGTACACCTGGTACGGCCAGTACGCCGAAGGTTTCCGCACACCGTCGGCCAAGGCCTTGTACGGTCGTTTCCAGAACCTGAGCACGGGCTATCAGGTTGCGCCCAACCCGAACCTGCAACCGGAAAAGAGCAAGAGCTACGAGACCGGCCTGCACGGCAAATTCGAGTCCGGCTCCTTTGACCTGGCAGTGTTCTACAACCAGTACCGCGATTTCATCAACGAGGACGCCATCGCCCCCGGCTATACCGAGCTGACCTTCCAGAGCAACAACATCAAGCACGCCACCATCAAGGGTGCCGAGCTCAGGGGGCGTCTCAACCTGGACACCTTCGGTGCGCCGCAAGGGCTCTACAGCAAGGGTTCCCTGGCCTATGCCCACGGCCGCAACAACGACACCGGCCAGCCGCTCAACAGCGTCAACCCGCTCACCGCCGTCATGGGCCTGGGCTACGACCAGGACAACTACGGCGGCCTGTTGAGCTGGACGCTGGTGCAGCGCAAGAACCTGGTGGACAGCAGCAACTTCTTCTCCCCCGACGGCACGGGCGAGCAGTTCAAGACCCCGGGATACGGCGTGCTGGACCTGACCGGCTACTACAAGGTCAGCCAGGACGTCACCGTCAACGCCGGTCTCTACAACCTGACCGACAAGAAGTACTGGAACTGGGATGACGTACGCGGCTACGACAGTGTCGGCGAAGCCGGCGTGCTGAACCCGGCCAACCTCGAGCGCCTGACCGCGCCGGGGCGCAATTTCTCGGTCAACCTGATCTGGGATATCTGATCGAACCGCACCTCACCCGGCCGGATTTCGCAGCGCCAGGGTGAGGTTTTTTTACTGTCGCGCCTCTTCCGATTCGTCTAGTCACAAAGCGCCTCTCACTCTCAAGGACATCGTCATGACCATCCCGGACACCACTCAACGCCCGAGCCTGCGCTCGCAACGCCTGAACCAGATCACCCACGAGCCGCATGCCAAGCTCGATCAGTTGGTCAAGGCCCACGCCCCGTTCGAAACCCAGGCGAATTTCGCTCGTTTCGTGGTGGCCCAGTACCTGTTCCAAGCGGAGCTGGCGTCGCTGTACAACGATCCGGAGCTGATCGCCATCGTGCCGGACCTGGCCGAGCGCTGCCGGGCCGAAGCGGCCAAGGCCGACCTCGCCGACCTGGACACCGAAGTGCCCGCGCCGATGGCCGGTGCCGTGAAGAATCCGAGCAAGGCTGAAGCCCTGGGCTGGCTCTTTGTTTCCGAGGGTTCGAAACTCGGCGCCGCGTTCCTGATCAAGCGCGCCGTGGGCCTGGGCCTCAGCGAGGCCTTCGGTGCCCGCCACCTGGGTGAGCCGGCTGGCGGCCGTGCCGAAGGCTGGAAGCGTTTTACCAGGACTCTCGACGGGTTGGAGTTCAGTGCCGAGGAAGAGGCGGCGGCGGAGAAAGGCGCCATCGATGCGTTCGTGCGTTTCACCGTGTTGCTGGAACAGGCTTACGCCACGGCGCCGGAACTGGCCTGACCAGGCGCCCCCGCCCCTTGTAGGAGCCGAGCTTGCTCGCGAACCGCCAAGGGCGGCCATCCTCCCAACACTTGTGGCGCCCGTGAGAACGCAGCCGTACCCCAGATACCCCGCGTCATCGTTGACGTTCATCGCGAGCAAGCTCGGCTCCTACACGTCTTGCGTACGTCGCGACAAAGGACCCGGGGCTTGAGCCTCTCACTCCATAGCCGCACAATCGACGCCATGACCCAGCCAAAACCCTCCCCCTCCAAACTCGCCCGCGTGCTCTTCGGCCTGCTCGCCTACGTCAGCCTGGGCATCGGCCTGATCGCCATCGTCATTCCCGGCCTGCCGACCACCGAGTTCATCCTGCTGGCCGCCTGGGCCGCCACCAGGAGTTCGCCGCGCCTGAGCGCCTGGCTGGAAAACCATCGCCTGTTCGGCCCGATCCTGAGCAACTGGCGCAACGGCAAGATCATCGCCCGCCGGGCGAAGATCAGCGCCACCGTCAGCATGCTGCTCTGTGCCACACTGATGCTGGTGATGCTCGAACACGGCTGGCCGATCTACCTGGCCATCGCCGGAATGAGCATGGGCAACCTGTGGATCTGGTCGCGTCCGGAGCGGCTTGCCCTGCCCGACGCATCCTGAAACCTCGACCGGCAGCTCCCCGGGGCACCTGACATCGACATTCAGCGGTATTTCAGGTGCAATGGCCCTTCTCACGGAGGGCCTTCGATGACCGATCTACTGACGTCCATTCAAGCCGCGCTCGACCTGCCCCTTGCGCCCCCGGTCTTCACCGGCAGCGGCGTTCTGCCCTCGGCCTTCGCCGTCACCGAACTGGCCAGCGCCACCCTCGCCGCCGCCGGCCAGGCGGTGGCCGAACTGCTACAGCAACAGCGCGGACAACGCCCCATCGTCGAAGTCGACCGGCGCCTGGCCTCCTTCTGGTTCGGCACCGCCGTGCAGCCCGTGGGCTGGGAAATCCCGCCGCCCTGGGACCCGATTGCCGGCGACTACGCCAGCGCCGACGGCTGGATCCGCCTGCACACCAACGCCCCGCACCATCGCCGCGCCGCCGAGCGTGTCCTGGGACTGGCCAGCGATCGCAACGCCATGGCCGACAAGGTGGCCCAATGGTCCGCCGACGAGTTGGAGCAGGCCGTGGTCGAAGCCGGTGGTTGCGCCGCGCAAATGCGCTCATGGTCTGCCTGGAAGGAACATCCCCAAGGGCTGGCGGTGAATGCCGAAGCCCTGGTCCAGCGCGCCACCCACGACAGCCATGGCCCACGGACCTGGCTGGGTTCGCAGGCGCGTCCGCTGGCGGGCATCAAGGTCCTCGACCTGACCCGCGTACTCGCCGGCCCGGTGGCCAGCCGCCTGCTGGCAGGACTGGGCGCCGACGTGCTGCGCCTCGACCCGCCGACCTGGGACGAACCCGCGCTGACACCGGACGTGACCCTGGGCAAGCGCTGTGCCCGCCTGAACCTGCATGACGCCGCTGACCGCGAAGTCTTCGAAGGCTTGCTGGGGGGCACCGATATCCTCCTGCACGGCTACCGCGCCGACGCATTGGACGGACTCGGCTACGATGCCCGGCGGCGCCAGCGCCTGGCCCCCGGGCTGATCGATGTGAGCCTGAACGCCTACGGCTGGAGCGGCCCGTGGCGCAATCGCAGGGGCTTCGACAGCCTGGTGCAGATGAGCAGCGGCATCGCCCAGGCCGGGATGCTCTGGAAACAGGCGGACCAGCCCATCCCGCTGCCGGTGCAGGCGCTGGACCATGGCACCGGTTACCTGATGGCCGCGGCGGCGATCCGCGCACTGACCGAACGCTTGCGTAGCGGGCTGGGTGGCTCAGCACGCTTGTCCCTGGCGCGTACGGCGAAGCTGCTGGTGGAACAGGGGGCGGTCAATGGCACGCAGCCCCTCTCGCCTGCCGGGGTGCAGGACTGGAACCCGCTGCTGGAACAGACCTCATGGGGCCCGGCGCAACGTTTGCTGGCACCGCTGAAGGTTGGGGCGCAGCCGCTGCAGTGGGCCTTTGGGGCGACGAAACTGGGAGCTCATCCGCCGCAATGGTGGTGAGCCAAGTTAATTGTTTCAATATATAACGAGAGAACGAATGTTCACTCGATTAATGCCGCTGCGTTTATTCGATAGAGCCAACAAAGATAGCTGCCCAAGACCGATAGCGCCTATAAAACCCGTTCACCCCGTCATTTTGTGCGGCACTTCAAATAAGTCGAACGTGTTTAAAAAAGTGCCGCGAAAAATTTGCACAATCCACAGGATTGGCTAATTTAAACCCGCACGGCAATACGAAACATTCTTTTTAACGCCGCATAGACAGCTCTAGGACGGGCCTCTCCACGCGCTAACCACTGTGTTCACGCTAAACACTCAAGTCGTTCATAAACAATGGAATGTGCCCATGAACTGATCTGTATCACCTCTCGCTTTTATTCCCGACCCTACGCTGTAGCCTCACTTCTCCTGAATTGGAGTCATGCAATGTCTGAATCTCCCGGAAAACTGCGATTAGGCGCGCTGGTCGCCCTGGTGGTGGGTTCGATGATCGGCGGCGGGATCTTTTCCTTGCCGCAGAACATGGCCGCCAGTGCCGATGTCGGCGCCGTCCTGATCGGCTGGGCCATTACCGCGGTAGGCATGTTGACCCTGGCCTTCGTGTTCCAGACCCTGGCCAATCGCAAGCCGAACCTGGATGGCGGGGTCTACGCCTACGCCAAGGCCGGTTTCGGCGACTACATGGGGTTCTCGTCGGCCTGGGGCTACTGGATCAGTGCCTGGCTGGGCAACGTCGGCTACTTCGTCCTGCTGTTCAGCACCCTGGGTTACTTCTTCCCGGTCTTCGGTCAAGGCAATACCCTGGCCGCAGTGGTCGCTGCGTCGGTGCTGCTGTGGGCGGTGCATGGGTTGGTGCTGCGCGGCATCAAGGAAGCGGCCTTCATCAACCTGGTCACCACCGTCGCCAAGGTGGTGCCACTGCTGCTGTTCGTGCTGATCGCACTGTTCGCCTTCAAGCTGGAAATCTTCACCGCTGACATCTGGGGCGTGAAGAACCCGGACCTGGGCAGCGTGATGAACCAGGTGCGCAACATGATGCTGGTCACCGTCTGGGTGTTCATCGGCATCGAGGGCGCGAGCATCTTTTCCTCCCGTGCGGAAAAACGCGCGGACGTGGGCAAGGCCACGGTCATCGGTTTCATCACCGTGCTGCTGTTCCTGGTGCTGGTGAACGTCTTGTCCCTCGGGATTATGACCCAGCCGGCCCTGGCGAAACTGCAGAACCCGTCCATGGCCGCCGTGCTGGAGCACGTGGTCGGTCACTGGGGCGCGGTGCTGATCAGCGTCGGCCTGATCATCTCGCTGCTCGGTGCCCTGCTGTCCTGGGTGCTGCTGTGCGCCGAGATCATGTTCGCCGCCGCCAAGGACCACACCATGCCGGCGTTCCTGCGCCGCGAAAACGCCAACCATGTACCGGCCAATGCCCTGTGGTTGACCAACGCCATGGTGCAGGTCTTCCTGGTCATCACGCTGTTTTCCGCCAGTACCTACCTGTCGCTGATCTACCTCGCCACCTCGATGATCCTGGTGCCCTACCTGTGGTCGGCGGCCTATGCCGTGCTGTTGGCGGTGCGTGGCGAAAGCTACGAACAGTCCCCGGGCGAACGCAGGAAAGACCTGGTCATCGGCGCCATCGCCCTGATCTACGCGATCTGGCTGCTGTACGCCGGCGGCATCAAGTACCTGCTGCTCTCCGCCCTGCTCTATGCCCCCGGCGTGATCCTGTTCGCCAAGGCCAAGCACGAGCTGGGCAAAGCGATTTTCACCACCGTCGAGAAGCTGATTTTCGCCGCGGTGGTCATAGGCGCCCTGGTGGCTGCCTACGGCCTCTACGACGGCTTCCTGACCCTGTAGCACCCGTTGTTCCGCCCTATGGAGGATATCTGCAATGACCACGGAAAAAGTGAAGTACGGCGTTCATTCCGAAGCCGGCAAGCTGCGCAAGGTGATGGTCTGCTCACCGGGCCTCGCGCACCAGCGGCTGACCCCGAACAACTGCGACGAACTGCTGTTCGACGATGTGCTCTGGGTGGCCCAGGCCAAGCGCGATCACTTCGACTTCGTCACCAAGATGCGCGAACGCGATATCGACGTGCTGGAAATGCACAACCTGCTGACCGACATCGTCGGCCAGAAGGAAGCCCTGGACTGGATCCTGGAGCGCAAGATCACCGCCAACCAGGTCGGCCTGGGCCTGGTCAACGAAGTCGGCTCGTGGCTGCGCAGCCTGGAACCGCGCAAGATCGCCGAGTTCCTGATCGGCGGTGTCTCGGCCGATGACCTGCCCAGCAGCTTCGGCGGCAAGACCATCGAGATGTTCCGCGACTTCCTCGGCCACTCCAGTTTTATCCTGCCGCCGCTGCCCAATACCCAGTTCACCCGCGACACCACCTGCTGGATCTATGGCGGCGTGACCCTCAACCCGATGTACTGGCCGGCGCGACGCCAGGAAACCCTGTTGGCCAGCGCCATCTACAAGTTCCATCCGGAATTCGTCAACGCCGACTTCCAGGTCTGGTACGGCGACCCGGACCAGGAACACGGCAACGCCACCCTCGAAGGCGGCGACGTGATGCCTATCGGCAATGGCGTGGTGCTGATCGGCATGGGCGAACGCTCCTCGCGCCAGGCCATCGGCCAACTGGCACTGAACCTGTTCAAGCACAAGGCGGTAGAGCGGGTGATCGTCGCCGGCCTGCCGAAGTCCCGCGCGGCGATGCACCTGGACACGGTGTTCAGCTTCTGCGACCGCGACCTGGTGACCATCTTCCCGGAAGTGGTGAAGCAGATCGTCGCCTTCACCCTGCGGCCTGACGAGAGCAAGCCCGGGGGCATCGATATCCGCCGCGAAGAGACCAACTTCCTCGACACCGTTGCCAAGGCCCTCAACCTCAAGGCCCTGCGCGTGGTTGAAACCGGCGGCAACAGTTTCGCCGCCGAACGCGAACAGTGGGACGACGGCAACAACGTGGTGGCCGTGGAGCCCGGCGTGGTGATCGGCTACGACCGCAACACCTACACCAACACCCTGCTGCGCAAGGCCGGCGTCGAAGTGATCACCATCAGCGCCGGCGAACTGGGCCGGGGCCGTGGCGGTGGCCACTGCATGACCTGCCCAATCGTCCGCGACCCGATCGATTACTAACCGATACTCAAGCCTGCCCTTGCCCCCACGAAGGGCCACGGCAGGCGGATAACCGATACCCAAGGAGATCCAAAAAATGGCTTTCAATATGCGCAACCGCAGCCTGCTGAGCTTGATGCACCACACCAACCGCGAGCTGCACTATCTGCTCGACCTGTCCCGCGACCTCAAGCGCGCCAAGTACACCGGCACCGAGCAGCCGCACCTCAAGGGCAAGAACATCGCGCTGATCTTCGAAAAGACCTCGACCCGCACCCGCTGCGCCTTCGAAGTCGCGGCCCATGACCAGGGCGCCCACGTCACCTATATCGACCCGGTGTCGTCGCAGATCGGCCACAAGGAAAGCATGAAGGACACCGCCCGCGTACTGGGGCGGATGTTCGATGCCATCGAGTACCGTGGCTTCGAGCAGGAAATCGTCGAAGAGCTGGCCAAGTTCGCCGGGGTGCCGGTGTTCAACGGCCTGACCGCCGAATTCCACCCGACGCAAATGATCGCCGACACCCTGACCATGCGCGAGCACAGCGACAAGCCGCTGCATGACATCAGCTACGCGTACCTGGGCGACGCGCGCTACAACATGGGCAACTCGCTGCTGATGATCGGCGCCAAGCTCGGCATGGACGTGCGCATCGGTGCGCCGAAAGCCCTGTGGCCCCATGAAGACTTCATCGCCCAGTGCAAGGCGTTTGCCGAGGAAAGCGGCGCGCGCATCACCCTTACCGAAGACCCGAGGGAAGCGGTCAAGGGCGTGGACTTCATCCACACCGATGTCTGGGTGTCCATGGGTGAGCCGGTGGAGGCCTGGGACGAACGCATCGAGCAACTGCTGCCGTACCAGGTCAATGCGAAAATGATGAAGGCCTCGGGCAATCCCCGGGTCAAATTCATGCATTGCCTGCCGGCGTTCCATAACAGCGAAACCAAGGTCGGCAAGGACATCGCCGCGCGTTATCCGAACCTGGCCAACGGGGTTGAAGTGACCGAGGAGGTTTTCGAGTCGCCGGCCAACATCGCCTTCGAGCAGGCGGAAAACCGCATGCACACGATCAAGGCGATCCTGGTGTCGGCGCTGGCGGATATCTAAGACCGGCACTCCTCCCGTAGGAGCGAGCTTGCTCGCGATAAACGCATGGGCGCCGTGTTGCACCTGATGCCCCGCGTTATCGTTGACCTCCATCGCGAGCAAGCTCGTTCCTACCAGGGGGATTCATCCAACCTCTGGAAGGACAGTACTCATGCGTATCGTCGTAGCCCTGGGCGGTAACGCCCTCCTGCGTCGTGGTGAACCCATGACCGCGGACAATCAGCGCGCCAATATCCGTATCGCCACCGAACAGATTGCCAGGATCCATGCCGGCAACCAGTTGGTCATCGCCCACGGCAACGGTCCGCAGGTCGGCCTGCTGTCCTTGCAGGCCGCCGCCTACACCCAGGTCTCGGCCTACCCGCTGGACGTCCTCGGTGCCGAAACCGAAGGCATGATCGGCTACATCATCGAACAGGAACTGGGCAACCTGCTGGATTTCGAAGTGCCCTTCGCCACCTTGCTCACC
>JACXTT010009537.1_pt1 | contig 13256 bp, 12 predicted proteins | sample 9270951 | NCBI WGS metagenome assembly JACXTT01 (sample SAMN15532306, study PRJNA645909) | rock metagenome | isolation source: weathered quartz diorite | place: Puerto Rico | collected 2017-06-21
CTGATCAGCGGCTCGAGCGAGCGCGAGATCGTCGATCTGCAGCAGGGTGACTACGAAGAGATGGACCAGCTGGCCATCGCCCGTCCGCACGCCAAGGCCGCCTTCCGCGTGCTGCACGCTGAAGACATTGGTGTCGGTATCGCGCGTGCCATTCGTGCCGCCGTGTCGGGCCGTCCGGGCGGTGTGTACCTGGACCTGCCGGCCAAGCTGCTGGGCCAGTCGCTGGAAGCCGAGAAGGGCAAGAAGTCGCTGATCAAGGTGGTGGACCCGGCGCCGCGCCAGCTGCCGGCACCGGACTCGGTCGACCGCGCCGTGGCGCTGCTGAAGAACGCCAAGCGCCCGCTAATCCTGCTGGGCAAGGGTGCTGCCTACGCCCGTGCCGACGAGGATATCCGCGCGCTGGTGGAGAAGACCGGCATTCCGTACCTGCCGATGTCGATGGCCAAGGGCCTGCTGCCCGACACGCATCCGCAATCGGCTTCGGCGGCACGCTCGTATGTGCTGGCGGAAGCCGACGTGGTCATGCTAGTGGGCGCGCGCCTGAACTGGCTGCTGGCGCACGGCAAGGGCAAGACCTGGGGTGGCCCGAAGCAGTTCATCCAGATCGACATCTCGCCGACCGAGATGGACAGCAACGTGGCCATCGCCGCGCCGGTGGTGGGTGACATTGGTTCGTGCGTATCGGCGATCCTCGGCAAGGTCGGCAACGACTTCGCCAAGCCGCCCGCCGACTGGCTGGACGCGGTGTACGAACGCAAGGACAAGAACCTGGCGAAGATGGGCGAGATGCTGAACAAGGATGTCTCGCCGATGAACTTCCACACCGCGCTGCGCGTGCTGAAGGACGTCATCAAGGCCAATCCGGGCATCTCGTTCGTCAACGAAGGTGCCAACACGCTCGACTACGCCCGTGCCGTGATCGACATGTACGAGCCGCGCAAGCGCCTGGACGTAGGCACCTGGGGCGTGATGGGCGTGGGCATGGGTTACGCGGTCGCCGCGGCGGTCGAGACCAACAAGCCGGTGCTGGCGCTGTGCGGTGACAGTGCGTTTGGTTTCTCGGGCATGGAAGTCGAGACGATCTGCCGTTACAACCTGCCGGTCTGCATCGTCATCTTCAACAACAACGGCATCTACAAGGGCATCGACAAGAACCCGACCGGTGGCGCGGATCCGGCGGTCACGACGTTCGTCCCGGGCGCGCGCTACGACAAGATGATGGAAGCGTTCGGTGGTGTCGGTCACAACGTCACCACGCCGGCGGAACTCGAAGCCGCGGTGAACGAAGCCCTGCGCTCGGGCAAGCCCACGCTGGTCAACGCCGTCATCGATCCGGCTGCCGGCACCGAAAGCGGTCGCCTGACCAATCTGAATCCGCAAAGCTCGGCCAAGAAGTAATTCACCCGAATTTCATCACCTGATCCAATAGGAGAACGAAAGTGAACCTCCCACTCAACGGCATCAAGATCATCGACTTCACGCACGTCCAGGCCGGTCCCGCCTGCACGCAGCTTCTCGCGTGGTTCGGTGCCGACGTCATCAAGGTGGAGCGCCCCGGTTCGGGCGATGTCACGCGCACGCAGCTGCGCGACATCCCGGATGTCGACGCGCTGTACTTCACCATGCTCAACAGCAACAAGCGCTCGCTCACGCTGGATACCAAGAAGCCGGAAGGCAAGAAGATCCTGGAGCAGCTGATCCGCGAGTCGGACGTGCTGGTCGAGAACTTCGGTCCGGGCGCGCTGGATCGCATGGGCTTCTCATGGGAACGCATCAACGAGCTGAACCCGAAGATGATCGTCGCCTCGGTCAAGGGCTTCAGCGACGGCCATCATTATGAAGACCTGAAGGTCTATGAAAACGTGGCGCAATGCGCGGGCGGCGCGGCGTCGACCACGGGCTTCTGGGATGGTCCCCCGACGGTTTCCGCCGCGGCACTGGGCGACTCCAACACCGGCATGCACCTGGCCATCGGCATCCTGACTGCACTGATCGGCCGCGACAAGACCGGCAAGGGCCAGAAGGTGGCCGTATCGATGCAGGACGCCGTGCTGAACCTGTGCCGCGTGAAACTGCGCGACCAGCAGCGCCTGGACCGCCTGGGCTTCCTGGAAGAGTATCCGCAGTACCCGCACGGTGAATTCAGCGACGTGGTGCCGCGCGGCGGCAACGCCGGTGGTGGCGGCCAGCCGGGCTGGGTGCTCAAGTGCAAGGGCTGGGAGACCGATCCGAACGCCTACATCTACTTCACCATCCAGGGCCATGCGTGGGATCCGATCTGCAAGGCGCTCGGCAAGCCGGAATGGATCAGCGATCCCAACTACAGCACGGCCAAGGCACGCCAGCCGCATATCTTCGACATCTTCAAGACCATCGAAGACTGGTTGGCCGACAAGACCAAGTACGAAGCCGTGGATATCCTGCGCAAGTTCGATATTCCCTGCTCGCCGGTGCTGTCGATGAAGGAGATTGCCGCCGATCCGTCGCTGCGCGCGAGCGGCTCGATCACCGAGGTGCCGCACAAGGAGCGCGGTACCTACCTGACGGTGGGCAGCCCGATCAAGTTCTCCGACCTCAGGCCGGAAATCACGGGTTCGCCGCTGCTGGGCGAGCACAGCGACGAAGTGCTGGCCGGGCTGGGCTACGGTCCGGACGATATCAAGCGTCTGCGCGAGAGCGCGGTGATCTGAGCCGGTTCGCTGATGCCTGAACGGGAATGAACGCTGGGGCGCCGCGCAAGCGGTCCCGGCGTTTTTTACTGGAATGCGCAGCTGTGCCAAACTGTGTGGCGGCAAGCTGCCATGTTGCTGCCAACCCATACACCCTGCCGCAATGTCCGGCGAAGAGGGGATCCCCATGCAAGCCAGCATCGACCACGAACAACTGGTGTCCGCCATTGGCGACGCCGTCATCATCTCCGACGCCAACGGCGCCATCACGCTCTGGAACCCGGCGGCCGAACGCATGTTCGGTTATACGCAGGCCGAAGCCATGGGCCAGTCGCTGGACCTGATCATCCCCGAACGGCTGCGCGGCCGTCACTGGGAAGGCTATGACAAGACCATGGCAACCGGCATCACGCGCTACGGGCATGACCTGCTGAAGGTGCCCGCGGTGGACAAGAACGGCAAGTCGATGTCGATTGCCTTCACCGTGGCGCTGCTGCGCGGGTTGGACGGGCAGATATCGGGAATCGTTGCTGTCATTCGCGACGAGACGGTGCGCTTTCAGGAGGAGCGCGCTTTGCGCAAGCGGATTGCCGAACTCGAAGCGCAGGTGAGCGCCGCGGTATAGCCAGGCGGTTTCCGGGGTGCCTGCCGGCGGATGCTGTCATGGCGAGGGGCGCCTGAGGCGCCCTTCCCCATGCAGGGAGGACGTTCAGTCGTCCTCACGCCAGTGGCGCCATTCCCGGTGACGCTCGCGCCACTCGTGCTCGCGCCAACGCTGCTCGCGCCATTCGTGCTCACGCCATTCACGGTCGCGCCAGCCGCCATAGTAGCCGGGCGCAACGACAACTGGCTGCGGCTGGACAACTACGGGCTGTGGTGGCGCGTAGACAGGCGCCGCATAGACGGGTGGGGCGACGAAGACCGGCCCTGGCAGCCCGATGCCGATGCCGACATCCACGTGGGCTTGCGCGCTGGCCGATGCAAGGGCTGAAAGTCCGGCCAGCAGGCCGATGGTCAGGAACTTCTTCATGGTCAAATGCCTTGTGAGGTCGGGAGGGGCCGCCAGCCGGTCCCGGTCTGATCCCGCTTGATCCGCTAACGGGACCGGGGCTATGTCCGATGACGCGGAGATCCGGGCAATTTGTATCCAAATCTGTCTGGCCTGCGGCTGGCGTGCCTGCCACGCAGTGTTGCTCAGCCCCGCCTAAGTCTTCTTCCGTACAGTCGCATCCTGAGTCTTGCTCCAGCTTGCAACATGGATGCCTTCAATCGCACCGCTTTCCTTTTCATCAACGCACCGGACCATCCAGCCGCGCCAGTCGTGTTCGTCGCCAGGGTGTTTGGCGAGTACTGCATCTGGCTGGTTCCGCTCCTGCTCGGCCTGGGCTGGCTGCGAGGCCATGAATGGCAGCGCAAAGCCATGCTGGAGGCCACGGTGGCGGGGCTGGTCGGGCTGATGCTGAATGTGCTGATCAGTACCGCATGGCAGCACCCGCGGCCGTTCATGATCGGGCTCGGGCATACGCTGATCCCGCATGCGGCGGACTCTTCTTTTCCCAGTGATCACCTCACGCTGCTCTGGGCGGTCGCATTCAGTCTGTTGACGCATGCGCGCGTACGCGCGCCAGGGCTTGCGCTCGCCCTGATCGGCCTGCCCATGGCCTGGGCTCGCATCTATCTTGGCGTGCATTTCCCGCTCGACATGGTGGGCGCCATCGTGGTTGCAGGGGTGAGCGCCCGGGTGGCCATGGGTACCCGGCTAGGACTGGTCTGGCCAGCTTATGCAGCGCTGATGCCCGTCCACCGCAAGGTTTTCGGCCCGCTGATCCGGCGTGGCTGGCTGCAGGAATAGCAACGGATGCGGGCACCCGCAGCCATCGTTTTCGGAGGCGGCCGCGGCAGGCGGTGCGCGCACACAAGGACACAAGCATGAATACACCCCGTTTTACGCCAAGCCGGAGCCGGGAACTGAAGCTCCCGGAGGTCACCCTGGGCTTCTGGGTGATCAAGATCGCCGCCACGACGCTGGGAGAGACCGGCGGGGATGCGGTGTCGATGTCAATGAAACTGGGCTATCTCGTCGGCACCGCCATCTTTGCTGCGATCTTCATCATCGCAGTCACCGGGCAGATCCGGTCCAGACGCTTTCACCCGTTGCTCTACTGGGTCACCATCATCGCGACCACGACGGTCGGCACGACCCTGGCCGATTTTGCCGACCGCTCTCTGGGCATCGGCTATTCCGGTGGCTCCACATTGCTGTTCGGGCTTCTGATGCTGTCACTGGCAACCTGGTATGTCACGATGGGGTCGGTGTCGGTCGGCAGTGTTACCTCGTCCAAGGCCGAAATCTTCTATTGGATCACGATCATGTTGTCGCAGACCCTCGGTACTGCGCTGGGCGACTGGACTGCCGACACGGCTGGCCTGGGCTATGGCGGCGGCGCGCTGGTATTTTCCGGGCTGTTGGCCATGGTGGCGCTGGCTTACTATCGTACGGGCATTTCGCGCGCCTTGCTGTTCTGGGCAGCGTTCATCCTGACGCGGCCGCTCGGGGCAGTCGTCGGCGATTTCCTCGACAAGCCGCTGAATGCAGGCGGGTTGGCGCTGAGCCGCTACGCCGCCTCTGCAGCGCTGCTGGCCTTCATCGCATGCTGCATCACCGTGTTGCCGCAGCGCGCCAAGCAGCACAGTGCCTGATCGGGCATGTGCCTGTGAGCCTGGCCGAATTGGCCTTTACAATGAACCTGGCTTGGTAGCCGGTGTAGCCGCGCGGGCCAATGCATGCTTGAACGCCAGTCCGGAGGCAGACATGAGGGTGCTCCTGGTCGAAGATGACCCGATGATTGGCGCAGTGATTCGGGACGCACTGAAGGATGCCGCGTACGCCGCGGATTGGGTCGTGGACGGCCCTGGGAGCCTGAGTGCGCTGGCCAGCCACCGCTATGACATCGTCTTGCTCGACCTTGGCCTGCCAGAACTGGACGGGCTCGAGGTGCTGAAGGCGGTCAGAGGCGCTGGCAACGATGTGCCGTTGCTCGTCATCACGGCCAGGGATGCGCTGGAGGCGCGGATCCGCGCGCTCGATGGCGGCGCCGACGACTATCTGCTGAAGCCCTTCGAGGTCTCCGAGTTGCTGGCTCGCATGCGTGCCGTCTTGCGCCGCAAGGGGGGCAATGCCGCGCCATTTCTGACCAACGGCATTGTCTCGCTGGATCCGGCTACGCGCGAGGCATGCGCAGCCGGGGGCGAAGGACAGCAATTGTCCAATCGGGAATTCGCGTTGCTTCAGGCGCTGCTGGTCCGTCCGGGCGCCATCCTTTCACGCAGCGAGCTGGAGGAGCGCATCTACGGCTGGGGCGAGGAGGTGGAAAGCAACGCCGTCGAGTATCTGATCCATGCGCTGCGCAGGAAGCTCGGCAGCGACGTCATCAGGAATGTGAGGGGCGTGGGATGGATGGTCTCAAAGGGCGGATAGGGCAGTCGATTCGCTTGCGGCTTTCGCTCTGGCTGGCGGTGTCCATCCTTACCGTCGCCGTCGTGGCTGGCGCATTCTCGTTTTTTGCGGCCTTTGACGAAGCGCACGAACTACAGGACGACATCCTGCGGCAGGTGGTGGGGCTGGTCCGCAACCGCCAGTTGCTGTTGCGCAGCCCGGTGCCCGGGGAGGACGCGCCGCTTCGGGACAATGAGTCGCGCGTGATCATCCAGACGCTGGCCGGCGAGCAGGATCAGCAATCCGCGCAACGGCTGGCGCTGCCCGCTACCCTGGGCGACGGCTTGCACACCCTCAAGGTCGGCGTCATTCGCTACCGGGTGCTGGTGGCGTCGGTGGGCAGCGACAGGATTGCGGTGGCGCAGGATACGGCGGTGCGCGACGAGATTGCGCGCGACAGCGCGTTGCGGACCCTTGCGCCGTTCCTCGTGTTGGTCCCGATCCTCCTGCTGGTGGTGGCGAGACTCGTTGGCAAGATGTTTCGTCCGATCGCCGCATTGTCGGCGGAGATAGACCGCCGCAGTGACCAGGATCTCCATCCGCTCGCGGCTGGCGCGTTGCCCGTCGAAGTCCGTCCGTTTGCCGTGGCCATTAACCGCTTGCTCGGCCGGATCGGGCAAGCGGTCGATCTGCAGCGGCGTTTTGTTGCCGACGCCGCGCATGAACTGCGGTCGCCGCTGACTGCGTTGTCGCTGCAGGCCGGGCGCCTGGCTGAGGCACCCATGCCGTCGGCCGCGCGCGAACGGCTGGGCGCGCTTCGGCAAGGCATCGAGCGAACGCGCAAGCTGCTGGACCAACTGCTCTCGATGGCGCGGGCGCAGTCCCCGGGCGGCTCCAGCGTAACCGCTTCCTTGTCCGTGAAAGCAATCTACAGGACGGTGCTGGAAGACCTGATGCCGCTGGCGCAGGCAAAGCAGATCGACATCGGCGTGACAGATGGGCCCGATGCCAGGGTTCAGGCCAGCGAGGCCGATCTGCTGACGATTGTCCGGAACCTTGTCGACAACGCGCTGCGCTATACCCCGGCGCATGGCAGGATCGATCTGGGCGTTTCCTATGCGGACGACCGCGTTGTCCTCAGCGTCGAGGATAACGGCCCCGGCATTCCCCAGGTCGAGCGGGAGCGAGTATTTGATCCGTTCTACCGGATCATGGGCACCGGAGCGATCGGGTCGGGATTGGGCCTTTCCATCGTTGCGGCCATCGCGCGCAGGCTGGGGGCCGATATCCGGCTGGAGGATGCGGGTTGCGGCACAACAGCGGCGCCGGGACTACGCGTCAGCGTGCTGATTCCGAAGGCTGCCGGATCGATGTTTTCCGAGCGGGCTGACTCCGCCTGATCACTGGCCAATGCATGGCGCTTCTGAGTCCATCAAGCGGATAGGGTGTGTTTCTATTGGAAATAATATTTTGTAAAGGCTAATGATTATTTCTGGATCGAGGTGACGTGCTCCCAAAGACCCTCCAGATGTGTGATTCAGCTTTCATTAAGCTTTCATTTAGAGGCTGGCCTGGCAATCTTCACCTGCAGGGTGGCGGGCAAATCCTTATGTGAAAGGTTATGCCTTGCGTGACAGACTAGAGACATCGCGAATGTCAACGAGATGACGCCTTGTTTCGTTTACAAATGATTACGTGCTAGGTGGCGAAGACGCAGTACATTGCCCCAGTGCAATGCCTCGAATAAAAGTGAATAGAACAGTGGATGGAATGTTGTTGGGTGGCGATGTCACGGGTTCACGCAAGACGGCGGCGGCCCTGTTGATCCACGGTCTCGGCGGTACCGAACACGAACTGCGGCTTGTGGAGAAGACGCTGAAGGCGGAAGGCTACGAAACAAAGTGCGCCATACTGCCCGGCCATGGTACCCGGCCCGAAGATCTGGTCGGCGTGCGCTTCGAGCACTGGCTCGAAGCCGTCACCATTCAATATCTTGAGCTACGTGCCAGGTACGAAACGGTTCACATTGTTGGCATGTGCATGGGCGCCCTGCTGGCGCTTGCGCTAAGCCAGCTGATCGGCGACAGGCGCGGCAGGGTGGTCGCGCTGGCCGCCCCGGTGTTCCTGGATGGCTGGTCGCTGCCCTGGTATCGCGGCCTGCGGCATCTGGTGTACCACCTGCCAAGGGCGCGCGACAAATTCCGCGTGAAGGAATCCGAGCCCTTCGGCGTCAAGAACGGCGTGTTACGCGCGGCGATCAAGGCTCGTTTCCTGCGCGGCGACACCTTCCACTATTCGTGGACGCCACTTACCTGCATCCGCGAACTGGATCGCCTGCGCAGCTATGTCCGCAAGCGCGTCCGGCGCGTTGCCCGGCCGGCACTGATCATCCACGCCCGTGAAGATGAACTGACGAGCCTGCGTTCGGCCTACTTCCTCAGCAAGCACATTCGCGCCGCCAAGCTGCTGGTCGTGGACGAGAGCTATCACATGCTCAGTATCGACAATGACCGCAGGCTGGTCGCCAACACCGTGGCACAGTTTCTGGCGGAAGACGAACGCTCTTCGCAGAACAAGGGAGCCTGTCTGTCCGAAGCGTTCCCCGAGCCCGCAAACGAGCCGTTCGCGCCCGTGGCGGCCGGTGTATCGTGGGCCATCGACTGAAACGATTCCCCTGACCGGGGACGAGGCCCCGGGCAACTCTTCCGTGCCGGGGCAGGCAGGTACAGCGCATGCATCCCATCAGACGAGGTGGTGGCGCCGTCACAGGCCTTTGTCCTGGCTCAATTGTTAATGATTCTCGTTTGTGTTTGATGTCGTTTTTCCCTACAATCGGCGGTCTGCCGGGAATGGGCTTCCAGCGTGATTCGCACCGCGTGGCTTTACATTTCCGCTCAAACCCCCCCGATCCCGTAGGTAGGCTCAAGCCATGATGCTGCAGATTCCGGACGTCCTGTCCAAGGCCCAGGTGGCGCAATGCCGGCAACGGATGGATGCCGCGGAATGGACCGATGGCAATGCAACCTCCGGACACCAGTCGGCGCTGGCCAAGCGCAATAGGCAGTTGCCGGAGGGCGCGCCGGTGGCGCGGGAGGTGGGCGACCTGATCCAGGACGCGCTGGGCGCCAACGCGACTTTCTTCTCTGCGGCGCTGCCGCTGAAGGTGTTTCCGCCATTGTTCAACCGCTACGAAGGCGGCCACGCGTTCGACAACCATGTCGACAACGCCATCCGCTACCTGCGCGGTACCGGCTTCCGCGTGCGCAGCGACCTGTCGGCGACGCTGTTCCTCACAGAGCCGGAGGATTACGACGGCGGCGAGCTGGTGGTGGAAGACACCTACGGCCAGCACCGCGTCAAACTGCCGGCGGGCCATATGGTGCTGTATCCGGCCACCAGCCTGCACCACGTCACGCCGGTCACGCGCGGCGCGCGCGTGTCCTCGTTCTTCTGGATCCAGAGCATGGTGCGCGACGATGGGCAGCGCGCGCTGTTGTTCGAGCTCGACACGCGCATCCGGCACGTCGCGCAGGCGATGGGGCAGAAGGACCCCGGCGTGGTGGGACTGACCGGGGTCTACCACAACCTGCTGCGGCGCTGGGCTGACGCGTGAGGATCCCTTGCCGGTCGTGCCTCAGACGCCCAGCGCCGTGCGGGCAATGATGCCGAGCTGTACTTCCGCCGCACCGCCGAAGATGGTGTAGGCGCGGCTGTTCAGGTACTCCGGCAGCAGCGTGGCGGCAAGTTCGTGATCCGGATCATCGGTCACGGTGTCTGCCGCGTCGCGCCAGCGTGCGTTTTCCAGTCCCAGCATCTCCACGCCGAGCTCGCCCACAGCCTGTTTCAGGCGGCTCGCGCGCAGCTTGAGGATGGACGAGGCCGGCCCGGGAGTCTGGCCCGGTTCCAGCCGGCTCAGCGTCTTGAGCTCCAGCATCTCGAAGGCATCGAGGTCCGCGCAGACTTCGCCGAAGCGCAGGTGCCACAGCGTCGCCTGGGCGGCGTCGTGCGGCCCCGCGCCACTGGCGCGCAGCGCGGCCATCGCGTCGCCGACCCGCTTGAGCTGCGAACGCAGCCGCGGGCTGAAGATGCCGGCGCCGCGTTCGAATTCCAGCAGGTATTTCGCGCAGGCCCAGCCGGCGTTCTCGGCGCCGATGCGGTTGGCCTGGGGCACGCGCACGTTATCGAAGAACACCTCATTGACGTCGTGATCGCCGCCGATGGTGGGGATGGGCCGCACGGTGATGCCGGGGCTGGCCATGTCGATCAGCAGAAAGCTGATGCCATCTTGCCGCCGCCCTTCATTGCCGGTGCGCACCAGCGCGAACATGCGGCTGGCATGGTGGGCGTGGGTGGTCCACAGCTTGCTGCCGTTCAGCACGTAGTCGTCGCCGTCGGGCACCGCGCGCAAGCGCAACGCCGCCAGGTCGGAGCCGGCACCGGGCTCGGAAAACCCCTGGCACCAGTAGTCATCGCCGGACAGGATGCGCGGCAAGTGGACACGCTTCTGCGTTTCGGTGCCGAAGTGCAGGATCACGGGTCCGACCAGGCGCACGCCCATCGGGTGCACCAGCGGCGCGCCGGCGAGCGCGCATTCGGTCTCGAAGATAAAGCGCTGCACCGGGCTCCAGCCGGTGCCACCCCATGCGCGCGGCCACAGCGGCACCAGCCAGCCCTGCCGATGCAGGATCTGCTGCCAGGGCCCGGAAACCTCCGGCTCCGGATACATGGCGCTGGTCAGGCGCTGGCCGCGCTGCAGTGCCGGCGTCAGGTGCTCGGCCAGGAAGGCGCGCACTTCGTCACGGAAGGCGCTGAGTTCGGGCGTGAGTGCGAGATTCATGCTGCGGCAGCCTGGGGTTTGTCGGTGGCGAGGGAACGGGGCGACAGCAGGGTCTGGCTGTTGCGCCAGCCGCCGGTAGCGAGCAGGCGCTCGCCAAGGCGCGCGCCATGCCAGGCGGTGGCACCGCCCAGCTGTTGGAACTGGGTCAGCTTGCGGAACAGCGCGGCCACGGGCAGTTCTTCCGAGACACCCATGGCGCCATGCAACTGCACGGCCTCTTGCGCCACGAAGCGCGCGGCGCGTCCGACTTTCGACCTGGCCATCGACGCGGCCGCCGGCACGTCGTCGGCGCCGCCGTCGATGCGCAGCGCGGCCAACTCGCACGCAGCCTGCGCTTCCTCGCAGCAGACCGCCATTTCCGCTAGGCGGTGCTGCACCACCTGGAAGCTGGAGAGGGGGCGGCCGAACTGTTCGCGCTGCCGGGTGTGGGCAACGGTCAGTTCCAGCGCCGCCTGCATGGCGCCGCAAGCCTCCCAGCAAAGCGCGATCAGGCCTTCGGCCAGCACGCGTTCGAGCGCGGGGCCGGCGTCGGCCACGTCGAGCAGGCCATCGTTGCCGACGCGCACGCCGTCCATCCGGACATCGGCCGCCAGTGCGCCGTCGGCCATGCTGCAAGAGGCCAGCCGCAGGCCCGGCGACGGCAGTGGCACCACGAAGAGGCCGGTGGCCTGCGCCGGCTCCGGCAGGCGCGCACTGACCAGCAGGGCATCGGCCCCCGGTGCGCCGACCGCGAGAATCTTGGCGCCATGCAGAAGCCAGCCGTCGCCGTCACCGACACGCATGGCGCAGGTCTGTCGCGGTGCCCAGGGGTCGCCGGTATGCGATTCGTCGTGCGCGAACGCAACACGGCGCTCGCCCGCCATGATTGCCGGCAGCCACTGCGCCTGCTGCGGCGCCGAGCCCAGCGCCGCCAACAGCCGCGCGGCGAGCAGCACATTGCCGTGGAAGGGCGCATTGACGCCGTGGCGCCCGAAAGCACGCATCAGCAGCCCGGTATCCATGGCACCGCCGCCGAAGCCGCCGGCGGACTCCGGCAGCGGCAGGCCCAGCCAGCCCATTTCGGCAAAGGCCGGCCACAGCCGCGGTGCCAGCGCATCGCCGGCGCTGCCATAGCCGCGCTGCGCAGGGCCGTGTTCCGCAGCCAGGAAGGCCTGCGCGCTGTCCTCGATCAGGGTCTGTTGTTCGTTCAGGGAAAGATGCATGGCCGGCTTCAGTCCGCCTGCGCGCCTGACGCCTTGGCCACCTTGGCCCACTTGACGACGTCCTGCTTGATAAACCCGGCGAACTGCGCGGGCGTGTTGCCGATGATGTCCAGCCCCAGCGCGTGGAACTGCTCGATCAGCGCCGGATCCTTCAGCGCTTCCAGCGTCGCGGCATGCACGCGCTTGACGACGTCCGGCGGCGTGCCGGCCGGTGCCACGATCCCGAGCCACGGCATGGCTTCATAACCGGGCAGGCCCGATTCAGCCACCGTCGGCAGGTCCGGCATGGTGGCCGAGCGCTTTGCCGTCGTCACCGCGAGCGCGCGCACGTTGCCGCTCTTGATGAACGGCGCGGACGACGCATAGGCGTCCACCATCACCTGCACATTGCCGCCCACCAGATCGGTCAGGGCCGGCGCGCTGCCCTTGTAGGGAATGTGGATCAGGTCGACGCCGGCCATGGTCTTGAACAACTCCGCCTCCAGGTGCGTGGAGGTGCCGGTGCCGGCCGAGCTGTAGCTCAGGGTCTTGCCGTTGGTCTTCAGATAGCTGACCAGTTCCTTGACATTCTTCACCGGCAGTTTGGCATTGACCTCCAGCACGTGCACCACCGACGCCACCAGCGTGATCGGCGTGAAGTCCTTCACAGGATCGTAGGCCACGTTCTTGTAGACGCTCGGCGCGATGCCGAGCGAGGAAGCGGCCATCAGCAGCGTATAGCCGTCGGGCGCCTGCTTGGCGACGTAGTCCGATGCGATCACCGTGCCGGCGCCGGGCTTGTTCTCGACCAGCACGGGCTGGCCGAGCTGCTGGCGCAGCCGCTCGCCGAGCGCGCGGGTCATGATGTCGGCGGCGCCACCTGGGGTGAACGGGACGATGATGCGTACCGGCTTGGTGGGATAGGCCTGCGCCGCGGCGGCAGCACCGCAGCAGAGGGCAAACGCTGCCGGCACTGCCAGGGCGGCCCTGGCGATCCATTGCTTGATCATGGTCTGTCTCCTTATATCTCTCTGTTGGTTCAAACTTCTTCATGCAGCCCCGTAGGGCGGTGGTCTGCATGTTGAGGCGATTGGCCGGCCGGGTGCAGCTTGTGTCTCCTGCGAGCCCATCGA
>JACXTT010009538.1_pt1 | contig 13256 bp, 12 predicted proteins | sample 9270951 | NCBI WGS metagenome assembly JACXTT01 (sample SAMN15532306, study PRJNA645909) | rock metagenome | isolation source: weathered quartz diorite | place: Puerto Rico | collected 2017-06-21
TCGTTCCAGACGGCCGCGACGCACCGCTTCGACGCCGATGCCGAAGCAAAGGCCGCGCTGTCCTCAACGCAAAAGCTGTCCGATGTCTCGGCCGGTGGCTACGACGCAGTGTTCTATCCGGGTGGACACGGCCCGATGTGGGACCTGGCCGAGGACGCGAACTCCAAAGCCTTGATCGAATCCACGCTTGCGAGCGGCAAGCCGGTCGCGCTGGTCTGTCATGCGCCGGGCGTGCTGCGCCATGTGAAGGCGAAGGACGGCAGCCCGATGGTCAAGGGCAAGAACGTCACGGGTTTTACGAACAGCGAAGAGGCCGCGGTCGGCCTGACCGAAGTCGTGCCGTTCCTGGTCGAGGACATGTTGAAGGCGAACGGTGCCAACTTCTCCAAGGTGGCGGACTGGCAACCGTATGTCGTGACGGATGGCTTGCTGATTACCGGCCAGAACCCGGCATCTTCGGATCCTGTTGCCCATGCGTTGCTGACTCAACTGAAGCATCGTTGACACATCGACAGATAGTCCGGGCCCGGAGACGCAATGCCGTGCTGTGCGTAGCGTCTCGCGGTCCGGGCTAGTACACGCCCGGCACCATCCTCCACGTCCTGGCGCGGTACGCCTCGTACTCCGCGCCAAACTGCGACAGCAACATCGCTTCCTCGGCACGGATGCGCGCCACCAGCGGAGGGATCATCAACAGCGTCAGGATCACCCCGACGCCAGAGCGGAACGCGAGTACCCATCCCAGCGAACTGACCACGAAGCCAAGGTAGCTCGGGTGGCGAATCACCCCGTACAGGCCCGTCGTCACCAGCCTGTGTCCGGGCTGGATCGCGACCAGCCCGCTGAATCGCTTGCCCAGGATGAACACAGGCACCAGCCGCAGTACGCTGCCGCCTGCGAACAGCGCCACGCCGATCCAGCGCACGGTGTCGCCGTCGATGATCCAGAAGCCGATGCGGTCATTCCACGCCGGCACATAGCCGGCCAGCAGGCCGAGCACGCCGAACGCGGCGAGCACCCAGCGGTTGCTGCGGTCTTCGCGTTCGCCACTGCTGATGTTGCCTTGGGAGAAGACGGCCACCACGGCCAGAGCCATGGTCGCCTCGGCCAGTACGATGCGCGCCGGATGGGCAAAGAAGGGGGCGACGCCGCCCCAACCGAGGACAGGAAGGGCCAGGTAGGCAATGGTGCCTGCCAGGGTGAATACAGCCATGCCAATGGAAGAACGCATGGTGGGCTCCGCCATGAGGAGGGTTCATGACCTCCAGCGTATGCCGTTTGGCCGCCGGTTGCTGACGCGCCCAGCGGACGGGCCGGTCTGACGTGGTTCAATACGGCTTTGCCGGAAAGACACGGAATGCCGCAGACCATGCCCCTCATCGATATCAAGAACCTCCAGCAAGCCGCCATCCAGTTCGGCGAGGCGCGCGGCTGGGGCAAGTATCACAGCCCCAAGAACCTGGCCATGGCGCTGAGCGTGGAGGTGGCGGAGCTGGTGGAGATCTTCCAGTGGCAGACCGAGGAGGAATCGCGCGGGATCATGTCGACGGACGAGCGCGCGCACGTGGAGCAGGAGCTGGCGGATATCACCATTTACCTGACGCAGCTCGTAACGGCCCTTGGCGTGGATCTCGATGCGGCGGTGCGGGCGAAGATGGAGATAAATGCGAAGAAGTATCCAGCGCGGAGTACCGATCGATAAGCGCTTGTCGCATTCGCTGCACATTTGTAGGATGAATGCCGGGTTGATGAAATGACTATCTCATCATAAATAGTATGGATCAAGGCGGCGAAAGTCTGACTATTCACCGCACAATACGCGGTGAATAATTTGCCTTTGCGGTGATTCCTGCTCATAATCTCCGCATGGAACGCGGAGATTGGCTCTACATCTGGCAGGCCCCTGACTGGCCTGCCCTTCACTATGACCTGGCAACGCTGGCGTCGCCGCTGGCGGATGTCGCGCTTGCGCAAGGTCTCTTGCTTGGCCGGCTTGCAGATGTTGGCATGGCATTGCGCGACCAGGCCAGTCTTGCGGCGTTGACCGAGGACGTGGTCAAAACCAGTGAGATCGAGGGCGAGCGGCTGAATGTGGATTCGGTGCGTTCGTCCATCGCGCGGCGGCTGGGCGTGGACATCGGCGCGCTGGCCCCGGTGGATCGGCATGTGGAAGGCGTCGTCGAGATGGTGCTCGACGCAACGGCCCGCTGCGATGCCCCAATGACCGCGGAGCGGCTGTTTGGCTGGCACGCGGCGCTGTTTCCCACCGGCTACAGCGGTATGTCGAAACTTCGTGTGGCTGCCTGGCGAGACGACACGAAGGGCGCCATGCAGGTGGTCTCTGGCCCGTATGGCCGACAGACAGTCCACTTTGAAGCGCCGCCTGCCGGCCGGTTAGAGGCCGAAACCGCGACCTTTCTCGACTGGGTCAATGCGGACACCGCGGATCCCCCGATCCTCAAGGCTGGCCTTGCCCATCTGTGGTTCGTGACCCTGCATCCGTTCGACGATGGCAACGGCCGCATCGCGCGGGCTATCGGCGACCTGCTGCTGGCGCGCGCGGACGGCAGCCCGCAGCGCTTCTACAGCCTGTCAGCGCAGATTCAGCGGGAACGCAAGGACTACTACGCCATTCTCGAACGCACGCAGAAGGGAACGCTGGACGTTACGGCCTGGCTTGCGTGGTTCCTGGGCACACTGCAGCGTGCCGTTGAGAGTGCCCAGCACACACTGGATGCGGTGCTGGCGAAGGCCCGCTTCTGGCAACGTTGGGCAGGAACGCCGTTCAATGAGCGGCAGTTGAAACTACTGAACTTGCTGCTCGACGGTTTCGAGGGCAAGCTCACCAGCAGCAAATGGGCGGCGATTGCCAAATGCTCGGCCGATACGGCGCTGCGGGACATCAATGAGATGATGGTGCTGGGCGTGCTGCGCAAATCCGGGGCAGGGGGGCGCAGTACTTCGTATGAGCTTGTGAAGGGGAGCGCACCACTTCAGGCATAGGTCAACCTGGCCCCGTATTCACACGAGGCCATGACTCCGTCAGGGTGTCGAGCTTTTACCGCCCCACCAACACCTCCCGCCCATTCACCGCCTGTACCGGCCGCGCATTCATCTTGTACAGTTTCCTGAACGCCGCAAGCTGCGCGGACGAGATCGACACCGGCCTCTTCATCACCACCCATCGCACATCCTCGCTGCAAGGCGGCGTAGTGAGCGAGCCGATGAACGTGTAGTTGTCGCGCCTGGCCGGCAGCAGGTCGCTGACGTTGATGGTGCCGTCCAGCGCGTGCTTGTCACCGGCCTTGGCGGGCAGGCTGGCGAACACTGGCTTCAGCGTCGCATTGGCCTTGCCCGTGCGGAACAGCACGGCGATCACCGCCAGCTTGCCTTCGGCGCTCTTGTGCACGAGGTGCGCCACCAGCGGATAGGACTTGCCGTCGATCTTCTCCTCGCTCGGCGTGTGGAAGTGGAACTGCGCGAGCTTGTATTTCACGCCGTCGATGGTAAGGGTGCCGCCGTTGGCCGGTTCGACCTGGATGGTGTGGCCGTTGTTGATGACCTCGGCATTCGCCGGCGCGTAGGAGAGGCCAATGGCCTGCGCCGTTGTGCCGGTTACCTTGCGCGTCTCAATGTTGATCGGCGACTGGCGCTGGCCGGTGCCGCAAACGGCGTAGTCCGCTTCCAGGCCGGCCCAGTGGCTCGTTCCGGTCTTGCCCTGATACGTCCAGTGCGGAGCTTCGGCAGCGTTGGAAAACGTCGTGAAAAGCAGTGTGCCCAATGCTGCAATCGCAATGCGTGTCTTCATCTGATGGTCACCGTTGTGGAAACTAAGGGATGAGCAGGCGGCCGCATGCCGAACGGACCGATGCCCATGGCTCCGGAACGCTGCCTGAAGGGCAGGGTTGACCGGGGGAATGCATCAAACCGTCTCATTGGACCGGGGAAGTGTAGCGGGCTTCGGAGCGCGACCACGCGGATCCCATGACGCCGGTATGTATCAGGTGCCACAAACAAAAACGGGCGGACTCGATGAGCCGCCCGGGCGCAGAAATGCGCAGTAACACCACGAAAGGTCAACTCCCCCGATACGTCCCGAAGCTCCACGGCGAGCACAGCAGCGGCACATGGTAGTGCTGCGCGGCATCGGCAACGGTGAAACGCACGGGCACGATATCGGCGAACACGTCCGGCGTCTTGAAGTAGTCGGCGACCCAGAAGCGCAGTTCGAAGTCTCCGGTGCGCGCCTGCGTGGCGGGCAGCATGGGGGCGTCGGTGCGCCCGTCGCTGTTGGTGTGTGCGCGGGCGATGAGCTTCGGGGGCTGCGTGCCCATGTCGAATAGTTCGATCTGCATGCCTGCAACGGGCCTGCCGAGCGATACGTCGAGTACGTGAGTGCTGATGCCTGCCATGATCGGTCTCCTTGTCAGCGAACGGGCTGCATCAGCTGCCGCGATAGTAGTTGTAGCTCCACGGCCCGAACAGCACGGGCAGGTGGATGCGCTGGCTGGCGTCCGTCACGCGGAAGCGCAGCGGGATCTTCGACAGGAACAGCGGCTGCGGCAGGTTGGCCTTGCGCGCGGCGAAGTATTCGTCGACATGCAGCAGCAGTTCGTAGGTGCCCGTGCGGTAGGTGTCGCCGATCAGCAGCGGCGGTTCGCTGCGGCCGTTGGCGGCGAGCGTGACGGTCTGCAGGTGGCGCGGCTGGCCGTTGTCGATGCGATACATGTCGACGCGCATGCCAGCGGCGGGGGTGCCGTGCCAGGTGTCGAGCGCGTGCATGGTCAGGCGCGGGCTCAGGCCGCCTTGCTGCACGGGGCCGGTGGTCTGGTTGGGCGCGGTCTCGGCCAGCGCGCTGCCGGCCAGCAGGGCGCCGCCGCCCAGCGTGAGCGATTGCAGCGCAAAGCGGCGGCGGCTGGCGTCGAATTCGGGGTCTTGCTGGTCGCGCATATCAGGCCTCACGCTTGTTGCCGAGCTGGCGGATGCCGACTAGCACCAGCACCGCAGCCACGATCTCGATGACAGCCACCAGGTACAGGCCGGTGGTGACCTTGCCGGTGGCGGTCTTGATCAGGCCCATTGCGTACGGCGCGCCGAAGCCCGCCAGGTTCGAGACGGAGTTGATCAGTGCCACGCCCACCGCGGCGGCACTGCCGGCCAGGTAGCGATTGGGCAGCTGCCAGAACACGGGAATCGCGCTCATGGTGCCGACAAGCGCTGCGGTCATGGCCAGCAGGGCGATCACGGGCGACAGTGCATTCATGCCGAGCAGCACGGCCAGCACGGCCATGGCCCCGCCACCGACCAGCGCCGCGCTGCTGAAGTGCCAGCGCACTTCATTGCGGCGGTCGGAATGCGCGCCGTTGGCGATCATGCCGATGGCACCGCACAGGTAGGCCACCGCGGCAATCCAGCCGACCGCCATGGGCGTGGTGAAGCCCACGTCCTTGATGATGGTCGGGATCCAGAACGTCAGCGTGGAGTTGGCGCACAGCAGGCAGAAGTAGATCGCGATCAGCAGCCACACCTTGGGGTTGGTGAAGACGCTGCGCCAGTCATGGCCGCGTTCGCCCATGGCGGCGTTGTCGCGCTTGAGGGCGTCGAGCACCACGCGCTTTTCATTGTCGGTGAGCCAGTTGGCCTGCTCGGGCTTGTCGGTCATGTAGAACCAGGCAAAGATGCCGGCCAGCACGGAGGGGATGCCTTCGATGATGAACAGCCACTGCCAGCCGTGCATGCCATGCACGCCGCCCATCGAGGTCATGATCCAGCCGGCCAGCGGGCCGCCGAGCACGCCGGCGATGGCCGAGGCCGACATGAAGGTGCCGAATGCCCTGGCGCGCCGCTCCGACGGGTACCAGTAGGTGAGGTACAGGATCACGCCCGGATAGAAGCCCGCTTCGAACGCGCCGAGCAGGAAGCGCAGCGTGTAGAACTGCATGGGCGTGGTGACATGGGTCTGCAGCATGCAGATCACGCCCCAGCAGATGGTGATGCGCATGATGGTCTTCTTGGCGCCGATCTTCTGCAGCAGCATGTTCGACGGCACTTCGAACAGGAAGTAGCCGATGAAGAAGATGCCGGCACCGAGCCCGTACACCGCTTCGCTGAATTGCAGCGAATCGAGCATCTGCAGCTTGGCGAAGCCGATGTTCACGCGGTCCAGCCAGGCGAGCACCCACAGCACGCCCAGGAAGGGCAGCAGGCGCCAGGAGACCTTGCGGTAGACGCTGGCTTCCGCGTCGTCCGCCGTGCCGGCGAAGATCGGCACGCCTTGTTTCGTAATGGACATGGTGTCTCCTGTCTCGTCAGTTTGCGTCGTGCGGCCCGGCTGCCTGGCAGCGGTGCGGCGGGCGCCGACCGTTTGGTTGGAAGCAAGTATAGGAATGGCCTGACGGGGGGGAACGGGAGGGCTGGTATAGGCCCTATATCAGCATCGATATGGGGCGGAAAGCCTTGTGCGGCGTGGGTTTGCGGGCGTTCGCGAGACCTGTTCGCGGACTTATGGATTACCCTAGTCGGCCCGTTCATGCCCTCTCGGACGAATATCGGTTTCGGAACGACCGGGAGTGACTCCGGGTTCGACCGCGTTGCCGTGCGGTGCGCGACACGCTACAAAGTGGTCATTGGCGGACTGGGATAATGCGGCGATTGCGCTGCCGGAAGCACCCGGCCGCCATCCTCGCCCAGGACCCGACCATGATCCGCGCCGACGACCCCTTCGATACCTACCTGCTGCGCGTGCTGTGCATCCTGATCGCCGAGCAGAGCGTCTCGCGCACGGCCATTCGCCTGAACCAGTCGCAGCCGGCGATCAGCTCGGCGCTCAAGCGGTTGCGCGCGATCTTCAACGACCCGCTGCTCACGCGCGAGAAGAACGTGATGGTGCCGACCGAGCGCGCGTTGCAGCTCGCGCGCAACGCGCAGGCTGCACTCAGCGCACTGGACAACCTGCTGGTGTCGGACGACCGCTTCGACGCTGCCACCACCGAGCAGACCTTCACCGTGGCGATGCCCGACTACCTCGCGCCGCCGTTCTTTGCGCACGTGGTGCGAGAGTTCCGCCGCGCAGCGCCGCACGCGCGCCTGGTAGCCGTGCCGCTCAGCGCGACCTTCGACTACGAACAGGCCTTGTCGGAAGGCGCAGCAGATATCGTCATCGGCAACTGGCCCAACCCCCCAGAGCACTTGCACCTGTCGGTGCTGCTGGAGGACGAGGTGGTCTGCATGGTGGCGCAGGACAGCGTGCACAACCAGCCCGGCAAGTTCACCGCGCAGGCTTACCTGGGAGCGGCGCACATCGTGCCGACGCCCTATTCGCGCGACCAGCGCGGCCTGGTCGATTCGGGACTCAGCACCATGCGCGTACACCGCGACAACCGCGTGAGCTGCCCGTACTTCAACCTGGCGCCAAGCCTGATACCCGGCACCGACCTGATCCTGACCACGGGCCGTCACTTTGCCAACTATCACGCACAGCATGTGTCGGTGGCAGTGCTCAGGCCGCCGATCGACTTCCCGTTCATGCGCTTCTACCAGCTATGGCATCCATCGCGCCACCGCTCGGCGGCACATATGTGGCTGCGCGGCATGCTGACGACTGCTTCGCAGGAACTGCGCAACCTGCGCGACATGCAGCCAGCCTGACCGTATCGGATTCTGTTATGCGACCTATAGGGTAGCGGCCCTCGCCGCTGCCGGACGCGCTTCCTATACTCGGCCCGTATTCAACGTCCATGCCTTGCCAACGCGGCGGGTTTTACGGGAGAGCAGTCCATGTCACAGTCAATCGATCTCGCGCCGGTCAACGCGCTGGACCGGGCGGGCTTCGCGCGCGCGTTCGGCAGCGTGTTCGAGCACTTTCCGCAGGCGGCGGCAGGGGCCTGGGCGCAGCGCCCGTTTGCGTCGGTGGCGGCGCTGCATGACGCGATGATGGACGTAGTGCGCAATCTCGACGACAAGGGCCAGCGCGATTTCCTGAACCTGCACCCGCTGCTGTCCGGCGCCAACATCCGCGCGGGCACGATGACGGCGGATTCGAATGCAGAGCAGAAGAGTGCGGGGCTGGATGCGATGTCGGCACAGCAGGAAGCGTCGCTGGACCGCATGAACGCGGCCTACCTCGCGCGCCACGGTTTCCCGTTCATCATCTGTGTGCGGCACTACACGCGTGAAGGCATCTTCGCCGCGCTGGAGCGCCGCGTGGACCGCAGCACGCCAGTGGAGCTGGATGAGGCGCTGGCGCAGATCGCGGCGATTACGAGAGGGCGGCTCCATGCGCGGCTGAATGCGCTGACGTCATGATTCCGGCTGCGTGCCCGCGCAGGATCGCCGGGCACGCAGCCAGGGCCGGCTAACTCAACCGAGCCTGAACTGCCCCACCGCCCCTGCCAGGCTCGCCGCCTGTGTCTGCAGCGCCGAGGCCGCGGCCGTGGATTGCTCCACCAGCGCCGCGTTCTGCTGCACCATCTCGTCGAGCTGGGTCACGGCCTTGTTCACTTCCTGGATGCCGCGTGTCTGCTCGATGGCAGCGTGCGTGATCTCGGCGATGATGCCGGTCACCTTCGAGACATTGCTGACGATCTCATGCATGGTCTCGCCGGCACGCTGCACCTGACCTGAACCAGTGGTCACGCTGCCCACGGTCGATTCGATCAGCGTCTTGATTTCCTTGGCGGCCTGCGCGCTGCGTTGCGCCAGGGCTCGCACCTCGCCCGCCACCACGGCAAAGCCGCGGCCCTGATCGCCGGCACGAGCGGCTTCGACGGCCGCGTTCAGCGCGAGGATATTGGTCTGGAAGGCAATGCCTTCGATCACGTTGATGATGTCCGCCACACGCACCGAGGCACTTTCGATCTCGCCCATGGTGCTGATCACTTCGCCGATCACTACGCCACCGTTCTCGGCCACGCGCGACGCGGCACCGACCGATTCATTGGCCTGCTGAGCGGAGTTCGCGGATTGCGACACCGTCGCCGTGATCTCTTCCATCGATGCGGCGGTCTGCTCCAGGCTGGCCGCGGCGCTTTCAGTGCGGCGTGACAGGTCAATATTGCCGGCGGCGATTTCGTCGGAGGCCGCGCGCACGGATTCGCTTGTGTCGCGGATGTCGCGCATGACGGTGCAGAGCTTGTCGGCAAAGGTGTTGAACGCCACGGCGATCTGCGCGACTTCGTCGCGGCCGTCGGCGGGCAGGCGCTGCGTGAGGTCGCCATCGCCGGAGCCGATCGCGCGCATCGCATCGCGGATCTGCGAGAGGCGCCGGAATGACACGGCAGTTACCGCGCCGGCTACCACGGCTGCCACGCACGCAATGATGATGAGTGCCGCCACTGCGGCGATCAGCGTCGAACGCATGCCGGCGGTGGCCTCGGACTTGTCCAGTGCGACGATCACCATCCAGTCGGAATTCGGGATCTCACGCGCGCGCAGCAGCTTGGCGGCGCCGGCGACTTCCACTTCAAGCGGCTGCGTGGCGCCGGGCAGCGATGCGAGCTTGTCCGCGCCCAGCGCCGGTACCAGTTCCGACACCGGCTTGAGCGTCAGCTTGTCGTCGGGGTGCGCGACGATCAGGCCGTTCTTCGACACCAGCATGCCGAAGCTTGCCGGCGTGGGGTGGATGGCCTTGACGTTGGCGATTACGGTGTCCATGGCCACATCGCCCGAGACAACGCCTTTCACACCGCCGTCGCGCACCACAGGTGCCGCGAACGCGACCACCAGCTTGCCGGTGCCCGCATCGACATAGGGCGGCGTCACCACCGGTTTGCCGGCGCTGACGGCCTGCTTGTACCAGGGGCGACTGGTGGGATCGTAACCGGGCGGGATGCCGGTCGGATTCGAGAATCTTGCAGTCTTGTCCGCGTAGCCGACATAGACGTTGGTGAAGCCGCCGGCATCGGCAATCTGCTTCAGCGCGGTGTCGGGCTCCGGCTGCAGCACGGCGTCCTGCAGCGAGCTGATCATCTGGCTGTGGGAAGCGACCCAATCCGTGATGGCGGCGGCGTGGCCGTTCTGCACGGCCGTGAGGCTGCTGTCGATGGCTTCGTTGTTGTAGCGGTTGGCGACAAGCTGGCCGAGTGCCGCGTTGACGGCCAGTGCGGCGATGACAATGGCCACGCATAGGGCCATGATCCGCGCGCGGATGGTGGTGAACATCTGGGCAGTTCCTTCGTAGGGAATCGTTGGGGGCGTTTGTGCGTGGGGTCTCCACACGGCAGGTAAACGGAGTCCGTTCCGCTGACTTGAGGCCACCCGGCCGGTCATCGTGAAAATGACGCATATTGCCGAAGCAACCCGCCAGCCCAGTGCACGATCCGGCGCTTGTTGCTGTCGTGAATGTATGCATTCGCGAAGCGCATCCCGTTGCGAGGCATGGCATCGCATGGGGCAACGCCTGCGATGCGCTGCCATGCAACTGATATTGCCCTGCAGCGCGGGCGCGCTGCGCCCGATGTCACCGCGACGATTGCGGGGGCGACGGCGGCGCAGCAAATGCGTCGCCGCACTGCACTGCGCGTGCCGACGCAAACAGCCTGCCAGCGATAAAGTCTGCCTGAGCGGATATGCAGACAACCGACTGCGTTCCCTTACAGCCCATTACAAACACTTACAGCGCTTATGCCGTCTGGAGCATATTCTGCGGTCACCCCACAACCAACAAGTGGAGAGACACCGTGTCAGATCTTTCTTTTTCTTATTCTTCCAGCGCATTGCGCATCGTCGCACTGGCCGGCGCCCTTGGGCTGGCAGCGTGCGGCGGTGGTGGCGATGGTTCAGGTGGCGGCGGCGGTGGCCAGGGAACGCTGCAGGTCTCGATGACCGACGCGCCGGCCTGTGGCTTCGATCATGTCTTCGTGACGGTCAACCGGGTGCGCGTGAATACCGACGCCAATGCCGATCCTGGCGGCAGCGGCTGGGTCAATATCGACGTATCGCCGGCGCGCAAGATCGATCTGCTGTCGCTGACCAACGGCGTGCTCTCTTCGCTGGGCCAGACCGCACTGCCGGCTGGCAATTACCAGCAGATCCGGCTGGTGCTCGACCCGAACAACGGGGCCGGTGCGGCGGCGCTGGCCAATTCCGTCGTACCTACCGGCGGTAGCGAGCAGACGCTGGATACACCGAGTGCGGTGCAATCGGGCATCAAGATCAACCGGCCATTCACGGTATCGTCCGGCACGCTGACCGACCTGGTGCTCGATTTCGACGCCTGCAAGTCGGTGGTGAAGCGTGGCAATGGCACCTTTGGCCTGAAGCCGGTGGTGACGGCGATACCGACCGTGGTCAGTGGCGCCGTGACCGGCGTGGTGGGTTCGGCCCCGGGCGCCAGTGTCTATGCCGAGCGCAACGGCGTGGTCGTGAAGGCCACGGTGGCGGACGCCAACGGCAACTTCACGCTGTCGCCGATCGAGCAGAGCAGCACTGCCGGCGCAGTGGATGTGGTGGTGGTGCCGGGCGCGGCCAATGGTCGCGGCACGGGCATTGTGCGTAGCGTGCCGGTGGTGGCAGGCGGCAGCACCGCGATCTCGACCTCCGCGTCACCGATGTCGCTGCCGACGTCGACGTACCGTCGGGTTTCGGGGACGGTCTCGCCGGCCTCTGCCGAAGCGACGCTGCGCGCGCTGCAACTGGCCAGCGGCGGTACCTTCGAGATCGCCGCGACGGCTGCCGCTACCGATACCGGTGCCTACAGCTTCTTCGCGGCCGCGCCGGCGCTGCCGGTTGCCGCACCGGTGGTGGGCACGTACCAGGCAGCGCTACCGATTCCGCTGCAGCCCGTCAGCGCTGCCGGCGGCAAGTACAGCGTGGAGGCCACCAGCTCCGCAGGCGTGGTGAAAACGCAGCAGGTGGATGTGAACATCGCCGACGTGGTTCAGGACTTCTCGTTCTGAGCGAAGCCCGCAGCGGTCGGATGAGCCGGAAGGGGCGTGAGCCTGCTTCCGGCTTTTTGTTGCCGGCCGGACTGGGACCGCCCGGTCTTTTCATTCCCGCTGGCCGTGGTTTCCCGCTAGACTTTGAGTCTCGCGTCCCCCCGGAGTATCGCGCCATGGCAGCACGTACCGCGGGCAAGTCCGCCGCCACGCCAGATGAGTCGCCTGCCTCGGCACGGCAGCCCGCTTCGGGGCGCAAGGCTGATGCATCGGGCACGGCCGATACCCTGATACGCGTCGGCATCGGCGGATGGAGCTATGCGCCGTGGCGCGACAACTTCTATCCCGAAGGGCTCGCACAGGCGCGCGAACTCGAATACGCGAGCCGCCACCTGACGGCCATCGAGATCAACAGCACCTACCACGGCACCCAGAAGCGCACGTCCTTTGCCAAGTGGCGCGACGAAACGCCCGATGATTTCGTGTTCTCGGTGAAGGCCTCGCGCTTCGCCACCAACCGCCGCGTGCTTGCGGAGTCCGGCGACTCGATCACGCGCTTCATCGACTCCGGCATTGCCGAACTTGGCGCAAAGCTGGGCCCGCTGGTGTGGCAGTTTGCCCCGACCAAGCAGTTCGACGCCGAGGATTTCGAGGCCTTCCTGCAATTGCTGCCCGATTCGGTGGAGGGCGTGAAGCTGCGCCACGTGCTGGAGGTACGGCATGACAGTTTCAGGTCGCCCGAGTACCTGGAGCTCGCGCGCAAGCACAAGGCCGCCACGGTCTACACGGATTCGCCGAAGTTTCCGTCGATCGCGGACCTGACCACGGACTTCGTCTACGCGCGCCTGATGGAAAGCAGCGAGAAGCTGACGACCGGCTACGGGCCGAAGGCGCTGGATGCATGGGCACAGCACGCGCATACCTGGGCCGCGGGCAAGGCGCCGGCGGAGCTGGAGCAGGTGCAGGACAAGCAGCCGGCGGCCAAACGGCGCGAAGTCTTCATCTTCTTCATCAATGGCGCCAAGGAACGCGCCCCGGCGGCCGCGCAGGCATTGCTGTCGCGTCTGGGCTGGGCGCCGCAGGAGCCGGTGCCGGTGAAAAAGCGCGCCTGAGGGCGGTTGTCCGAAACCCCGTTGCTACAATCCGGCATGAACGAAAACTCCCCATCGCCGCAAGCCGGCGCCCCCGCCGCGGATTTTCCACCCCTGCCCCTGTGGCCGGCCATGCTGGCAACGCTGGCCCAGCTCGGCTATGACGGGATGAGGCCGATCCAGGCCGCCAGCCTGCCTCTGACGCTGGCCGGACATGACTTGATTGCCCAGGCCAAGACCGGCAGCGGCAAGACTGCCGCGTTTGCGCTGGCCCTGCTCCACCGGCTGGACA
>JACXTT010009539.1_pt1 | contig 13256 bp, 13 predicted proteins | sample 9270951 | NCBI WGS metagenome assembly JACXTT01 (sample SAMN15532306, study PRJNA645909) | rock metagenome | isolation source: weathered quartz diorite | place: Puerto Rico | collected 2017-06-21
GGCTAGAATGCCCGCGTGCCGGTCGACGCCTTCTCGAGCGCTGCAGAGCTCGCCGCCGCGCTGCGCGCGCGCCGCGTCTCGGCGCGCGAGCTGATCGAGCTTCATCTGGCGCGCATCGCGCGCCACAACCCCTCGCTTAACGCCATCTGCACGCTGGATGAGGCCGGCGCGCGCCGCCGCGCGCACGAAGCGGACGCCGCGCTTGCCCGCGGCGAGCTGTGGGGGCCGCTGCACGGCGTGCCGATGACCATCAAGGACGCGCTCGAGACCGCCGGCTTGCGCACCACCGGCGGCCATCCGCCGCTTAAGGACTACGTGCCTGCGCAGGACGCCCCCGCGGTGGCGCGGCTGCGGGCCGCCGGCGCGATCCTCCTCGGCAAGACCAACGTGCCGCCGCTTTCGGCGGACTACCGCGCCGACAACCCGATCTTCGGCCGCACCAACAACCCCTGGAACCTCGAGCGCACGCCCGGCGGCTCCACCGGCGGCGGCGCGGCCGCGGTAGCGGCCGGACTCTGCGCCTTCGATGTCGGCAGCGACCTCGCGGGCTCGGTGCGCACGCCGGCGCACTTCTGCGGACTCTTCGGCCTGAAGCCCACCGAGCGGCGCATCCCGAATGCCGGCCACATCCCCGAGCCGCCCGGCGTGCCGCGCGCCGTGCGCCACATGAACGTGCTCGGGCCGCTGGCACGTTCGGTGGACGATCTCGCGCTCATTACCGAGATCCTCAGCGGGTCCGCCGATGCGGAGCCCGACGTGCCGCCGGTGCCATGGACCGAGGCGCCCGAGCGGCCGCTAAAAGCGCATCGCTTCGCGTGGAGTGCTGACTTTGGCGGTGTGCCGGTCACGCGTGAAATGAAACAAGCAATACAGAAGCTGGCTGCCGCGCTCGCCACCACCGGCTGCATCGTCGAGCAGCGCAATCCCGACGGCTTCAGCTACGACGAGGCCTGGGAGGCCTGGGGCGAGATCGCCATCGCCGAGCGCGCCGCTACCGGCGCCGAGCGGAGCCGCGAGCGCGTCGCGGCCCTCAACGCGACGCTCGGCGACGCCTGGGCGGTGTCGCGCGGCTCGGCGAAGGGCGTGCGCGCCACCATCGGCGACTACATGGCCGCGCTCACGCGGCGTGACCAATTGATCGCGACCCTCGAGCGCTTCTTCGATCGGTGGGACGTGCTCATCTGCCCGGTGACGGTGAGCCCGGCGATCGGCCACGTGCCCTTCGGCACGCCGATCGAGGTCGATGAGCACAAGGTGCCTTACTTCATCGCCGGTACTGCGTATACGTGCCCATTCAATCTGACGGGCAACCCAGCCGCGGTCTTGCCGCTCGCGCGCTCGCGCGACGGCCTGCCGATCGGCGTGCAACTGGTGGCCAAGCGCTGGGCAGAGCCCGCGCTGCTGGCGTTGGCGCAACAGGTGACGCTCATCACCGGCCCGTTTACGCCGCCGCCCGGCTATCGATGAAGATCGACTGGGACGTGCCGGTCCGCATGGACGACGGCCTCGTGCTGCGGGCGGATATCTTCCGGCCCGGTGACGGCCGTCACCCGGCGATCCTGAGCTACGGGCCGTACGGCAAGGGCCTCGCGTTCCAGGAAGGCTACAAGAGCGCCTGGGAAATCATGGCGCGTGAGAACCCGGAGGTGCTCGCGGGCTCCTCGAACCGCTACCAGAACTGGGAAGTGGTCGACCCGGAAAAATGGGTCCCGGAGGGCTACGCCTGCATCCGGGTGGACTCGCGCGGCGCCGGCCGCTCGCCCGGCTACCTCTGCCACAACAACGCGCGCGAGACGCGCGATATCTACGAGTGCATCGAGTGGGCCGCGGCGCGGCCCTGGTGCACGGGCAAAGTCGGCATGAACGGCATCTCGTACTATGCGAGCAATCAGTGGCGCGCGGCCGCGGCTTCGCCGCCGCAGCTCGCGGCGATCTGCGTGTGGGAAGGCTGGAACGACGCGTATCGCGAGAGCGCGCGGCACGGCGGCATCATCTGCAGCTTCCGCAAGAACTGGCAGGACATGCAGGTGAAGACCGTGCAGCACGGCATGGGCACGCGCGGCAAGAAAAACCCCAACACCGGCGAGCTGGTCTGCGGCCCCGAGACGCTGAGCGAAGAAGAGCTTGCACGCAATCGCGAGGACATGTGGCAGGCGTTCCTTACTCGCGAGATGGACAGCGCGTACTACCGCGAACGCAGCGCCGACCTCGGCAAGGTCACCGTGCCGCTGCTCACAGCGGCCAACTGGGGTGGGCAGGGTCTGCATACGCGCGGCAACTTCGAAGGCTTCATGCGCGCCGCCTCGCCGCAGAAGTGGCTCGAGGTGCACGGCGGCTCGCACTGGGCGCCGTTCTACACCGACTATGGGCGCAAGCTGCAGCTCGCCTTTTTCGAGCACTTCCTGAAAGGCGCGCGCAACGGCTGGGAGCGCCGGCGGCGCGTGCAGCTCAACGTGCGCCATCCGGGCGAGCGCTTCGAGCCGCGCATGGAAGACGAATGGCCCCTCGCGCGCACGCAATGGACGCGCTTCTATCTCGATCCGCAAGGGTTGCGGCTCGCGCCACAGGCGCCGAGCGGCGGACGGCCGCTCACCTACGATCCGACGGGCAACGGCGTCACGTTCTCGATGGTCGCGGAGCGCGAGACCGAGATCACCGGTCCCTCGGCGCTCAAGCTCTACGTCGCCTCCGCGACCGCGGACGCCGACCTCTTCATCGTGCTGCGCGTCTTCGACCCGGCGGGGAAGGAAGTGCTGTTCCAGGGCGCGCTGGATCCGAAGACGCCGGTAGGGCAAGGCTGGCTGCGCGCCTCGCACCGCAAGCTCGACCGCGAGCTCACGCTGCCTTACAGGCCGTATCACACGCACGATGACAAGCAGCCGCTCGCGCCCGGGGAGACGGTGGAGCTCGACATCGAGATCTGGCCGACGTGCATCGTGGTGCCGGCGGGCTATCGCATCGCGCTCACCATCCGCGGCCGCGACTACGAGCACGACGAGCCGGCGGCGACGCTCTCGAACATGAAGCATCCGATGCGCGGCTGCGGGCCGTTCACGCATGACGACGAGACCGACCGGCCGCCGCAGATCTTCAGCGGCAAGGTGACGCTGCACTTCGAGCGGCAGCCTTACCTCTTGCTGCCGATCATTCCGCCGAAACAGGAGCCAGCGTGAAGCTGACCGTCACTATTTTGGGGTTGCTGTGCTCGGCGCTGGTGCACGCCCAGGCCGCATCGTCCATATATCCCAACAAGCCGATCCGCCTGATCGTGCCGTTTCCGCCGGCCGAGACGATGGACGTGATGTCGCGGCTGATCGGTCCGAAGCTGAGCGAGCGGCTCGGGCAGCAGGTGATCATCGACAATCGACCCGGCGCGAGCGGCATGCTCGGCCTCGATCTCGTGGCGAAGGCGGCCCCCGACGGCTACACCCTCGGCGCCGGCCAGGGCGGCAACATGGTGATCCTGCCGCACACCAGCCGAAACATTCCCTACAACGTGCTCAAGGACTTCGTCCCGATTGCGCTCTCGACGACCAACTACCTCGCGATCGTCGGAGCCCTGAAGGCGCCGTTCAAGACCATCGGCGAGATGGTCGCGTACGCCAAGGCGAATCCCGGCAGGCTCACCGTCGCGACGAACGGCGAGGGCGGCTTTCCGCACCTCGCGTTCGAGCACCTGCGCACGATGGCGGGCTTCACGTTCACGCACGTGCCGTACAAGGGCGCCTCGGCAATAGTGACCGACATCGTCGGCGGTCAAGTGCTTACCGGTATCACGAGCATCGCCACCGCGACGCCGCATGTGAAGTCGGAACGCGTGCGCATGCTGGCGGTGACGAATGCGACTCGGGTGGCGCTCTGGCCGGACGTGGCGGCGGCGGCCGAGGCAGTGCCGGGCTACGATTCGAACGGCTGGTTTGGCTATGTCGCGCCCGCGGGCACGCCGCGCGACATCGTGGTGCGCCTCAATGCCGAGATCAACCGGGCGATCCGCGAGCCCGATGTCAGCGAGAAGCTCGTGAACGCCGGACTGACGATCGTGACCGAATCGCCGGAATACTTCGGTGGATACTTCAGGCGCGACTACGCGAAATACGGAAAACTGGTGAGGGACATCGGCTACACGCCGCAATGACGCAAAGGAAGAGTGCCATGGCAACCAAGGAAGAAGGCGCCGCGAAGGAAGCGGCAAAGCAGTCGGTGAACCTGCAGCTCATGCGCGCCAATGGATCGGATCAGCCGGCGCTCGCCAACGTCACGCTGGTGGAGCCGTGAGCCGGCGGCAGAAGGCGGATGCGCGGTAAGCGCATCGCGATCCTCGAGGCGCGGCTCGGCCAGCAGCTCGCCGAGCTGGTCGCCGCGCGCGGCGGCGTGCCGGTGCATGCGCCGGCGCTCGCCGAGGTGCCGGACCTCGATGCCGGCGCGATCGCCGAGCTGGTGCGCTCGCTCGAGGCGCGTCCCGCGGCGCTCGCCATCTTCCAGACCGGCGTCGGCACGCGCGCGCTGTTCAATGCGACCGACGGCCTGGGGCTGACGCCCAAATTTCTTGCGCTGCTGGCAAAGAGCACGGTGGTGGCGCGCGGGCCGAAGCCGACAGCGGCGCTGCGCTCGCGCGGCGTGCGCATCGACCGCGCCGCCGCCGAGCCGTTTACCACGCACGAGGTGCTCGCCGCCATCGGCGATTCGCCGCTCGGCGGCAGTCGCGTGATCGTGCAGCGCTACGGCGTCGCCAACGCCGAGCTCGACCAGGCGCTCGCGGCGCGCGGGGCGGAGGTGATGGAGATTCCCACTTATCGCTGGTCGCTGCCGGCGGATACCAAGCCGCTCGCGGAGCTGATCGGCGCGCTCGAGCGCCGCGAGATCGATGCCGCGGTGTTCACCAACGCCGAGCAGGCGCGCAACCTCTTCGCCATCGCCGCGCAGCGCGGCAAGGGCGAGGCGCTGCGCGCGGCGCTCAACGCGACGCTCGTCGCATCGATCGGGCCGGTGGCCTCCGCGGCGCTGCGCGAGGCGCAGGTGAAGGTGGGCGTCGAGGCGAGCCCGCCGAAGCTCGGCGCGCTGCTCACGGCGCTCGAGGCTGCGCTTCGCTAGCTACAGCTTCTTGCCGAGCACTTGGTCCATGGGCGTCGGCGCCGCCGCCAGCGCCGCCCGCCTGGGCGACGACCAGGTTGTCGCTGCCCGCCGACGCGGTCACCGGCAGCGCGAACACCCCGGCGACTGCCACTGCCATCAAGGTCTTGATCATCACAATCTCCAGAGAGCGAAAACGATCGCCTGGCCTTGCCAGTGCCCCCTTTAGCTGCAAGCGCCATGCCGTAGGAACCCGGGCTTCGGGTACGATTGCCGTCCTTCGCGACCACCTGGAGGAGGAGGCTCGATGAGGAACGCCTGTTGCGCCGTGATTGCCGCGCTGCTCGCGGCGTCGCCCATGGCGCGCGCGCAGCACGGCGCGAGCGCCTCGAACATGGCGCTCGTCGGCCACCACGACCTACAGGGTCGCAGCGCCTACCAGCCGCTCATCAAGGAAAGCCGCGGGCGCTGGATCGCCTACGTCGGCCACCACGGCGGCCGCGCGCTCAATGCGCTCACCGGCGCGGTGGAGGACAACGGCACCTCGATCGTCGACGTCACCGATCCACGCCGGCCGCGCTACCTCGCGCACATTCCCGGCGAGCCCGGGCAGGCGGAAAGCGGCGGCGCGCAGATGGTGCGCGTCTGCAACGGCTCCGAGCTCCCCAAGGGCGACAAGAGCAAGGTCTACATGCTGCGCAATTTCGGCAACCGCGCCCACGAGATCTGGGATGTCACCAACCCCGAAAAGTCCGCGCGTATCAGCGTGGTGGTCGAGAACCTGCGCGACACGCACAAGAGCTGGTGGGAATGTGATAGCGGCATCGCCTACCTCGTCTCCGGCTTGCCGGACTGGCGCGTGCGACGCATGACGCAGGTCTACGACCTCTCCGATCCGGTACATCCGCACTTCATCCGCAACTTCGGCCTCGTCGGCCAGCAGCCGGGCGCCAGCGGCCCGGCGCCTAGCGAGCTGCACGGCATGATCTCAACCGGACCGAAGGGCAACCGCATCTATTTCGGCTACGGCACCAACAAGTCCGGCGTGCTGCAGATCGTCGACCGCCAGAAGCTGATTTCCGGACCGGCCGAGCCGACGCCCGCGAACCTGCTGGCGCCGCAGGTCGGGCGCTTCGATATGAACGTCAATAACGGCGCGCATACGACGCTTCCGGTACCCGGCATCCAGGTAGCGGAGTTCGCCAAGGACAAGGATGGCGGCAAGCGCGACATCGTCGTGGTGGTGGACGAATCGCTCGCCAACGAATGCACCGAGCCGCGGCAGATGGTGTGGATCGTCGATGCGACCGACGAGAGGACCCCTGTGAGCATCGCCACCTACACGGTGCCCGAGTCGAGCGGCAACTTCTGCGCGCGCGGCGGGCGCTTCGGCTCGCATTCGTCGAACGAGAACCAGCCGCCGATGTATGCCGGGCGCTATGTCTTCGTCGCCTGGTTCAACGCCGGCGTGCGCGCGCTCGACATCTCCGATCCGTACCACCCGCGCGAGGCGGGCTACTACATTCCCGCCACCACCGAGAAGACCGACAAGCGCTGCGTGAAGGATGCTTCCGGCGAGCGCTGCAAGGTGGCGATCCAGACGAACAACCTAGAGGTCGACGATCGCGGCTTCATCTACGCGGTCGATCGCGCCAACACCGGGCTGCACATCATCGAATTCAAGCGCTGATGGACCTCGGCCTCGCCGGCAAATGCGCGCTCGTCACCGGCGCGAGCATGGGGATCGGCCGTGCCATCGCGCTCGCGCTGGCGAAGGAAGGCGTACGGCTCGCCGTCGCCGCGCGGCGCCGCAACCTCCTGGAAGACTTGCAGCGGGAGAGCGGAAAGCTGGTCATCATCGAGCAGGACTTCCTCCCCGCTGAGGCTCCTGCCCGTATCGCGGAGGCTGCGCTCGCCGGCCTCGGCCGCGTCGACATCCTCGTCAACAACGCGGGCGGCAGCCGCCGCTTCACGCTGGAGTCGACCGACGAGCAGTGGGAGGAAGCGCTCACGCTCAACTTCCGCCGCCATCGCGAACTCACGCATCGCCTGCTGCCGCAGATGATCGAGCGCAAATGGGGCCGCATCATCAACGTCACCGGCAAGTCCGAGCCCGAGGGGCTGAACGGCGCCTTCGCCGCCAAGGCGGCGGTGCATTCGTGGGCGAAGGGCCTGTCGCGCGAGGTGGGAAGACACGGCATCACCGTGAACAGCGTGCCGCCAGGCCGCATCATTTCCGAGCAGATCCTGCGCAACTACCCGCCGGAATTCCGCGAGCGTGAAAGCCGCGAGGACATCCCGGTCGGCGAGTACGGCAAGCCGGAGGACGTTGCCAACCTGGTCTGCTTCCTCGCTTCGCCGCGCGCGCGCTACATCACCGGTGCCGTCATCCCGGTGGACGGCGGCCTGCGCCGCTACCAGTTCTGAGGAGCGCCCATGCCTACGAGACGCCAACTGCTGCTCGCCGCCACCGCTTCGGCGCTTGCTCCACGCCTGGCGCTCGCAAAGGCCGCGCAGCCCGCGACGCCGATCAACTTCGAAGTGCCGCCGCTCGCCTGCGACTGCCACACGCACATCCACGGCGAGATGCGCGAATTCCCGATGTCGCCGGTCCGCATCTACACGCCCGAGCCCGCGCTGCCCGCCGAAATGGCCGAGCTTCACCGCTCACTGCACATGCGCCGCGTAGTGATCGTTACACCAAGCGTCTACGGCACGGATAACTCGGCGACGCTCTGGGGCATGAAGGCGCGCGGCGCGGATGCGCGCGGCGTCGCCGTGATCGACGGAAGCACGCCGGATGCCGAGCTCGACGCCATGGGCCGCGCCGGCATCCGCGGCATCCGCATCAACCTCGCTACCGGCGGCAAGACGGTCGACCCGGCCGCGGCGCGCAAGCGCTTCCAGGACTCGGCCGAGCGCATCAAGTCGCGCGGCTGGCACGTGCAGATGTACACCACGCTGGACGTGATCTCCGCCATCAAGGATGCGGTACTCGCATCTCCGGTGCCGGTGGTGTTCGACCATTTCGGCCGTGCGCAAGCGACGCTCGGCGTCGAGCAGCCCGGCTTCGCGGATCTCGTCGAGCTGGTGCGCTCGGGCAAAGCGTACGTAAAGATCTCTGGCGCCTACCGCGTCTCGAAGCAAGCACCCGACTATCCCGACGCCGCGCCGATCGCGCGAGCGCTGATCGCGGCGAATCGCGAGCGCATCCTCTGGGGCACCGACTGGCCGCATCCGAACTCCGACCCGCTGCCCGGCTACGGCGCGATGGACGTGCGGCCGTATTTCCACATCGACGATGGGCGCCTTCTCAACCAGCTGCCGGCATGGGCGCCCGACGCGGCCACGCGCAAGGCGATCCTCGTGGACAATCCCGCGCGCCTTTACGGCTTCGCCGCCACATGAGGGCCCGCGCTGCCGTCTTCGCAGTGCTGCTCGCCGGGTGCGCTACGCAGGCGCCGATCGAACTGCGCGACATGGGCTCGTTCCACGTCGGCGGGCGCGAGGTGACGATCTCCGGCAAGCCGGTGAAGGAAGTGGTCTTCACGCCGGGCGGCGTGCCGGCGAAGCTCGATCCGAACGGTACGTACGTCGTCGAGTCGATGTACGTGCAGTACTTTCTGCCCGCGAACCGCCGCGGCGCCGTGCCGCTGCTCATGTGGCATGGCGGCGGACTTACCGGCGTCACGTACGAGACGACACCGGACGGCCGCGACGGCTGGCTCAACTGGTTCGTGAAGCGCGGCTGGGACGTCTACAACTCGGATGCGGTAGAGCGCGGCCGCGCCGGCTGGGCGATGTACCCGGAAATCTTCAAGAGCGAGCCGCTCTTCCTGCCGAAGAGCGACCCGTACGTGCGCTTCCGCATGGCGGGGAGCCAGTTTCCGGCGGAGGCGTACGACAACTTCATGCGCCAGGTCGTGCCGCGCTGGACCACCACCGACGACGCCATCATTGCTGCCTACACTGCGCTGGTCGACAAGATCTGCCCGTGCGTGCTGCTGTTCCATTCGCAGGCGGGCCAGTTCGGCTTCCGGGTAGCGCAGGCGCGACCGGAGAAGGTGAAGGCGCTGATCGCGGTCGAGCCCGCCGGCCAGGGTGATCCGCGGCAGGTCGACCGGCTGAGAGCGATCCCGACGCTCTTCATCTACGGCGACAACATCGAAAAGGACGCGCGCTGGCCGCAGATCCGCAAGAACGGTGTCGCGTTCGGCGAGGCGCTGCGCGCCACGGGCGCCAAAGTCGAAGTGGTCGACCTGCCGCAGGCCGGCATCCGCGGCAACTCGCACATGCTGATGATGGACAAGAACAACCTCGAGGTCGCGGCGCTCATCCAGCGCTGGCTCGAGCAGCAGGGCCTCTACCGATGAGAGCGCTGGCCCTCATTCTTGCGCTCGCGGCGGGCGCAGCGGCGGCGCAGAGCTATCCGACGAAGCCGATCCGGCTCGTCGTGCCGTTCGCGCCGGGCGGCTCGAGCTCGATCGTCGCGCGCAGCTTCGCCGCAGAGATGGAGAAGGGGCTCGGGCAGTCGCTCATCATCGAGAACAAGGGCGGAGGCGGCGGCACCGTGGCGATGGCGGATGTCGCGCATGCGGAGCCCGACGGCTACACGCTGATCATCGGCCACGTCGGCAGCCTGGCGATGACGCCGTACATCGAGAAGAACCTGGGATACGACGTGAACCGGGACTTCACCGCAGTCTCGCTGCTCGCCACGGTGCCGAACATCTTCGTGGTGCACGAGAGCGTGCCGGCGAAGAACCTGCGCGAGTTCGTCGCACTCGCCAAGCGCGAGCCGGAGAAGCTCAACTACGGCTCCGCAGGGAACGGCAGCGCGGGGCATCTCGCGATGGAGTACTTGAAGCTCGTGACCGGCATCGATATCCAGCATGTGCCCTACAAGGGCACCGGGCCGAATCTCATCGACCTGGTCGCCGGGCGCACGCAGGCCACCTCGGCCGGCACGCCGCCGCTCATGCCGCACGTGAAGAGCGGCAAGCTGCGCGTCATCGCCGTCGGCACGCCGGCGCGGCTCGCGTCGCTGCCCGATGTGCCGACCGTTGCCGAGCAAGGCTACCCAGGGTTCGAGACTTCGCAGTGGTATGGGCTCAATGCGCCGGCGAAAACACCGCGGGCGATCATCCAGCGGTTTGCCGACGAGGCGGCGAAAGCGGCGAAGACGCCGGCGCTGCTGCAGCGCTTTGCCGCGGAGGACGCGGAGGCGGTCGGCTCCAGCCCGCAGGAATACGCGCAGCTCATCGCCGGGGAGCAGGCGCGCTGGAAGGAAGTCATCGAGCGCGCCGGGGTCAAGTCGGACTGATGGTTGACGTCATCATCGTCGGTGGCGGCAACGCGGCGTTGTGCGCGGCGCTCGCGGCGCGCGAGCAGTGCGAACGGGTGCTCGTGCTCGAGCGTGCGCCGGAAGAGGAAGCGGGTGGCAATTCCCGATTCACGGCCGGCCTTTTCCGCCTGGTCTACAGCGGCCCCGAAGACCTGAAGACGCTGATCCCGGACCTCACGGCGGAGGAGATCGCCAACACCGACTTCGGCACCTATACCGAGGCGCAGTTTCTCGATGACATGGCGCGGGTGACGGAGTATCGCTGCGATCCCGATCTCACGGAGATCCTGGTGAAGAGAAGCCTGCCGACCGCGCAATGGATGCGAAAGCGCGGCGTGCGCTTCACCGCGGCGTGGGGCCGGCAGGCGTTCAAGATCGGCGGCAGGTTCAAGTTCTGGGGCGGCCTCACGGTGGAGGCGGTGGGCGGCGGACCGGGGCTGGTCGAAGCAGAAACCCAGATCGCGCAGAAAGCGGGCATCGAGATCTGGTATGGCGCGCGCGCGACCGAGCTGATCGCCGACGATGGCGGCGTCCATGGGATCATCGTGAAGCACAAGGGGCGCACAGAGCGCATTGCCAGCAAGGCGGTGGTCCTCGCCGCGGGCGGGTTCCAGGCGAACACCGAGTGGCGCACGCGCTACATGGGACCCGGCTGGGAACTCGCCAAGGTGCGTGGCACGCGCTTCAACACCGGCGACGCCATCCGCATGGCGCTCGACATCGGCGCCGCGCCGCACGGCAACTGGTCGGGCTGCCACGCGGTCGCCTGGGACCGCAATGCGCCCGAGACCGGCGACCTCGCCGTCGGCGACGGCTTCCAGAAGCATTCCTATCCGTGGGGCGTGTACCTCAATGCGCACGGCAAGCGCTTCGTCGACGAGGGCGCGGATTTCCGCAATTACACCTACGCCAAATATGGGCGCGTGATCCTCGAGCAGCCGAAGCAGTTTGCCTGGCAGATCTTCGACGCGAAGGTCAAGGCCCAGTTGCGCGACGAGTACCGCATCCGCCAGGTGACGAAGATCAGCGGCAACACGCTGGAAGAGCTCGTCTCCAGGATGGACGACACCGACCAGAATACCGCGCTCGAGACGCTCCGCAAGTACAACGCCGCAGTGCGCACCGACATGCCGTTCAATCCGAACGTGAAAGACGGGCGGCGCACCGAGGGGCTGGAAGTCAACAAGAGCAACTGGGCCAACACGCTCGACACGCCGCCGTTCGAGGCGTACGCGGTGACCTGTGGCATTACCTTCAGCTTCGGCGGCCTGAAGATCAACACCGACGCGCAGGTGATCAGCTCCGACGGCGAGCCGATTCCCGGCCTCTATGCCGCGGGCGAGCTCGTCGGCGGCATCTTCTGGTTCAACTACCCGGGCGGCTCGGGGCTGACCAACGGCGCAGTGTTTGGGCGCATTGCCGGCACGAACGCCGGCAAATCGGCCAAGGCGTGATCGGGGTCAGGCACCGATTTACTCGGTAATTGGTGCCTGACACCGATTCGGATTCATTGCGGTGGCTTGATGCCGTCCCTGCTGGCGGCGACCCGCGGCGCGACGAACTTGCCGTCGGACTCGACGCGCGCGACGCTGAAGATCGTCTCGCCGGGCTTGAGGTCGGCGCGGGTGCCGGGGACGAAGGTCACGATCTCCGTCTCGGGCGTGACGAGGATCCTCTGCTCGCCGTCCTTGTACTTCAGCGTGATCTCATTGCCGCCGCTCATCTGCGCGGTGCTCGTTATATTCGCGTTGGTCATCATCGAGTTGGGCGTCGAATCCCAGGGCCCGTGCATCTGCGGCACCTGCGGTCCGATCGAGTGCACTTCCTTCGCCACCATGCGGCCGTCGGCGCCCTTGATCGAGGTCACGCCGACATAGGCGTTCGGGCCCATCTCGGCGAGCGTGGTCTTCTTCGCCGTCACCACCTGGGTATCCGGCAAGAGGTGCAGCTGGATGTCGCGCCCGTCGCGCGACTTCACCGAAAGGACGTCGCCCTTGAGCGCGGTGATCGTGCCGCGCACGCGCACGTTGGTCTGCGCGTACACCGTGGCTGTGGCCAAGGCAAGCAGCAGGACGGCAATGGTTCGCATGGTCTCCTCCTTGTAGGTCGAGGGTGAACACCTTTATTCTGCGCCGCATTCCATGCTGAACCCGTTCCAGCCGCTGAAGAAGCTCGAGGTGCAGCGCTTCACCACGCTGCCGGCGAAGCTGCGGAAAAAGCGCCGCAGCGCCTGGTCGATCCCCAACCGCCAGGGCGCGGCGCTCGACAGCTTCCTCGAGGGCCCGTCCTTCGACCGGCAGGGGAACCTGTGGTGCGTCGATATCCCCAATGGGCGCATCTTCCGCGTCAGTCCGAAGGGCGAGTGGGACCTCGCGGTGCAGTACGACGGCTGGCCGAACGGCCTCAAGTTCCACCGCGACGGCCGCGCCTTCATCGCCGACTACCGGCGCGGGCTGCTGGCGCTCGATCCGAAGCGCGGCAAGGTGGAGGAAGTGCTCGGCAGCGCGTTCAGCGAGAGCTTCAAGGGGCTGAACGACCTGCACTTTGCCGACAACGGCGACCTCTACTTCACCGACCAGGGCCAGAGCGGCATCGCCGATCCGACCGGCCGCGTCTGGCGCCTGCGCGCGAGCGGCGAGCTGCAAAAGCTGGTTGCCAATGCGCCGTCACCGAACGGGATCACGCTGAACAAGAAGAACAGCCAGGTCTACGTCGCCATCACGCGCTCGCAGCAGATCTGGCGCCTGCCGCTGATGGCGGGCGGTACGCCGTCTAAGACCGGCGTCGCCATCCAGCTCTCGGGCGGCCATGCGGGGCCGGACGGCATCGAGACCGACGACGA